>Ga0307517_10013958_pt1 | contig 10848 bp, 6 predicted proteins | sample 23_EM_MG_FD_194515 | JGI IMG/M metagenome (GOLD analysis project Ga0307517, IMG submission 194515) | Populus trichocarpa ectomycorrhiza microbial communities from riparian zone in the Pacific Northwest, United States - 23_EM | ecosystem: Host-associated > Plants > Roots > Unclassified | place...
GAGTGAGAGGATCATGTCGCAAAACCTGCTGCATAACTACGCCTATTAACCAGCTAAATGACCAGCGGCCCAAATATACTGACGGTATGCCGGACAGGAAAGCCAAAGGTCCCAAGGCGAGAAGGACACACTTTACACACCCAAATGGCAAACCTCGCGTGTAGGTGGACTTGCCGGTGCCGATGAGGCAAAGTCTCTAGCGAAGATTCCCCTTGTTCCTCAGACGAATTTGGGTAACTAGTACCTCTAGACATGTCCCCCCAGGCAGCCTTGGGATAATGGCTCCACACCTGGTCTAACTAGTGGTTGGAGGTTAGACCTTTATTCTACATCCTAACTGCTCCTTTTCATGAAACAAACCACATGGACGTCAGCCGTCCCCCCATTCTTCCCGGAACTGGAGGAGGTGCTGATCCGTCTGTCGGTCGCAGCTCTAATGAAAGTCCTGGGTCATCTCACGCAGACAGACCGTCAAACACTGCCCGGAGGGTGGCAAGACTAGAGCCTGAAAGGGAGCTCGGAACATCAAACGATGAACCAGCGACCAATGACGGTGATGAAGGTCAAACCACCTCTCCTCCCATAGCAACACCACTGCCCCGCCCCGAACCTGGCACCAGTGCAACACCAGCCCGACAAAACCGCGCCCAGGCCCCAAAAGGCTTGAAGAACACGAGAGCAACCCTCACAATCTCTTCGCTAAACATCCGAGGTGGGGGATCTGCCAACACTAGGCCCAAATGGCAACACATCAACCAAATCATGAGAGAAAAGGAAATTGGCATACTTGCTGTCCAAGAAACCCACCTGAAGCAGACAGATGTAGATGAACTAAATGATCAATTCTGCGGGCAACTGGAAATAATAAATAGCTGTGATCCGACCCAACCGAATGCGAAAGGAGTTGCATTTGTGTTGAATAATCGAAAAACTGCATGGGATGAAGCCTCCACGAATGAGATCATACCTGGAAGAGCGATATCATTAATCATACCATGGCAAAGGACCTCTAGACTGAATGTACTCGCCATATATGCCCCAAATGCACCAACCGAAAATGTGGACTTCTGGGAGACGCTGGAGCGTAAGTGGCTTGAAGACAATCTCCCTGTGCCGGACATCCTTCTAGGTGACTTCAACCTTGTGGAAGAAATGGTTGACCGACTACCAGCACACTCAGATGCCCAATGAGCAATGAATAAGCTGCAAGACTTTAAAGACCTCCTCGGACTCCAAGATGGATGGCGCAGCACGAACCCAACTGAGAAAGCCTACACTTTTATTCAAGAGGCGACTCAAGCAAGATCAAGAATCGATAGGATATATGTCTCCCAGCCGATGCTAAAAAACAGCCAGAACTGGAACATAGTGACAACTCCAATCCGAACAGACCACAGCTTAGTCTCGGTTAAATTTGCTAACCCAGGTGCACCCTTCATAGGAAAAGGGAGGTGGTCAATGCCACTACGCCTGCTGAAGGACTGTAGAGTCATCAAGGAGATAAAGAGAATAGCACGTTCCCATGAGGCAAAAATCATTGAACTCAATGAGCAACAACCAGATAAACGAACTAATGAAGATAACCCCCAATCCCAGTTCAACAAACTGAAGAGGGAGATAGCCATCTATGTCCATGACTTCTCAAGGAAAGAAACACCCAAACTCGATGTGAGGATCAAGACATCCAAAGAGCAACTTAAAACTGTACTAAACAGCCAGGGCCAACTGCCCCTGGACGAAATCCAAGCAACTGCAGCTGCAATTGAAGAGAGAATACGCCAACTCGAAATCCTTCGGCATACCAAGGTGAGAGATAACCTAGCTGCGAGGAGTAAGTTGGAAAACGAAACAGTAAGTAAGTTCTGGATACAAATGAACGAGGAACGAGCACCACGCAATACAATCCAACTGCTACGAAAACTGGACTCCCCAATTGCCAACCCAGAGTTCACTAAGCGCTCGTCTGAGATGGCTGCTCTGGCAAAAGGCTACCACGAAAACCTTCAACAAATTGGCCTTGAGGACAACTTGATGGACAATGATTTCCAGAAAGTTCTTAGCTCCCTCAAACCCCGAGTTAGTGCTAGAGACAAGAACGAACTTGCCAAATACCTCAAGGAAGAGGAAATATCCCAAGCAATAAAGGACCTTCCAGACGGGAAAGCCCCAGGTATCGATGGGATACCACGTGAGCTATGGAAAACCCTCCAGAACCACTATGAGGAAGATACACGAGCAAATTGCCCTGCCTTTAACATCATCAAGATTCTCATGACTGTCTATAATGACATAGAGAGGCATGGCCTTGAATCTTCAATAAGTTTCCCAAAAGAGTGGATGTGCCCGCTATACAAGAAGGGAGACATGGCAGAGATAAGCAACTACTGCCCAATTACAATCCTGAATACCGACTATAAGATAATGACAAGGGCCCTCACAACAAGGCTCACAGCCGCAGTTCCGAGTCTCATACATAAGGACCAAGCCGGATTTATGAAGGGCAGGAAAATAGAAGATCAAACAGAGCTCGTTCGGCTAATGCTTGACAAATGCGAAGCTGATGAGGAAAATGGTGTAATTATATGCCTCGACCAAGAAAAAGCATATGACAAAGTATGGCATGACTTCATCTGGAAAACACTAGATGCCTTTGAGTTCCCCAAGCACTTCACCAATACAATTAAAACCTTGTATGAGAATGGAGAAACAGTTATCATCATAAACAGAGTAATTAGCAAACCCTATAAAATTACAAGGGGAGTCCGGCAAGGAGACCCACTCTCCTGCTTGATTTTCAACCTCGCAATTCAATCATTAGCGTCAATGCTACAGGAGTCGAATCTGTCAGGTTTCTCCATAAACGGAGAAGTGGACAGGCTAATCACCACCCTCTTTGCTGATGACACCACTGTATACCTATCTGAAGGTGACAGCTTCACCGAGCTCCAGGATATTCTCAAGAAATGGTGTAAAGTCTCAGGAGCAAAATTCAATGTCAACAAGACTGTAATTATCCCAGTCGGCCCACAAGCATATCAACAGAAAGTGTTGACGACAAGGAAAATAAACGAAAACCAACCCCCAATCCCACCAGAAATGCAGATTGCTGCTGATGGGACTCCGGTTCGTGTCCTGGGGGCTTATGTGGGAAACAGCGTCAACCAGAATGCGATCTGGACCCCGACCCTAGAAAAGATTGATGCAAAATTGAAACGTTGGGCAAGGAGCCACCCCACACAAGATGGCAGACGCTTAATAATAGGTATGGAAATAGGAGGCCTCACCCAATACCTCACATGAGTCCAAGGCATGCCAAAAGAGATTGAAGATACACTTGTCTGAAAAATGTCCAAGTTCTTATGGGACAATGCAGCTGCAATGGTAAGCCTCGACACAATGACCCAACCTATCGAACAAGGGGGTAAGAAAGTTCTTGATATACAGGCGCGAAATGAAGCAATAGAGTTAATGAGACTGAAATCATACTTAGACTTTGGACCTGACAGGCCCAAATGGGCAAAAGTAGCAGACGGTCTGATAGCTGGAAGCATCCCAAAGGCCCAGCTTGAACGTGTCTGTGATGAAGCAAGTAGACAAAATGTTTTCTTACAAAGCTGGACAAGTAAAGTGAGTGGAAACTCTCCCCTCCCTGATAGCCTCCGAAGAATGCTCCGTGTCGCTGGGAAACATAATGTAACCCTTGACCCTCCAATCATCCACCTGAAGGTCAAATGCAGCATGCCAATCTGGCACCACAAAGGTTTTAAAAAAGATATGATCATCCAGAATAACAATCAATGGGCGAAATGCCAGAGAGAACATCACCAAATACTGACTGTTGGACAAATGGAGGATTATGTTAAAAGAAATGTCCGCCATAGTGGGAATAAGCACTGCCCCTGTGAAGCATGTAAATTGTCAAGGACCCTGGGGTGCATCCACCCTGGTAAATGCCACAAGGCAGTGCTGAAAATGCTGGACTCCCTACAAACAAAGTGGGACCCAAGATATCAAGGCGCTCGATGTGAGGTCCATGAACCAAATGAGGAGGAGAATAAGATTGAGATACTTTGCGACTTTTACACCAAAGACAGCATCACACAGGAGATCTGGGTGTTCGCTGACCGAGAAGAACCAAACTTAGAACCAATGGCCATAAACCAACAACTAGAGGATGAGCAAATCGAGACGGCAGAAGTCTACACTGCAGCAGTCTCTTTCGATGAAGACTATGAGTCAGCCCGTGCAGCCGGGGCAATCTGGTATGGGGAGGACGACGACCGTAATGAAATACACTGTCAAATTGGACAAGGAGTAACAAAAAAGGCTTGTGAAATTGAAACACTTACTAAGATCCTTCAGAAAACACCTGCTGGTCATACCCTAGTAGTTCGGACTGACTCTGAATACCTCCTCCGAACGATAGGCCAGAAGTTAGTGAAACTCGAGGGCCTGGGCTGGGCTAGTAATATCCCCAACAGAGAGGCCCTTCAGGTTTTACTCGCTAGAGTACGACAGCGTTCGGGACGAACATACCTTGAGAGAGTGCCCACAAACAGTCCCAACCTGAAATATGCAAAACTCCTAGCAGAGCTCCAAGCAAAAACAGCAGAACAGGCCTCTGAGGCCCCAGACCGCATCATACCGAACAACCTGAAGGTGACTGGTACCCACCTCTATAATGCAACCCAGTCACTCCTCCATCGAGGGATCCTAGAAAAGAAGAAAGTAGAAGTTAGAAGACGGGCCAAACACAACCTGGGCATGACGAGAGGAACACTAAAAGAGTGTTATGGGAAAGAACCCATTGATGAAAAGGTCTGGCACTCCCTCCGAAGCAAAGATGTCTCTCAGAGAGCCCGCGCTTTCCTCTGGAAGATGATACATGATGCGTACAAGTGTGGGAAGTACTAGCACAACATCCCAGACTGCGAAAACCAGGCAATATGTCATGTATGTGACACTGAGGAAAGCATGGAACATATCCTAATTGAATGTAAAGCAACAGGTCAGGAAGTGATCTGGAAACTAGTGGAGGAATTACTTGCTCTCAGACATCTATGCTGGGAACCGCCCAGCCTCGGAACTGTGACCGGATGCTGTCTCATCGACTACCATTCCAGTGATGGCAAAAAACCCCTACCAGGGGCCAACAGGCTCTACCGAATAATCGTGTCAGAGTCTGCCCATCTGATATGGCATCTGCGATGTAAATGGAGGATAACCGACGAGGGTGACCCTCAAAGAATTGCAACAGAGGAGGAAGTACGAAAAACATGGTTAAATATTATTAACAGGAGGCTAAAGCTCGACTGCCTGCTCACGAATAGGTATAGGTATGGTAGGAAAGCCATTTGCCCATCACTGGTTACTCAGACATGGTGGGGTGTGCTCCGGAACCAGGAGGACCTGCCAGAAAACTGGTTGCTGAACACTGAGGTTTTAGTGGGTATTGGGGGACATCCTCCAGGACGAAATCATTGAGCTCCGGCTCTGCGAATCCCCCCTGAGCCCCACACTACTTCAAAAGAGTGTGCCTAAACGCATTCCTCAGGGTGGAGAGTAAACGTGGGGTGAAAAATCCCTGCCATTCAGCTGACTTGCGAGGCTAACTCTATTAGTTGTCGCAAGCCTAAAAGCTCCACCAAAAAAAAAAAAAAAAAAAAGTAAACTAATTGCAAGACTATTATAACGACACTACGATGGGAGGAAAGGTGACCCATGATGCACAGGCAGCATTTAAAACCCTGGAGTTGATTTAGGGCCAGCATTTTTTATTCACGTGATGATGGGAGATAAGGTGGGAACACTGAAAGCTCTGCAAATTCACTGGGGTCTGGTAGTACAAACGAACTGCTATTTATACTAGCTAAAGAAATTGAGCCATAGAATGAGTCATACTATGAAATGACTAGGTTAGACAAAGATAAATCAAAAGGAATCAGCTTGTAGCCATGAGAGAAAGATAAAATCGAAGATAAGATAAGATAAACAATGAGATAACAAAAAAGAGTCACAAGGCTCATCGCCTTACACAACCAGAAATGGCCAGCCCTAATGGATGGCTGAGATTATAAGGTGGTCAATCAGCACTGCTTTTTTCTTTTCTTTCCCCATCATCACAACTGTAGAGTACAATTGAACCTGTAAGTAAAATCACGATTGATAAAGGAAACAAAGGTGGTCGTAATGTCCCAGAAAATGCATAGACAACGAGGCCAGGTTACAGCGAGAATGACACAGAACACGAGGAAGGTGAAAATTTAGTGAATCAGCATATCACACTTTATGGGTACCAAGTAGTAGACGACAATGAAATGGAGGATGATGAGGAGCCTACAACAAACGAATCTTGGAACAACTCAGCCTTCAGAGGAGGACATGGGATTGGAAAGACTATGATGCAGAGTCAGTACATTCTTCGAGATTTTACCTATATCCTATTCATCACCTACTGCAGGTCAGACGGGTTGTTTTCAAAATGCTCAACAGGGCCTGGCATCCTAGTAACCCTGATTTGCTGGCAGATGGATTGTGGATGTTTAAGACCTTATGGTCACTGTCATCGAAGTAATTTTGATTTCCTCCAACATTTACATCGTTGACTAAGTTTTCTAGATATCCATCAAGAAGAGTGACATCGGATTTTACAAGAGTCACCTGCACTTGGAACATGTACTATTGCAGTCGATATCAGGCAGAAACCGCACCAATCTCAAAGGATATGTGTGACTAGTGGAAAAGATTTCCCTCAATGGCCTCGCTAACCTTGATGACTTAGATATTCTGTCTCTCACCGTTGAGAGCACTTACCTTAATATTAGTTGGCCTGTCCGTTTAACAATTGGAGTATTTGAGCTCATTCCATATCTTTTTTTCCTGCACAGGAATCATGCTAAATTTGCCATTCTCCTGCATAGGCTCCATCTGGACACTCTTTAATCAAAGAAGAACCTCTCATGACTCGAATGGTAAGAGCCAGAAAAAAGGAGATGATTCTACTGATCTAGTATCGAACAAACAACCACAAATGCGATGTAAGGAAACAGCCCTATACCCATGCTGACCCAGTCGCTGGTTCCTTATCCTTTCGTTTAGATGCCTCAGAAGTATACTTCAGTGCAAGTTTCACTATGCTGACAACCGGCCAGCAAGACTCGTATGTGGCCAATGCGGGCCAATGACGCTGCATCTGTATTGCAATCAGAAAGCTAGCAATGGAAAGATCAACATTAGAAATGCATCTTGTCGCAAATATCCTGGACCTTCCCCTTGTCCTGGTATCTAAAGCTTCATGTCATATCCAACATTTTGTTTACCTCTTCCTTTACTTGTGCCTGTTGCCATGTCAAATGGATAGAACATATTTGAGAACTTGGAACATACATAGAGTGCATTGTAGTCTTTCTTCACCCATTTATGAACATTGATTAGTGTATTCTTGAGTGAAAACCCCCCACTACCCAGCTTTCTGGGTTCTCCAGCAGGCTTAGGTTTTAAGGTAGATGGACTTGATGCAGATGCCTCCCCAGGAGAATGGTCATCGCCATGCTCATTGGAGTCCTCACCGGCGTGTCAGCCGCTGAATGAGAGTCGGTGGCACTTGTTGGAACCTCCTTCATTGCCTTCATCTGAGGGTGGACACGAATGCACAAGTCTGTCTGGATCAAACTCTATATGCAGAGTAAGCAGGGGTAAAGGGAATAGAGGGGCTAGTCGAAATTTGATCCGCGGTGTGATTAATGGATGGTGCTTTTGGAGGTGGAGGATTCGATTTGCCATAATCAATTGTGCTGACCCGATGTGCAGTAGTTCGACTGATATATAATTGCACCTCTATGCAGTGGCCACCCAGCTTACCGAAGAGAGAAAGAAGATACAAAGGACCTCATGAAGCTCAACCACCAGGTCTCTCTTTAGTGACCGGAAAAAGAAACGAAGCGGGACAAAGCGACTTTACAAAGGTATGCCCTGAAATGGTAAATTGCGGCCAGCCAGCTCACGTTTGCAACACATTTTAGTGATACCTTTTACCATCGCTTCTGAACAAAGTGCTGCATTTAACGAGACGTAGGCTTTTTGTGAAGCACCTTGGTCTGGAGGCTGATATATACTTCAACTCTGGCTTCACCTCTTCCTCCTCACCTCTTCCAACTGTACACATCTTTGGCAATGCCCTCCGATGCTATGAGTACCTGGTTCCTGTGATGCATCATTCTAACAAACCTACTGTAGAACACCGTGTACACACTGTGCACAGACTGGAAAGGCTCCAAAGGCACTGTGAATGTCCTTCTATTTTCTGAAGATGGCAAGTGTCTCTTGTGCGGAGGTAAAATCGCCTCTTGTTCTCCCCCTATATACACCCATAATAATTCCAGATGACGATGAGAGAGTTCGGATTTTCAATACGGATAGCTTGGAACTCGAAAAGACATTGCAGAGCAACAAATGGGGCCAAGTATCGGCTTTGAGTTGGGTTCATGTGGATTTTCCAGTAGACGAAAAGAGCACTTCACTTTGTATAGGGTCCGCAAGGGGGTTTGTGACCATGTGTCCCCTCTTCAAAGTCGACGAGGTGTGCCAAAGTTGATTTGCATTGTTCTCGTATTTTTGACTTCGTGGTTCAGCTTTTGCCTTGGAAGGAGGCATGAACGTGCCCAGTCTTCACCTTTAATGATGCCATCGAAGCACTGGCCTATGATTGGTTGAATTCACACTTAGCCATTACCAGTCATTCTGGCCAGGTCAAGCTATTCAATGTTGACAAATGTAAGAGACTGTGTTATACTGATATTGATATTGATCTCATTCTGGGTGCAGTGGTCTTAAAGCCCATGTGGGCCATCAATACCAGGAATGATATTCCTCACGCAGTCTTCTTCTTCAGGGGTGCAAAGCAATTTCTTTTGACATTAGCTCTTGAATCTGGAGAGATGTGAGCATGAGCATCGGTTCAATAACACCCCTCTTACTGATGCCATCATAGGTGCTGCCGTGAATCACAAAGTTCGAATGTAGTCTGGACCAAGACCTTGGGAGGAGGAATGTGAGCTGCCTCTGTACACCTTCTATACTGCTGGCTAATTCTCCCAGCAGCAATGCCGCCTTGTCACCCAATGAGACGACGCTGAAAACCTTACCACCAAAAACTTTGACATATACCGTCTTCCAGACAATGTCCCATTCACCTTCCTACCGTTTAGCTCAACTAGAAGATTCCCAAAACAGTGCATTTTCTCCAAGGGAGCCAGGGTTGCCATTTGCGGCAGTGATAATAACAACATGTACGTCATGGATGTCACCACTAGTGAATGTATTCAAACCCTTTGGTGCGGGGGAGGTTCGTCCAAGGATCTCATATATCGCCGATTTACTGACAGATGCTTTCAGCTGGGGAGATGATGCAGACCATCGCTGCAAACACCGCAACCAAATCCAGAGCCATGATTGCTTGCGGATCGAGTAATGGAGATGTATACCTCTGGAACACAAAGGCAAGTTCTTTTGTGCTTCAGTCCATGCGCCAGCTTTAACCAGTTGTCATCCTTAGGAAGCCTCTACCCATACACCTGCTGGTCCCGAGAACACTCAGACAAATAATAACAATCCAGGCGAAACTGCACAGCCTGCGCCGAGGTTCTGGGTGGATTACAACATTCTCATCCTGGTGATATTTCTCACATACAAAGACTGGGTCCCTCATTTTTGGAAAGTGTGTTCTCAGCTAAGACTGCCATCTAAACTACTGTTTGATCCCTCCTTTACAGTTTGTGACTATGATTTCGAAGGCCATCGGCTCTGTGACAGGCGAATGACTGTAGATTATTCCTGAACCTTTTCTGAGATTGTACCCTATCACTATCGCGCGATTAATCTGAGACGTGGCTTTTTTCTTGCTTTCTGCTCATCGCAACATTGTATAGAATAGATTAGACAATTTGAACTTCGAAGTACAGACATCAAGTAGCTCGTTCGTTTGGTAAAATGGCAGTCACAAATCATGTTGTAAGCTTTCATAACAAACCCGGTTCCATGGATACTGCATGAGCGTTTCATACATCCTTCTATCTTATTCCATTTGCTGTAGGTAGATGAAACTCTGTATGGAATTTAAGCCTGGATACTCGAGCCCGGGAATCCGCTTAGATGAAGTACATCTTTATTTCTGTGTTATTGTTCTTGCACTCTTTTCCATTCGAGCCCTACAACCTTTTGCAATACTCACTCTCTTCATGCTGATCTCATTTACTACCAGGCCCTCCCCCTGGATTCCTTGAAAATGTATGTATGCTCCTCTGTCAGTTATCACCCCATCTCAGATTAATCGCGCAATAGTAATAGTGTCCAATCTCAAAAAAGGTTCCCAAATCATAGCTGTAAACTGGGAAGCAGGGATCAAAACGGTAGTAGATGGCAGTCTTGGCTCACTTGATGGGCATCGGGAACTGGTATATATATTTTGCTGTTTTTCTGTCCTTGATGGTTCAGCTCAATGAGCTGGGTTCAGACTTGAAAGATTTCATTGCAGATGCTATGCCATGCATCAACAAGCATTTAGAAACCAAACTCTCAGAGATCTCTCAGGCCACGAAAAACCTCATCCTGCAGGTACCCCCGGATTTTCCCCATCCAACAACGCGGCTGACTTTTCGAGGAGAGCTTACACCAACAAATTGCTGGTTGCATATGCTACAAGCATTTGAGCAACTCGCGTTCGGCAACTGCATTCTGATTAATAATTAGCCCGTCAACCTACACCTCGATAGAATGGAGTTTGGAACAGTGCAGCCGTTGTTAAGGTGGCCTACCGCATCCACGACCCTCAAATGGGATTCAGGCCAGCGC
>Ga0307517_10013959_pt1 | contig 10848 bp, 16 predicted proteins | sample 23_EM_MG_FD_194515 | JGI IMG/M metagenome (GOLD analysis project Ga0307517, IMG submission 194515) | Populus trichocarpa ectomycorrhiza microbial communities from riparian zone in the Pacific Northwest, United States - 23_EM | ecosystem: Host-associated > Plants > Roots > Unclassified | place...
CTTCGGTCCGTTGGAACGAACAGGCTCCTTGATGTCACCATGGACGACATCGAAGACGGAACCGAGATTGCGCTGTGGCCAGAGAAAGAGAAATCGCTGGTAGAAAGTAGGCTCAAAATGCTTTCATCGTCCCGTCCTTCTCTGTGATTCGCTGATCTTGTACAGGCTTTCGGGAACCCGAGACCAATAATCAGGTATGATTTTTCATCCTCAATCTTGTGAGCGCTCAAATTGAATTACGACAGGTCTTCTTCATAGATACATCCGGAGCCTTGTGCTCAAGGTCGGCTGGCCACGCTATTGACGTTGAAGGTCAGTTTTGTTTCCTTCTAGCGCTCAACGCATACCGTATCTGACAAATTCTATCAGACGGCTGCCTGGTTTTGCGCCACAGAAGACCCGTGTCTCTCCCATTTCCAAATGCATACGCCCACCCGTTGCCCAGGTTTTCTTATAGTCAAAAGACTGGAGAAATTTCTGTTGCCTTTACTTGTGATCCATCCTACCCGCCTCCAGGCACACCGCCCTCTAACTCATGGAAGGGGAAAACCTATTTGCTTATCGCTATTCCCATGAGGAAACCTCGTACTATTCTTGATAATGCGTCAGAGTTCATTGCCAGTAGCATCCTCACTCCCATTTCCTTCCTTACTGGCACACCAGCCCCTCCCCCCGCTCGCCCCGATGAGGTGTTCAATGGAGACATCGATCTGAACGAGGACGAGGTGTTGGAAGAGGACAAAGGTGAGGAAGCGGAGGTAGATAACTCGCCTGAGCAAGGCAGGAAGGTGAGAGTTATCGCGGTCCCGGCTGATGAGAAGGATATGTTGGATTTGTTATTAACAGAAAAGGCGAGGAACAGAAGGCGATGGGTCGTCACTCCTCTTAGGACCTCCAGTGCCCGTACCAAGTAATCCAATAAATTAGTGTCACATCATGTGAATGATCCGACGCGATATCCCCGTCACGCCGAACCGCGTTTTGTAATCCTCTTAAGCAATGCACTTACGCAAGCCCTTGCTTATAATTGCCTTCCCATCCCATCTCGATATCCCAACCTAATACCAGATATCTTGTACTACGAGCAAATGCCAGACATCTTCGTTCAATCCTTCACTCACCTAAAGGACAAGCCCAATGCTGACCGGGCGCTCCATACACTACAGAGGATCGCCTCTCTCGTGAAGCCAATAATGAGGAAGCGGAATTGGGTCCTACCTGTGCTCTCGGAATTCTTTCCGGACAACCCCAGTCTACTTGGTAAGTCTATATGTACAATTGTGATTTATGAAACTAATTTCAAAATTTCAGGCCTCAGTGAGCATCTTTCTCCAGTGGATGCCGTGGTTTCTAAACTTCGACAGACGTAAACATGGGACAAAAGATTCTTGTTCGCCTTCGCCCTGCTCATTCTCCAGACTCCTTTTTCCCAGAGGAAGACATCGTGCATACCATGTTACACGAAGTAAACTGCCAGTGCTTTTGTAATCTCATTACATTGTCTTAAAACTCTTTTGTTCTAGCTCACCCACAATGTACACGGTCCACACGATGACAAGTTTTACAAATATCTGGCTGGACTACAGGACGAATACGATGCTCTGCAACGATCTGGATATGCTGGCGAAGGCTTCTTTTCCGAGGGCAAGAGGTTAGGAACAAACGTATCTCATAACCTTCCACCACATATGGCGCGCATGAAAGCATTACAGGCAGCAGAGAAACGTGCACGGACTTCGCGTGTGTTGAGTTCCGGAGGTCGGCTTGGTGGCTCTGGAAGAGATGCTGGGTTAAGTCCGAGGGAACTTGCAGCACGGGTAATGCATCATTTTGGCTGGGAATAAATTGTGCATTCGTCTAACAATTCGAACAGGCCGCGGAACGGAGAATTCGCGACGATAAAGCCTGTGCATCTGGAGTGGACGCACAGCGCGAAGCCGATAAAGCTGCCACACAGAGTATCGAGAGCAAGGTCATTGATCTGACTTTGGACTCGGATGGTGAAAGTCACCAAGCATCAGACTCTGACTCTGATGTGGTCATTGTGGAAGACCTGCATCCTCGACCGAAAGGGCCTCCAAACACCCTTGCTGGACCTTCAAAACCCGAGGTCGCTGTCAAATCCAAATTGGTTTCCGAAAGTCATTCCTCGCCTTCGACGACGATTGCTTCTGTCAACTCTGTATTTTCAAAAGCAGCCGCTTCTAAACCGAAGAAGCTGCTTTCAAAACAGAAGGAAGGGCCACTCGAATGGTCCTGCCCAACATGTACCTTGTTGAACCCGGCGCATGCGTTACAATGTGAGGCGTGCCAGATGCGCAGGCCAGTTGATGAGGAGGGTGGGTGGTCATGCCTCACATGTGGCGAGAACGGAAACCCTCACGAATGTTGGACCTGCCGATGGTGTGGTGTCGTAAAATTGCACAGTTAAATTTGTAGGGGATCAGATGACGCCTGTTATTTCTTTTCGGTTCTTGGGGACTTGATTTCAGTGTAATTTAGGAGATATACTTTGCTATCATATACTTTGCTATCATACATAGGTAACACGGAATATTTTGACATGTTGAGCGTAGCTGGATGCCTCAATTGTCTCTGAGAAGCATGTGTGTTTGGATCCTGTGTCCAATTCTTCGACATGAAGAGACGATTCTATGCCAAAAGTCTGTTCTTCGGGGCGAGAATTTAAGCAAATACGAGGGTACATACCTCGAAGCTGTGCTAAAAATTGCTTGAGGGTATCTTCGTTTCTCATTGTAAGTGCCATGATAGAAACCTTGGCCTTTCTGGATGACTTTGATGGCTGAAGGGCAACTCTCAGGGTGCCCACCAGAGAAGGAATTAACTGGGGGTCAAAGACCTGCAATATATGTTGATATCAAGGGTACGTGGATGGGATGATGAATATAACGGACGATATCTGCTCCCAAAATTAGATCTGGGTCAATTATTTCATGAATCAGGGCTTCAAGATGAGGAGAGTGATCTGCGTTGATTGATTGTGACCAGTCGAGGTTTCGGTAATGTGTATCTGGATGAGAGGACGAGAGATCTAGGGGAAGTGTGAGGAAATTCATCATCGATATGTAACATGTGCTTACTACAGGGCAGATTGATGTTGTCGCGACATCGGGCTAGGACGTCGTCATTAACATCCGTTATCCAAAGGGACGATCCTGATGGGGTAGCTTTCGCTGAGGGATTCTGGAGACGTTGCAAACTGGCAACAATGATCGCAAGAAATCCAACGCCTGAACCTAATTCAAGGACTCGTTTCGATGCAACCAATTCTACAAGGAAAGAATAATCGGGATTAGCACATAGTAAAATGATAAATAAGTACCTGGATGGAGAATGAAATATTGAGCCAGAACAAAGCTTGCCATCCATGTTCTCAATCCTGTTGTTCCACTCTCAATGGTCGTTCGGGACTCAAGCAATGTTACACTGTGCATATCCATAGGGCTGCCACTACTATGAGATGTCGGCAATAGTGTTCGAAAGTCCCAAAAATGTGTGATGTATGATTGGGAAGGCGGGCCATTTTGAAGTGCAATTCCTCCCTCACACGCCGGAGAGCGGATGCTTGGATGGTTCGACCCGGCGGTCCTGAATTTGGGTAATTCATAAGTAAGATTTTTGTTGCGTCTGCTGCACAAAGAAATATATACAGTCCAGAAGGATGCATCAATGAGAGATTATGGTCATATATACGGGGATCAATTTCGAAGTCGTCATACTATCGCAAAATGAGATTTTTCTTGATTTTGTGCACGACAGAGACATGCCTCTTGGCCACCAGAACTCCGTGCAAGCTGTTCAAGTGTTTCAATCGCCCATTTCCAGAACCGCCTCTGGTATTGATCGGAAGGAGGATACCGTTGAAAATGAGAATTTTGAAGTATACTGTTGATTAGGAAGTCATTTATTTCTGTTGGTGAGTAATTGGAAGGAAATTCAAGGGCACTAGGAGGGGTGAGGGCAAAGAACGGGCGCAAGAGTTGGATGTCCATGTCTATGTAAGTGAAGGCACTTCGCGTTGCGTGTGTTTGCCCGTCCACGTGACCGCGCTCAAAATTCCTTCAAATTTTTTCGCTGGCGTTTTGTGCAATGCTCAACATCTCTTCCGCCTTTAGACCATGTTTGCGTTCTCTTACCCGCCCCGTCGCGAGTACTTCCACTGCTCTTCCACGGCGCTACATCTCAGCATCGGCCCCTCGTAGTGCCAGGCGTGGTGCTCCCCTTCCTGAACCAGAAACCGCCACGGAAGAAATTGATGAGGCCATGACCACCGAGGGCGACGGCGAACGCTCGGCTATCCCCACGTCATACAGAGAGTTTATGGAGAAGATCGGTAACAAATACCAGTATGCCAAATCCCAGCATTACATTGGAGAAACAGTCAGTTCTGGCCTGTATCAATTCCATGCGACCACATTGTTTACGGCCTTCTAGCCCTTTCCCATGAACCCATCCTTCAAACCGCCTCCGCCTATTGCCGATGATCAAAGAAAATTAATGTTTGATATGTTCATGCAGGACCCGCTCCGAAATGGCCCTCGGAGACTCGCCAAGCGGTTTAATATCAGTTTAAAACGTGCGGACGCTATATTAAGGCTCAAAGGTCTTGAAAATGCTTGGGTAAAGGTAAGCATTTGCGTCTTCAATCACTTTGAATATCCATGGCCCTCGTCCCGGATATTTGTATGATGGTTTTTCGATTAGTCTTATAGACATACACATGGTTACAAATCGTATATTTCTGACCTCAAATCCTCACACTTATTGCGTTATACATTATGCTGATGCCCTCGTATCTTTAGGTACATCCTCAAGTTAATCTTCACGTTTTCAAAACTGACCTGCTTCGTGCTATCTCTTTCCCTGGGATCTGTAGGAGGTTAGTATTTGCTTTATTTCCTTCCATTTTTAGTACCACCTTCGTATGATGAGATTTCATATTCATTCGCGAAATGGAAGACGTCTTGGGTGCCTTACATCGCCCAGGACATGGTTATAACCGTTTCAACCCCATCTGAGGCCCCCCCTCCCCTCTCCTCTATCCTAATGATGGCATTGAATGATGCTAACCAGTCTGGACTTCAGGGGAAAGAATTACAAAACGGCTTTCAATATGGCATGGAAAAACTACTCGGGGCAACATCTCATAGCGCTCTGTCCAAGCTGCGTGCTAACATGACCAAGACACACGTAGACTTGAATAAGGCGCTTGGGGTCGAAGGGAAAGTTCCGGATTCGACTGATCCAACCGATCCAACTTTCGAGCCACCCCTAGTGAATGAACTTCGCTCTGATGTACATCGAGCAGATGTGCTTGAAGAGGAGGAAAAACGTGATTCAGCTCGTGCCCGTTATGAACGGATGTACTGGGAATCTATGCCTGAAGACGGCAGCGTACGTGCTCGCTGCAGTGATTATGGGAACTCCTGTTGATGATTGATTGGTTTATAGGAACCTATCGTTCCCTCTGTGCTGCAAACCGTCCAACAACGAGCGGAACTGAAGAAGCTACGGAGAGAAATCAAGGCGAACGAGACGTTTATGGTACCCCCACCACCCTCGAAATACCTTGTTCGGCCGAAGCGACAACAATTCGTGGTATCGAGGCCAAAAGGTTTACCAACCAAATTTGTGGATGTTGGTGCTCAATTCTTGGACTATGAAGAGCGCATTAAGAGGTTAGCGGTTTCTCAACGAAGGTCCCGTCTTCGACACCAGAAAACGGAGAAGCGACAGACGGCGTAATTATAATTAATATATGTCACTAATGATCTCAGCCTGCTGTTAATATCCCGACGACATATTATTCAGTCACTGGTATCCCTTCCAACCTAAGATCGTACACCGTGATCCTTCCAAAAAAATCTGAACTATCCTCGAAGATCAACTTGAGAGACAGAACACCTCCACTCATCTGGTCGGCTTTAGACGGTATCAAATCAAATATCTGGCGACGGTTGACGTCCTCGGGATACACTGTTGTGAGAGTCTTCCAGTCCTTTTTCCCTCCTTCCTCGCTCGGGATGCAAACAGCGCAGCGCGTGCCAACAAACCCTCCTTGGAAGGTTATCAAGAGACGTTTGGGTAAGACTGGATGAATAAATCCCAGCTGGACAAATTGTGGCAGGCCCTGTAGTACTGAAGGTAAGTGCTTGTTTGTCGAAATCTCGAAAAATATTTTCAATAAAACCTGTTGTGATGTCCAGCATGTTTCTGGACTCCCGTCGATTAAATTTTTTTTGCCGGTCGCTTTCTCAAGGGTCGAGCTGACTCTACAATAACGTTGAGTGGGATGAACACGCAGCTGTTTCTGTGGACAACTTCACTTTATGGATGTGTCTGCATCAAGGAGGGAGACGAGCTCGCCGCTTGTCATTGCCGTTCAGAATGAGCAGAAGATCGTGGGAGTTTCTGCGAAACTGATCATGACTTGATGCCCTCTGCTAGGCTCAACGCTATCTTGCGACATGGCCCCTACTGCAGAGCCGTCGTGGCTTAAGCTAGCCGCCTCCTCGGATAAGCACATCACCAAGGTCCTACACGTCCTTGCGGCTAGAGAATCAAAGCGCCACATGGCCCGGGCTATCTCGCAACAGCGAGCGCTTGACCCATCCGAGTCTATACCCACTGTGAGGCCCCTGGCTTCTTTTCTTAATCGCAAACCCGATGTCCAACCGCACCACGTGGAACATTACTCTGTTGCGGCTGGGGTGCATAAAGAGAACCGGGGGATGAACCGATACCTGGACATCATTCCCTATGATCGAACGCGCGTCATCGTAGGGGAAGATAAGGACCACTCTCAAGAACAGGCAGGAAAGTTGCACGGACGATATTTGAACGCGAATTGGGTTATGGAGCGGTTCGGACACAAGTGGTGGATTGCTACCCAAGCACCTTTACGGAACACTGCACACGCATTTTTGAGCGTAATGCTGCAGCCGATCGTGAGGCCCCCACATGCAGACCCTCCAAAGACCAAAACGACCCGCATACGGACTGTTGTGCAGCTGACGCAGAATATTGAAAATGGGCGAAAGAAAGCGGACGCCTACTTTTCCAGTGACGTTGGGAAATATTTCGTCATCCCCCCAGAAGAAGGGTGCTATACACCTGCTCTCAAAGTAACAACGCTGGACCGGAGAGAGTTCAAAAAGGCCCATTGTGTCCAGAGCACTGTGTCAATTTCACCTTACCGTCCAGATCAACGGGCGTCAAACGAAAGTAGACGACGAGGCTCAGGTCAAACTGACCAAGACCAGTCCAGTGTTGCGGATACTGGAGAAGAAGTTATTTTCAAGCATCTGCTCTATCTATCATGGCCAGACCATGGTGTTCCAGAACCGGAGGATCGAGATAGTCTTCTCGAATTTATCAAACTCGTCGACCGCACCAATCGCGACAAATCCCATTGCTCAATCCATGTCTCTGGCCCTCCAGATCATTTATGCCCAGAGCTTGACCCCGACCCACCGATCATGATCGGTTGTTCTGCTGGTGTAGGTCGTACCGGAACCCTTATCGCCCTCTCATCTTTACTACGCCACTATGGCTTTTTACCACCTCCAGCACAACCCACAGCTGCGACCATTAACCACGACTCACCGCTCGGTCCTTTGCCCGATGATCTTAAGGATGATTTGGTTCTGCAAGAAATTGACTCGTTGAGAGAACAACGGCCAGGGATGGTGCAGAGGACCGAACAAACCCTACTCGTTTATGAAGTGTTGTCCGATGCTTTTGCCAAAAGCTCATAGGAATCAACATCCTCCGTCTACACATTTAGACCCAACTCGGAATCTCCATCATCTCTTTCTCTGATGCGAATTGTTACTGACAATAATAGAGAGCATGTGTGTAAAAATGGGCCGAATACCGAACGTGAAAGCGTCATCGATTCAACTGATTAATCAGCTCCCCCTGCTTACAATTACAAGTATCTAGGAGGTACATAATCTATATAGCGTGGTCTCTAGTTCCAGAACTTCCTCTGCCATTTTTCTGCCTCATGTCGTTCCCGTCCACTGTTGAAGCTATCACTATCCCCCATGTACGCAAAACAATTCCACTTGGGTAACATGCAGATCCAACCTTTTGATTATCTCTAGATTGGTGGCATTGAAGTGATAGAAAAAACGACCATCCCCTTCCCTGAAATCAAGCCTGGAGACATTGTGATCAAAGTGAGGCTGAAGAAATTGTTCTCAACGTTATTCTCTCTTACCTGCGTTCAGGTGGAATACTGTGGGGTCAACTTCATTGACACATACTACCGGTGAAAATTGGAGTTTTATCGCAAACTACGGGGATTGACATGGTTTGTAGCCAAGGGTTGTACAAATACAACAGTTTCCCGGCAATTATTGGGAAGGAAGTATCTGGGACTATCCTCGCGTTGCCAACCGATAGTGTCGCGCTTAATAACGAGACATTCAAGAAACAAGGTTTTAAAATTGGAGGAAAGGTTGCTGCTGTAGGTTCAGTATTGACGAACTTCGCGAATTGGACATGAACACCTTCTACAGGATTTCCTTGGTGACCATGCCACTTACATCTCCATCCCATGGAAGAACGTCTATCCCGTACCAGACTCCGTCTCCACCAAGGTTGCAGCAGCCGCTCTCCTTCAAGGTCTGACAGCCATCTCATTCTTCGAGGAAGCATACAAAGTCAAAAAGGGAGACACGATCCTTGTTCACACTGTTGCCGGAGGCCTAGGATTGCTCTTTGCGCAACTGGGCAGGCGAGTGGGTGCAACCGTGATTGGAACCACATCTACCCCATCCAAGGCTGAACTCGCGAAGAAGAATGGAGCCGATCATGTTATCCTGTACCCTGTAGAAGATACAGTGAAAAGAGTATTGGAGTTGACCAACGGCGAAGGTGTCGATGCTGTTTTCGATGGTGTGGGGAAGGATACGTACGTGGAAAACCATTGAACTCATGTTGCTTCCATTAATTTCCCCGCAGTTTCGATAATAACTTCAAACTGATCAAACGTAAAGGCACGATTGTATCTGTTGGCAACGCGTCAGGCGCTGTCCCTCCGGTTTCGCTCCTAAAACTCGTGGAGAAGAATATTAAACTTTTGCGACCAACGTGAGTTTTTTCCAAAAGTATTGTAGAAGGGATAGTCACCAAAATACATAACCTCTAGAATGTCAAACTACGTGTACACGCCAGAGGAAGCTGCACACTATGGCCGAGTGCTTTTTGAGCTGGTTGAGAAGGAAGAACTCAAGATTAAAATATATGACGAATATCCCTTCACAGCGGAAGGTGTACGACAGGCGCAGACTGATCTGACTGCGGCTGGGGGAAAGACGACCGGAAAGTTGGTGATCAAAGTCGCGTAGAAGTATTATGTAAATAGTAGTTCACGGTAACTGCCGAACAATTTCTTTCTAAGTTCGCGGTATTATCTGGGCCTTCGTCTCTTGCTTGCTGTTTAACGTGGTCGTACGCCAAATGTCCTCTTTTCCCTCTGAAGCTCACGTTTCTTATTCCCCGGTATCTGACAGCCTTGCATGAATAATTTGCATTGAACAAGATATGCACCTCCATGTCCTTGGTTTGGGTCCAATAGGCTGTCTTCTGGCACATAATCTACGCCGTATCCTTCCTCCCCAGCACATAATCACTCTCATTCACAAGCAACGTCGCGACGTACAACAGTTCACACAGGGTGGAAGGTCAATACGTGTTGAGCGTACCGGTCTTGCTTCGACTTCCAAAGGTTTCTTGGATGAAGTTTACTGCGAAACAACCCCACACCCAAACCAAGAGAAACAAGAATTAAAGCCGGAAACCTCGTACATTGAATCGATTTTCGTCGCGCTGAAAGCCCATCACACTGTTAAAGCTCTCGCAGCCTTACGGCCGCGGCTGAACGCCAATTCAACCATCGTCCTCTTCAATAATGGAATGGGAGTACACGACGAACTATTATCCGACGTGTTTCGCAATCCGACCCAATGCCCACACTTCATATTAGCTTCCAACACCCATGGTGCTTTTGTGAAAAACCCTTACCATGTTATTCACGCTGGGATGGGTTCTATTGAATTTGGTATTGCCCCTGATGAACGCGACTATGAAGCCGGCCTCAAAGATCAGACCTCGCCTCCCCAGAATCGTCGACTCCGTCTCTCTGATATCTCCCCGCCTGGAGATCCTGACGCTCAGAGGTACAAAAGCTTACGCGAAACAGTTGCAGCATTATTGCTCCTCGAAGACCTTAATATCTCCTGGAAGACGTTCGGGGAAATGCAATTAATCGTGCGACGGAAACTAGCGGTGAACGCAGTCATCAACCCGCTTACTGCTATTCTGAGCTGCCGAAATGGCGACCTCTTTCAGCATCCTTTCGCAGTCGAGATCCTTGATAAAGTTTGTGCCGAAGTGTCCATGGTCTATGCCGCCCAAATACGCGCTGACCACGATGCGTGGATGAGAGAGCTCGAAATCCGGCGGGTGGACCCTGATGGAGTGGAGCCACCCACTTTGCCTGAACCTTTGACTGCGGAGTCCCTCAAGGAGGAGGTACATCGGGTTGCTGACTTGACAAAAGGCAATATTTCATCCATGTTACAAGACATTCGGAGAGGACAGAAAACGGAAATTGATTACATCAATGGGTATCTGGAGAATTCGGGGAGGCAATTCGGAGTTGAGACACCAGTCAATTCAACCCTCCTCAATCTTGTCAAGCTCAAATATGTTATGCCTCTGGATCAATTCATGTGATTTTCCTTGCCATCGAAATGCGTCAATTTTGAGACTAGCTCCGAAAGCCGATGAAGATAGGGCACAGAAAACAATATCTAT
>Ga0307517_10013960_pt1 | contig 10847 bp, 13 predicted proteins | sample 23_EM_MG_FD_194515 | JGI IMG/M metagenome (GOLD analysis project Ga0307517, IMG submission 194515) | Populus trichocarpa ectomycorrhiza microbial communities from riparian zone in the Pacific Northwest, United States - 23_EM | ecosystem: Host-associated > Plants > Roots > Unclassified | place...
GGATAACTCTTACAGAATAAAAGAAGGTTCGAGAACACTTCGAACGGGTTTTCCGCGCGATCCTTCCAATTGGCAACAATGACCCTTCTGGCCTGGTTTTTTCTTGTGTCCGGCATAGAGCTAAAATACAAAAAAGGGCTCAAAATGACAAATATGGTTAAAATATTGGTCAAATATGCACACCTCTATTCCTGGTGGTCAGCCTCAACCGGCAAACACACCCTTTCCCCCTCACCATCCCTCACACACACAGACTGATGCCCTTCACTAACTTCCACCCAAACCCTTGTCGGAACGCCCTTGACCACCAAATCCGGCTCCTGCCGGTTGCCTTCCTTCAAAGAACGCTCCAGCTCCTCCAATTGCAAGGGCGTCCGATAAGCATGCAGGCCGCACCGGTAAAAGGCCGATGAAAAGGAAAATCCATAAGGATGAATAAGAAACCGGAGATCATCGTCGTCCGGCACGGTCCGGTCCAGCGAGATCCAACACCCGTTCCCGGCCAGGTCATCGGACAACCGCCGGAAGATCGACCGTCCGCAGATCAGGTTATAGCCTTCGCGCAGCGTCAGGTCGAAGCCCTGGCCAAAATGGAAATGCGCGTCGTGGAAATGCGTATGCAGTCGGGGACCCAGGTCCAGATAGAAATAGGCAAGCCGGAAGGGCTCCTCCTCGTCATCCCTTTCAAAACTCAGATGACCGGTCACCCGGTCCTTGTCCAGGCGAAGGGAGAAGCACGCCTGGCAGGAGACACCTCTTGCCTCGCGGATTTCCCTCCGTATCTCCGGCAAGACCTTGTCCGGAAAACCGGCCTTTCGCACGGCTTCTTCCAGGGCCGGCAACCTATTTTGTTGTAGTTCTTTTTTCATATCCTTATTGATTAATAGTAAGTAATAGGCAATTTAAATTCAGCCTAAAAGCGGAAACCCAACGTTCATCAATGCTGTTTCCACATCGGCAAGGCTCCCTTTGCCAAAACCGGGGAGCGCAAGGAGCTCCTCCCTGGTCATTTTCGTAAGTTCTCCGATCATACTTATTTTTGCGCGCCGCAATGCGTTAAACGAACGCATGGTGATATCCAACTCATTAATATTTGTATCAAGTGAATGTTCCATCATAACAGTTTTAAAAATTAATTCGGCTATACCTCCACCGGTCCCGGCAAGGTCTATATTGTACCACCCCATACTCTACCAACTCCTGCAATACCTTATAATAGGTCGTCTTCCCCTGGATCCTCGCCAGCCGCATTACCTCTTTTCGGTCAAGAAAGATGGGGCCTGCGCCTCCCTGGGCCTCCCGGCATTGCAGCAAGGCGACATAAAAGCTGATATGGACGGCGCCGAGCCGCGCATCTTTGGTCAGGGGCTCCAGGAGTTGTACCAGGGATTCCATAATTATCGGTGTCTGCCTTTTGACCGGGTTAGCTTTTCCTCCCTGTGCCGGTCCCGGCCCAGATCTGGCAGTTCGATCGTTTTATCCCGGGCGTCGCTTAGCCGGATCTTTTTGAAGACGGGGGAGGCTTCGGCCCAGACTTTTTTGGAGACGCCCATTACGGATAGCTCGAGCCCCTTGCGGTCGCCCTGCTCCAAAGCGGCTGCCAATGCAATTTTCTGCGGCGGGATCAGGTACTTGTTCAGGGAGGAATCGAGGATCGCTTGATTCATCTTAAAATCCGACGCAAAAAAATCCAGCCGGGTGTATCCCGCGATCTGGCGGCCAAAGTCCAGGGAAGCCCAATAACTACGACGGTCCCGGTCGAATTCCGGCTCCCGGTAGATGTAGCGGCCATGCATGAGGTTATAGGCTTCCCGGAGACTGGTAGCATAGCCGTAACTCACGAGGAACTTATTCTCTTTAAAATAAGCCGTACTGTCTTTACCGAGATCAAGGGTAAAATGCCGCCAAACGAGGTCCCGCTGGAGACTCTCCCTTTCCAGGTAGAGTTCCCCTTTCACGGGGCGCCCGTCGACCTTCGCCGCAAAGGGGATATAAAACGCCTGCTCTTTGACCAGTCGCGCTTTTTTCTCCAATTCCTCCCGGACCGGATCTCCGAACCCGGCCTTTCGTATTTCCTCCTGGAGCAGGCGGAGGTTATGCTCCATCAATTCTTTTTCCATCTTGCTTCATTTTCAACATCTACACTTAGTAATTAATCGATTAATCTTCGCCACCTTCCTATCAGGGTGAAACAGGCCCCGGGATCAGTGCCTCCTTCCCTTCGACGGTTGCCGCTTTACCTCCAGTTGTACGTCCTTGTTGAATGCCGGCAGTTCGATCGTCTCATCCCGCGCGTCGCTGAGCCGGATCTTTTTTAAGACCGGCGAAGCCTCTGCCCAGATCTTTTTCGCAACACCGGACACGGATAGGTCGAGTTCTTTCCGATCGCCTTGCCGCAAGGCATCCAGCAGCTCTTTTTTTGCTGCCGGTTTCAGATAGAAGTTTAAGGGCGAGCCGGCGAGGCCCTGTTCCACCTTGAAGGTGGATTCCCAAAAATTAAGACGTAAATAACCGGAACCTTCTTTTCCAAAATCGAGTCGTAACCAATAGTTCCGGCCCGGGTCGAATGTTGGTTCACGATAGACGAAACGCCCATGCAGCAGGTTATAGGCTTCGCGTAGTGTAGTGTCGTAACCTTGTCCCACCAGGAACTTGTTCTCCGCTATCAACGGTTTGCTTTCCTTTGGGACCTGCATCGTAAATTCTTCCCACTTCAAGTCGCCTTTCCGGTATTCCTCCTTAAAATAAAGCTCCCCTTTGACGGCATGGCCTTCGATCGTCGTCGCATAAGGCAGAGAAAAGGACGGCTCCTTTCCTTCCATGATCTTTTTTCCGAGGTCCGATAACAGTTCCTCCGGGAATCCTGCTTTTCGCACCAACAGGGAGAGATCCTGCAAATTCTCTTTCCGTAATTCCATTTCCATGTCCATCGTAATCGTTTTATGGCAGTTGGCGTGCCTTTCGTAATAATTTGGAGGGGATGACCAGCTGGACCCTTCGCTCCCCGTTCTCATCCGCCCATTCCACTAGGAGTTCCTTTCTCTTTCCCGGGGCCCGTGCCATAAACCCATAGCCTTGCTTTTCCCCCTGGCCGGCGCCGATGCGCAAGGTGGAAGCCTCCTGCAAGGTTTCCCAGTTCTCTTCCTGGACCACGGCCTTGCGGCTCCGTTTTCGATCACGGATGCGGAAGCGGACGGAGCCTGCGAAATAATCGATGGGGGAGCGGTTGCGCAGCTGAAAGACCAGCCAGACCTTCCCTTCCCCCGAATAGATCCCCTCCAGCCGGACCTCCATCCCCCCGGACTTTGCTTTTTGATGCAGGAAGGGCCTGGCCGATTGCCAGTCTTCCTGCTGCGTGTAGGAATACGTGTAGCTGCTCAGGGTATCGGCATAGGAGAGCCGGTAGGAGTAGAGCCGTCCTTCCTTCGTGTAGACGCTGAGACTGGTAGGGGAGAAACCTGCTTTTGCCGCTTTTAGCAGGAGCACATTATCCGCAGCGCCGGACTTGCGGACCAGGACGTCCCGGCTGCCGACATCCACTTGCGAGATCCCGTAGGGAAAGACGAGGCTGGTCGTGAAACCGGTGGTGATCGAAAGAAGATGAAATGGGAGGGCTTCAGGTGATGCATACGTGGGAAAGTGTGAAGAAACCTGTGCAGGTGCAATGAGCCCTCCCATAGTTATTTGTACTATAAATGATATGATTCTTTTTTTCATGTTGGTTATTTATTATCCTGAAGAAATACCCGCACCCCCGCTTCCACCCGGGCCGTCTCGGCCCGGACCTTTCGGCCCGCGAGGCTGCGCGCTACTTGTATGCCGGCGCTGGCCGCCTGTGCTCCCACCGAAGGATCGATCGTGGCGGGACCGATGCTGCCGATCCCCTGCGCCGCGGACTCCCGCAAGGCCTCCCGGGAGAAACTGCCGGGGATGGGCAGGCCCGGCAAGCCGTCCGATCCCAATATTCGAATGTTCACGGGGAAACTCTCCCGGTTAAAAAGGATCATGGTCACGGTGACAGGTAGCCGCTCCGCGCCGGGATTGCCGCAAGTACCATAGAGGAATTCTCCCCTGGGGATCGTCACCGGCCCCACCCGGATCTCCGTCAGTAGTTCCAGCCGGATGGTGGAACCCTTCGCCACTTGCCGGGTATCCGTGACGATGGCGGCGGCCAGCCCCTGATCTTCGAAGGGGACGCCGTCACTACTGCCCAGGCCGAAGAAGCCTGCTCCCTTCCCATGCCCGCTGTCCAACCCCGTGATCCCTTCCAGGGGCGGCGCTTTGCGCATGGACAGGACCGTTCGCTCCCGGCTGCCTGGCAGGGCTGCCGTGTCCTTTCCAGCATTCGGCCGCCGGCTGTCGTAGAGTTTTTCCACCACCTCGCTTAGTTCCCGGATCTCCGGATCACCCTCCTTATCCCGCTTCAGCAGGCCCATCATCCGTTCCAGCCGCTCGATATCCGGGTTGTCTGCCACGGGTGGCTTCCTATGGACGCCGGGGTAGGGGTCTGCCGGCCGGGGCGCCGTCGCGAGAGTGCGGGTGGCCTCCACCTTCTTTTGCAACTCCGCCAACTGGCCTTTTACCTTGCCCTCGATACTATCCCCCAGGATCTTTTTCGCATAGCTGTCCCCGGCTCTTTCCTTTTGAGCCGCCGCCGCGGAATCCGCCGCCGCCTTCAGGTAATAATCCAGCTTCTGCCATTGGAGATGCTGCACCAGGTGGGGATGGGGTAAGCTGGTATTGAAACCCTGCGTCGCGGGTCTCTCTGTCGCCAGCGGCTGCCCGCCGCCGTAGAACCAGAACAGACCTGTCAGGAGGGGCACAGCCAGGAAGGGCGCCCGGAGAAGGAACTTCCGCTCCCGGAGCTTCCGGGGAGAGAGTTGTTTAGTACTCATGGCTTCGCGGTTTTCCTGTGACGCAAGAGGGAATCCTGCCGGAGGATACTGTCGAAGAGCCCCGGCCGGTCCTTCACCAGGCTGTCATAGACGAGCTGGCCCTCCTCGACTTTTTTCATGCTATCCAGCCATTCGGCGTAAGACCGCAGCATCGCGGAGTCCGCCCGGGCCCGGGCTACCCATTGAGTCCCCGCCGGCGTTTGAATGGGCGTGATCCGGGGCAGTTTCCGGCCGTAGCGATGCCAGGTACTACTGGCCAGCAGGAGCGTGTAGACAGCCAGCAGCGTCATCCCCGCGATGAACTGCCATTTTTTTATGCGTATTCCTTGATTCCTTTTCATACTTAATGATTTTTATTTTGCAGATCCTTGTTTTCTCCTACCTCGAAACCCTCGATGAGAAAGCCGTGCGCATTTTCCTCCGAGCGGTGGACCTTTCGCAGCCAACCCTGGCTCAGGAGGTTCCGCACAGTCGTCGTGGAGGCGCGTGTCAGCGTTAGTTTCGCCACGCAGATGAAATGGTACAGGTAGGGGTCCGCCGCATCCTCCAGCACGACGCTGTCGACCCGGACCCTTTCTGTCATATTGGCGCTGATCATGCCCGTGACGAACCCCGACTCCTGGAGGTTGTCCCAGAATTGTTTGGCCGATCCGTCCGCCAGGTACAGCGCCTTCCCCACCGCCGCCCGGATCGTCTTCTCGTCCGGGTCCAGGTTGAACAGCAGCTCGTGGAAATCCCGCACATGGTTCCGCGCGTCGATGGGCAGGTAATACCGCTCTTCCGCCGCCGAAGCCTGGAATACATTACCGCCGGCCATCACGTAGATCCGCTGCGAGCTCTCCGACGCAAACACATAACTCTCGTAGACGATCCAGCAGCAGGGGAGGACCGATCCCAGGACCACAAGCAAAGCCGTCAGCCGGATCTTCTGGAATCTCTTTTCGATATCGTTGAATTTTTTGAACATGGTTGATTTTTTTTATGGGTTCTTTCCCGTGATTTTATTTCGCTGGAACTGCGCCTTACCATAGGCCCTTCCCAGCCGGGTAGCCAGGGACTGCTTTTGCACCGACCCGTAGCCACCCAGGATGGTCCCCGGCGTTCCCATGATATTTTTTGCTCCGCCGAAACTGCGTTGTAGCACGCTCCCTCCGATCGAGGTTATCTTCGTGAGCAGGGCGCCCCCTCCGCCGCTATGGATGATATGGTTCGTCATAGACGGGATGGAGAAATAGCCGAAGATGCCGATGACGAGGAAGACGAGATAGCCCGCATCCGTCGCGCTGAAATAGGTCGCGCCGCTGGCCTGCAGCTGCGCCAGGTCCAGTTCCAGCATATGGGTCTGGATCGCGGTCAGGATCGCTGCGAAAATATTGGCCACCGGCAGCCAGAGGAAGACGTTCAGGTAGCGCGCCAGCCATACCCGCAGCGTATACCCGAAACCTTCGAAGAGCGAGATCGCGAAGACCAGTGGACCCAGGATCGCCAGTACGATCAGGTTGAAGATCCGCAGGGTATTGATGCAGAGCGCCGCCGCTTCGTAGAGGACCTGCAAGCCCTCCGAGAGCCAGAGCTTGAACTTGTTGCGGACATTGTACACCGCCTTCTCCGACTGGAAGGCCAGGAAATTGGCCACCATCGAATAGGCATCCGTCCCCGGGTGGTTGTTCAGGAACTCCCAGGCCAGCTGGTGGCCGCCGTCGTCGTTATAAATCAGGTAGGCTTGCGTCTTTTTAAGGGCCGCCTCTTTTTCCTGCAACAGTTTCCCGATCGCCGCATTGCCGTCACCCACCAGGGCGGCCGTGCCGGTGACCGTGGGCTGCATCACCCCGTTGATGAGTCCGATCACGCTGGGAAAAATGCTGATCGCAAACCCGATGACGAAGGGACGCAGCAGTGGAAAAACGTCCACCGGCTCCGCGTTGGCGATCGAACGCCAGACCCGGAGGGCGATAAACCACAGCGTGGCGAACCCCGCCAGCGCCTGGGCGATCCCGATCAGGTGACTGCACTGCGGGATCAGCTCCGTATAGAGCTGGTCCAATACCGCTTGCAAGCCCCCGATCGTATTTGAAATACCCGTATCCTGCGCCCACGCCGCCGCCGGCAAGAGAGCAGCCATTAAACATCCTCCCACACACACGATCCTTTTCATCACATTACGTATTAATTCACACCAATCATTTTCCTCACTCAACCTCAATCATTCCTTATGGATGATCCGCTCCGTAGAGCTTCCGGATACCATCCCAATCGGCCTGGCTGGCGGCCCGCTGTTGCGAGAGCAGGATAGCCGAGGCGCTGAGCCGGTCGAGTAGTACGGATTTTTCAAGGAGCCCGGTATAGACCCCGTCGATCTGGTTCAGCCGTTCCGCATCACCGGCCCGGAGTTTCCCGTCCGTCAGTACGCTCGCCAATACCTCCAGGTCCTTCCCGCTTTGATCCAGCAATCTCCCGAACAGGTTCCCCATCAGCTCCAGCTCCTCCGGATGAAAATGCGGGTCCTGCCGGAACTTCGACCAGGCCGTCTTACAGCGGTCCAGTAGCGATGCCTGTAGTTGCAGGATATCGGCCACCCGTTTATAATTCCGGACGGTGGGGCTCGCGACGAGCAGCCCGTCCAGGAAGGCTTGGTGCAGATCGAAGCTGCCCTTCGAAAGATCCCGGATCGTGGAATAACCTTTCTCTAATACCTGGTAGCCTTCCTGAAGGTCCTTCAGGATATTTTTCAGTTGCGCCAGTTTTTCCACGTCCAACAGGAGTTGCTGCACTTCGTAGGATTGTGCAGGCGTCGCTACCGGCGACCAAAAAAAGGAGATCAGGAACGCCATAAAAAGTTTGCCCGAAACTTTCATAATCCGCGCGCTTTTAACATTTCTTCGATCGTTACTTTGTTTTCAAAGACCAGATGGTGTTTTTCCAGCAGCCATTTCTGCACACGATAGATGGCACTGAGGCGCTCCTCATCGGTCATTTTTAACCGCCCGTCCGTACTGAGGCCGATCAGGTAATCCTCGAGCTGGTAACATTGTTCATTGATATAATTGGCATAGGCCACGCCCATCCTGGACCAGTCGAAAACTAGCGACTTGCGTGAGGCTGTCATCACCCTGACCTCCTCGGCCACTTCTTTTATCTCGTTGATTTGTTGAAAAGCGTCCGGCAAACTGAGATTCTGGAGGATTGCGGGTTTTACCCGTTGCAGGTCTCCATAATGCTGCTCATGCAGACCGAGGTCTTCCTCTTTTATCGATCCAATGAGACTCGTCCCGTCCCGTGCCTCCTGGTAGCCCTTCTCCACGATCTCCTTATAGACCTGCAAAGCCAGGATCTGTTTTTCGAGATACTTGATCTGTGTCTTCTTTTGTTTGAACCACTCCGAGAAATTCTGCGCCAGAACGCTTGTTAGACCGCATAGGGCTAAAAGCATTAGTAATAAACTCACCTCTTTCATAACCCGTATAATTTTTTTATAAATTGATAATCGTTCTCATCCCTGACCCTTGCCAGGCTTAACTGCGCCGTCGTTCCCGTAAAGGTTTCCAGGTCGCTGTAATTTTTTTCCATCCCTACCGCTACCCCGTCGATCAATTCCATCCGTTTCTGGTCGGCCATCTGCGTCGTGAACGACGTGACTAGGGTGATCAGCCGGTCCAGGTTCTTGCCGCTCTCCGTAAGGATGCCCGCGAACATTGCTTCGATCTGTTCCAGCTCCGCCGGCGTAAAATGCTGGTCCTGCCGGAACAGGGCCAGTCCCCGCTGATAGGCCGCCAGGATATCTTTTTGCCGCTGGATGATCTCCGCCACCTTATGGTAATCCGCGAGCACCTGCTTTACCTTCCAGAGCTCCTGGAAATAATCGCCGTAGAGGTCCTTCTGCCGCTGCACCCAGTCCCGGATCTCATCCAGCCGCAGCTTGCTCATGATATTCTCCGCTTCCTTCTGCGCCTCCTGCAGCCAGATCGTCTCCGTCTGTATCCGTTGGATCTTCAGGTCCACCGCCTTGATCACCTTCGTCACCGCTTCCTTGATGATCACCGTAATCGGGTCCTGCGCAGGAGTACCCTTCGCCAGACAGAGCAGTAACAGCATCATCCCAATCCGTTGCCTTTTCATAACCCCGTTTTTTTAGCCGCCCGTTTATCCTCCGCCAGCCGTCTTATGCCTTCCTTCACGCTCCCATACCGGTGTACATAATCCCAGACCTCCATCTTCTCCCGCTGGTCGCTGGTATAGGTATAATATTCCTCTTCGCTGACCTCCAGCCGGTAGACTTTCGAGTGACTGGCGCCCAGCCCGATCCAGAGGTCCTTGTACAACCGGCCCGGCTCCTGGCCCTTATTGAGCGAGAGGATCTCGGCCTTTTGCTTTTCGGTGATTCCGAGCAACTCCTGGATCTCTCCGAACTTATTCTGGAACTTGCTTTGATCCAGGAGCACCTTGCAATCGGAATTATTGATGATCGCCGACCGGATGATCTCTGAGGAAACGATATCCTCCACTTCCTGGGTCACCACTACCGCCTTGGCAAAGAATTTCCGGGCCGTCTTGAACAGGTACTTGATATACTCCGCCATCCCCTCCCGGGCGATCGCCTTCCAGGCCTCCTCGATAACGATCATCTTCCGCACCCCCTTCAGCTTGCGCATCTTGTTCACGAACAGTTCCATGATGATCAGCGTCACCACCGGGAAGAGAATGGGGTGATCCTTGATATTGTCCAGTTCGAAGACGATAAAGGGCGTATGCAGCAGGTCCAGGTTGGCCCGGGCATTCAGCAGGTAGTCGAACTCGCCGCCCTTATAGAAGGGCTTCAGCACATAGAGAAAATTCCGCAGATCGAAATCCTTCTCCTTCACTCCGTCCTTGGCCAGCACCTCCGCGAAATCCCCTTGCAGGAACTCGTAGAACGTATCGAAGCAGGGAAAGAGGGTCCAGTCCGCGGCCAGCCGGGCAAAATAGAGCTGGAGCGCATTGGACAGGGCTACGTACTCCGCCCGGTTATGCCCCTCGTCCGACTTCTTCCAGAGCGCGATCAGCAGGGTCTTGATGCTTTCTTTCTTTTCCGTGTCCAGGCTGTCGCCCTCCCCGAGATAGAAGGGATTGAAGCGGATGGGGTCTTCTTCCCGGTAGGTGAAATACGTCCCGCCATGCAACGCGCATTGGATCTCGTAGGAATGTCCCACGTCGACGATCAGTACATGCGTGCCCTGCTCATAGTAGGTTCGGACCCAGTGATTGAGCCAGAAAGATTTTCCTCCCCCTGACCCCGATAAACAGAAGCAGTTGAAATTTTGGATCAGCATTTTGGCCCTGGCCTCATCATCGATGTCCACATGTACAGGCGCCCCCGTTAGCCGATCCCCCAACCTTATCCCGAAATTGCTCCGCGAGCTCCGGTAATTCGATTCCAGGATGAAGAAGCAGACGGCCTGTTCCGCGAACGTTAAGAACGTATCGTTCATGGGGAACTCCCCTTCGTTCCCCGGCAGACCCGCCCACCAGATCTGCCCCGCACCCACCGTTTCCAGCCGGGGACTGGCTTCCAGCTGCGCCATCGCCCCGCTCACCTTATTCTTCAGCTCCCCCAGCTCCTCCTTCCGGTCCGTGAAGGCCAGGATATTGAAATGCGCGCGCACGGGTTGGCGTTGCTCGCCCAGGGCCTCGTTCAGGAACTCGCCGGTGGCTTCTTCGCTGATGGCGTTCTCCCGGGAATAGTTGGCGAGGGACTGCAAGCGCAGCCGTTTGGACTCCAGCTTTTTCAGGGTCGCCGGCGCGTCGCCGATGAACAGGAATTGGTTATAGATATGATCGCAGGGCAGGAGAGGGCCGAGCACACTGGCAAAGCCCACCGAATACGAAGTCCGCTCCGTGGAATACTTATCATAATCGATCCGGGGGCCGCAAAGGGAAGGCAGGTCCTCCGCATCCGCCAGCGTATACAGCTGCGCG
>Ga0307517_10013961_pt1 | contig 10846 bp, 9 predicted proteins | sample 23_EM_MG_FD_194515 | JGI IMG/M metagenome (GOLD analysis project Ga0307517, IMG submission 194515) | Populus trichocarpa ectomycorrhiza microbial communities from riparian zone in the Pacific Northwest, United States - 23_EM | ecosystem: Host-associated > Plants > Roots > Unclassified | place...
TGCTGTCCGGGGTCAATTCCTTTGTATCGAGGGGCTTTCCTTCCTAGGTCTATTCCTTCTCTCCACTTATTCGGTATGTCCGCCCAGTCGTCAAAGCTTTTCCTTTCCTTTTAACTAAGCCTTCCCCCTTTATGGGTGAACCGTTCCTACAGCCGTTCCTACAGCCCTTAAATGATTCCAGCTACTCACCCTTGGACCCGCACCCCTCCAAGACAAGGAACGTGCCCTAGCAAACAGCCTTTCAATTGATGAATCATTCTCTTCTCAGCATGAGCCACGTACACAAGATCCACGTTGCAGTGCTGGCTCCCCGGCATAGAGCCCTAGAGCTGAGAGGTCAATACTACCTCGTTGTTTCTTTCCTTCTGGATTCGAAGGATAATAAATAGAGTTATGCCATTCCCAATACCCCTCCTTAATCACGGAGGTGATTCTCGTTTTCGTTGCCCTTTAAAACAATATTTATTGGTTAATATACATGAAACTCGGTAATAACTGTCCATTAAAAAAAATTTATTTAAAAATACATTAAAATAATATTTTATATTTTAAAAAAATTATTTTTAATAAAAAAAAATAAAATCTAATGAAACTCCCTGTCATTCCGAACAGCCTCAGGAAGAGGTCAGGAAACCAAACAATGGAATGGATAATATGGAAAAGGTCACGTGTATCGTTGTTAAGACAGGCCTCGGCCAAGGCCCAAGCTCTAACGTTAGGCTAAATGGAGGAAGGCAAAGCGTTGAGGCCTGTCATACCAGTCTTTTCTTTTCTTTTTATATTTTCGGTGAGGGTGGCGAGAGGATTAACAAGGAATATAACCGGCTGGCCCTAATTTTATTTTATTTTTAATTTTTTTATTATCAAAATGAATTTCCTGCTGTTTATTCATGCCTTAACTAATTTCACGAGATTTAAATTTAATAATCATCTAAGTCTCTAATAATCTTGAAAGAACTTGAATTCGGGATCATTAGAAAATAAACTCAAAATCTAAATTACTTTTTAGGATTTTAACTCTTGATTCATAGTTGACATGGAAGAAAATATTGGTTGCAGTTTGTCGCACAAGGGTTAACTGCTATAAATTTTTGGGTTTTTTTTCAATTAAGATAGAGTAAACGATTAGTGTAATTCAAATAATTTTTGTTTTTTATAAAACTCTGTGTAATGGCTGCAAAAAAAGAATGCCCAATAAAGGACAAGTCTACTCTTGCCTGCCAGACACAGTAGTGGCTCTACTTGGAATCACGTCTTCGTTGCTGCGTGTAGAATAAAGAGTCGCCCTTGAAATGTCTATTTTTCTGCTTGACATTGAAGCAAATGCCTCACCTTCCCATCAAGAAATTTATTTTACTAAAGTCGCTATTTGAATTATTTTTCACAGATTTAGAAGCCAAGCAGGCGACTTTCACCAACCAAAATTCACTGCCTGGCAGTGCCTACCTAACAATGAGTGGCCTTCCTCAACTCATCGGTCAACACATGCTTGGTCAGAGTCAAAACTAGTAGGCCATCTCTCTCTCTCTCTCACTCGTCTCTAACAGCCATTATACCCTTCCTGGCTGAGTTATTATTATGGTATCTAAAATCAAGATGTTGTAATTAACAGCTAATATTTGCGTTAAACAGACTAAATCCATGCTTAATTTAATACAAACTGACAATGGTCCCCCGCTTCAAGAACAGTTAAGCCACATTGCTTTGCCTTGGAGTCTTTCGTGGGTCAATAATCTCTTCCATCCTATTAGAATTGTGCAAAGTGTCACTAGTCGATCCTTCTCTTAATTTGTCAAGATATCATATAATTTGTGGCCCCCTTCCCCAAAAGTATTTACTATCAAGTTCCCTGTCTCAAGCCAGTACTCTTGTCTGCAATTGCAACAGTAACCTAGCTCTCATTATGTTAGGCCAAAATAGTAAGAGGAGAGAACAGCTAAGCTACTCTTCAATGTCCACAGGCCCCAGTTTGGCTTAGTTGCAATATCAAGCTCTTATGCTGTTCAAAAAGTTTCATAATCTTGATTTTGTTCTTTCTTTTTCTTGGCTACATGGAAAAACAGAAGTTACTCTGCCCAGTGCAACACCACTTCCATATTGCTTAGGCATCTCAAGCTGCTCCCTTCATGACATCAGATCCGAATGCATGTCTTGTAAACCACCTTAACATGTTTGATGGAACCTCGTGACAAAGGAAGGGAACATGTGAATACATGACAGAGGATAAAGCTTTGATTTAATGCATGGAAACTAGACTATTGAGAGACTCTGTGGATATGTCGCTCATCTAATAAAGATTAGACAAGTTTTACGTCCTGCTGTGGAGTTACTAAAAGAGGAGGGAGACAGCGACAGAATAATTATCTTACTTTAGGATCTTTTGGTTGTTTGTTCGATCTGTTAAAGCTTTCAACATTATTGTCTCTCCTCAATAATAGAACAGAGGCGGGCCACAGACTGCCTGAAATAATGTGTTTGTGAATAATCAAATCACAGAACATGTATAACACCTAAAAGATAACTCCTGTGTTTATTAGCTGTCTGAAATTCATCAGAGCTGTCCAAATCTTACGTGGAAGCCTTTCAAGAATTGGCATGCAGATAGATATGATATCTACCCTCTCCAATGAAACCAGAAACCCATCCCAGGTTCAGTAAATAACATATCATACCTGCATAAGCCAAGCTCTTTCAGAGGGTATCTTGGTCATTGAAATGCATCTCAGGCTGTTATCTTTGATCCAGCCCTCACATGGCTAGAGATTGAACTCGAAAAGTTTTCTCCCGAGATTAATTAACTGTAAAGAAAATTGAAACGACTAGAATTCCCGTCAATTTTTTCCTTCCTTCTTTCTTTCCATGGATTTTTTAAAAAACAAGACTGTACAAAGAGTTCAGAATCGTATGCAAAATTATTATCCTAGCAATAAAAACCTTGTCTTTAGTTCCTCCCAGGGTGTCCAAGTGCTGCTACCCATATTCTAAACAACACCTTATACTCTGTCCGTTCAGACTACTCACATAACAAAACAAAGGAGATCAAAAAGTTACACGACACTATAAAGCAGGCACCTCCTTCCCTTTATTTATCACAAATTCCATGCACCTCTTCATCCACACCTCTCCACGGTCAAGTCCACAAACTTCCTCGTTTTTCTCGTTCTAGACACAGAAAATGATCTCCCTAGAAACTGTTCAAGCAACATCTAGATCCATTGAACCTTCAAGCCCCCGAATTTCTTTCTCTGCTGATTTCCTTCATGACAAGAACTTCATTCCAATTAGTCCGAACCAACAGGCTGAGAAAGATGGAGAAGCAGAGCGAGAACAAGCTAGAAATGCAGAATTTGAGTTCCTTTCAAGCAAAATGAGCAGCCAGACCATGCTAACAGCAGATGAGCTTTTTTTCGAAGGGAGATTACTTCCCTTCTGGCAAATGCAGCATTCTGAGAAACTCAACAAAATTAGCCTCAAAACTAAAGAAGCTGAGGAAGGGGAAGGGGAGGAGATGAGCAAGGAAGAGCCAAGGGTTTGGTTTGTTGATGAAGACCCATCTCCAAGGCCACCAAAGTGCACTGTTCTGTGGAAAGAGCTGCTACGGCTAAAGAAGCAACGTGCTTCTTCTTTGTCCCCCTCTTCGTCTTCCTCTTCGACATCATCTACTTCTAGCTCGGCCCTTGCAGACATTGTTACTAAAGAAGGGAAGCACGGTTCTTGGAATAGAGAGAAGCATGTGAAGAGGATAAAGAAAGGACTGGAGAGAACAAGATCAGCCAGTATCAGAATAAGGCCAATGATAAATGTCCCAATTTGCACACCGGTGAAGAGCAGTGCATTGCCGCCTTTGTTTCCCCTTAAGAAAGGGAGGCTAGAAAGGTGAAGATTGGAAGGGGCAAAAAAAAGTAGATCGAGTTTGTAAGAACCGTTGGATCGTTCAGTATTTACGTTCATCTCTTTTATCAGTCCATTTACTTCATTTCAAACTTCAATTTGTTCCCCTGCTTTTGTGTTCAGAGGACTGTTAATTATGATGGATACGATGAATTATAATGAAAATGACGACAAAACCTATGGTTTGGACAAAATAATATCTTCTTCCACTTTGTTTTTGCTTAGAAGACAATTAAGTACATTTCAGTTGCTTACGGATAGATACTTGAGAGGTGCCATGCCACCTGCAAAGATGCAGAGCCTGAGAATAAGAGATTGCAGAAGTCATTTGCAGAGGGAAAGTAATTGATATAAGACGTTCATTAACAGCAAACCATCAAACCTCGTCATTTTATAAGAACATGGGGACCAGGTGTTTCAAATTACACAAACTGGAAGGTAAGAAGAGAAAAAAGATACAAGTATACAACAAAGAATGAATTTTATAGGATCAGTTGTTTACGTGTACAGGTTGACAGCATAATCCAACTGTGCCGAGTTAAAGCACAATCAGATTGACTTGGTATGGACAACCGACTGAAGTAAAAACAGATAAGACTGAAACTGGACCTGACAATGACAAAGCTTCTAGAAAAATTTCCAAGCCTAGCTAGACGCTGTAAATCTCTAAATAGAATAAATCAAGATTTAAACAAATGGTTAAAATCGGCTTCTCAGTAAATGCAGTCTTCCGCTTTTGCACTGGGTATCCATACCGTGTTTTGCTCAAGAGGGTGGTGGGGCCAAGAACTGGTTTCCAGACGTCCTAATTAAAAAATAAAAATAAAAATGAATTAGCACTATTATTTGACAAATGGTTTTACATGTAAATAACTAATGATATAAAAAAACAACATCGGTTCATGCAAACTTACCTAAGGTTCAGCCCAGGTTTCAGAAGATTATTTGGAATTTGACCAGTCAGATTATTGTTCTGCAGGAATCTGAAAGACAAAAGCAACCAAGTCAGATGAATCGAGAATAAAAAAAGAATTACCACATAAGCAATTGAATAAAAAAAACTACATATGACCAAAAAAAAACACTGCGACGAAACGTTCAAATGTGTTGTCATTAATTTCATCAGCAGCAGATAAATTAAAACACGTCTGGGTTTCTAGCAAAAATGAAGAATAAGTCAACAACCCAGCTATAAAATGGCTAACCATCCAGATTTTTTTACCATGTAGGTTTTTAAGTTGAAAGACTTAGTAAACACGTAATGGGTAGTGACAGCAATGAAAGGCCATTGGACTAGATACCCTTAAATCAGTAAATGCAACGTGAGTCTGATACCCAAACTTGTTGTAACCACTCTTAAATAGAGAAAGTGACGATGACAAAATATGTCGGATAGCAGTTCTTCCGATTCCTTTTCAATCCAGCGCTTCTATCTAGAAACTTACAGGTCTATGAACTAAAAATAATTTTGGCAGGGATAATTCTTATCATACAGGCGCAAAAGCCATCTGCAATGAATCAGTGACAATGGCCCAAACATGCAAAAAGATTGGGTATCATAACCTGGAAACTAAACCATGTACATCAACTCCTCAAAATATTCTTATGTCTATTTCATTAACTACCATGTGAGAACATCAGTGTTGAGCTAAAAGTTGCTTGCACCGTATAAAATGTCTTAATTTGTATGAATATGATGTCCACCAAGTCAGAAATGGTCAATTACCAATCTCAAAGATGAGTGCTTCCGGATTCTACTCTGACATTTTAGTTACAAGTGTGATAATCTATGCAAATCCCACATTGGTACTTCTATTGCCTAGAAGAGATTGTGTGCTATGCAATTGGGGGAGGGTTGGAGTAAACATGCAGATGCCACTACCTTATTATAAAAATCATGATGAGATATAGCAACAAAGGTTCAATGTGTGCAATAACACAATTTTTAAATTGTTCAGTGAATGGTTCCACATTTCCAATAGCACCAAGTTCTAGATCTATGATTGAACGGTAAAGGATTTCCAAAAACTTAAATCATAGACTCTTGGATTGGGGTTCCATTTATTTAGCATAACAACCAAAAGCACATTGAAGGACAAACTCCTAAGGTGTGAACAGCATTGACTGCAAATAAGTGGATAATAAGCCAAGCCATGAAAGCAACGTGTAACATGATAAGATGAGACTCGCATATGCTCTTGAGCTAAAAAGACTTACAGTTCTCGCAGACCCTTGATGTTTCCAAGTGACAAGGGGATCTCACCAGTGAATCGATTGTCTTCCAAATGCCTTTCCAATATGAAAACAATGTCAGGTAAAGTCTTATTTATGTTATATTTAACCAAAAACTGCAACCAAGTACCCTATTTTAGGCGGAACAGGGAAAAATAACAGGGGAAGGGAAAAGGGAGGATAATCTTACAATGTCTCCAGCATCTTTAGTGAACTCAAATCAGGTATTGATCCTGATAAAGTGTTGTTCCCAAGCCAGCTGTTAAAAACAAGAGAGCGTCAATCTAGAAATCCCGGTTCAATTTCTGCTAATTGACGGTTATAGTTTTGATAACCTACATGTCAGCCAATGCAGTCAATCTGGCAATACTTGGCGGGAGTGATCCTGAAAGACCCATGCCTGTCAGATTCCTGGAAACAAGAAGAAAACAAAAGATAAATTGTTTGTCAAGGACTAAGGAGCAGTACGTAATAGAAACACTCTCTCATGACCAAACCCAACTTACAAAGTAACCACGCGAATCCGGGGGCCTTCAGAGCATGTAATTCCAGTCCATGAATACTGAAGCGGCATACAGGGATCACCGTTCCAATCAAGAGGAGCATTCTGGAGACTGCTTTTCAGTGCTTCCAGAGCTATTACTGCACCAACAAATAAGAATTCTATATAACCAGTACTATCAACGCAAGCGACAAATTCAAAGCATCCAACCCCAATCTACCTAACTTGAAGTGTTAACTGAGCACCACTAGGACAAGAAAACAAACTGATTACACTACCCCAATAGAAAAGGCAGGTCCTTAGTAACCATACCATCTCTTGTGAGTGTTCTTTCTCCGAGTGCAATCACTTCAAACACCTCTCCACCATTAATCAATGGATCAACGCTCGAACCAGTAGCTGGACTCAAAGCAACCGTGGTAGGACCACTAAGAGGCCACTTGGTAGCAAAGACAACAGCACCAGCTGGCGTCACACTCAAATTCTTATAATACGGCACACCATTGATACCTACATCAATCATCCTCGATCCCCCTGTAGAGGAATTATGATCGTCTGCAAAGTATAAAGCAATATAGTACATTGAATTAGGAAGTGGCACAGGAGGCCACCTCAGTTCCTGAAGACTTGACCGGCCCATTGCAAATTCCGTTTCGAATATCTTCGAAGGAGGAAGATTCCAGATACCAGAAACAGACACGTTTTTGCTAGGTGGAATTACTGGTTCTCCAAATGGCTCCCAAACCCGGTCGAATTGATCATCAGGATATCTAATTGGAAAAAAAAAGAGCAACTATTCAACATATGTAAAGAAATAGAAATCATAAACAAGCCAATAAGCACGCAATTCAATAGCAGGTGTCGATGACTCACCGGATAACCTCCTTGTGACCGAAACTGTGCCTGGCAACCAAGCTGAGTCCAACCTGTTTAAAATCAGTCGAATTATACAAGGAATTTCCCAAAATCACGAACTCCAAAGCCGAAATGAACGGGTCAGATTCCGTGTACGAATTAGCAGCAATACAGAAACTCATAGTCTTCCCTCGAGCCAAGAAAACACCTTCGTAGTAAGACGCCATGCCGTCACTGTAATCCCCTGTGGTATTCACCACGCTCCAGAGAGTTCCATCAACAATCTGATCGAAAACAGGAAGCGGATCATTGCCGTTGATTCCTCCGTAGAAGTAAGTTGACCTGATCATGTATTTTGCTCCGCGGAAAACACTGACCACGTAGCAGAATTTGCGGTGGAGATTGTTTTGTAGAGGAAATGATCGGACCGTGGAGAGAGTTTGATGGAGGACTGGGATTGTTAGGTTCTTTGAGGTCCCACTGGTGATGTAGCCGGTGTCTGGGATCCATTGAAGACCGTTGATAGTTGACGGCACAGTAGCACCGCAATCAATTAAAGTACCTGAAAGAAATGAAAGAAAAAAAAAAGATTAGAGAAAGTGGTTGAAAAAAAGGTGTAAGAGAGTGAGAGAAGTGAAGGGATTGTTATTACTTACGGAGAAGAGGCGGAGGTTGGGAGGAAGAGAGGGAGAGGAGAGAAAAAAGAGAAATCAAGATGATGAGAGACGGAGGGGGCATGACGGAGAAATCCAAGTTTTAATTGTAACGAGATTGGAAATTCAGAGAGAGAGAGAGAAGCTTGTTCCGTTTTTGTTTGAATGGGTTTGGTTTGGTTTGTTGGATATGGTAGTGGTGGAGGTCATTGTGGAATGGGCATTGAATGGGTCGTTGGGGAGTCATGGGATGCAAGAAAGGAATAGGGAGAGGAGGTGAAGAAGAGGGAAGGAATTTTGGTGACGCGGGAAATGGGAGGGCCAGGTCAAGCAGATACCAGTACAGTTGTGTGACGCAGGTGTTTCGTGTTGGTGTAGTTATTGTCTTTTAAAATATTTTTTTATTTTTAAAAAATTATTTTTAATACTCTAAAAATATTATTTTAAAATAAAAATAATAAAAATAATTTTAAAATGTTTTAAACACAGTTTAAAAATATAAAAACAAACAGGGTAGGTAGTAAGAAATTGACTTCTTCCCGTATGTGAATTCCATACAAGGATCATTATGCGGATCAGCTCTTTTTTTTTAATGAGGTGGAAGCATTTCTTTCTCTCAGGGACGAGGGGGGGTATTTTTTTAAAAAAAAAAGTATAATATTTAAAAAGGAATTTATAATGCGTCAATTTGATAAAAGTTAAGAGTGTTGTTAATTGTGATGGTCCTCGTATCTTTTTAAATTTGAAAGTGAATCTGTTTTAATTTGTTTTAGATATTAGCCAAGTTGAATTACGTGGCGTAAAAAATACCTATTCAAATTTTTTATTAAATTATTGTATGCTCTGTCAATCAAGGTTATTATTATTATAATTGTGAGTTGACTTGTAAAATTATATCATACAAGTGATTTTTTGTTTTATAAAAAAATATATATATATATCTTATTAATTATTTATTTTACATTTTATCATGTGCAAATATAAATATATTTAGAAAGACACTATCAATTGAGTTTTGTCTAGATTGTAATGATATTTTCAATGATAGTGTCTGATGCAATCAAAAATTTTAAAATTAACTCGCAACTTGAATCATTTAAAGATGTAAAAAGGTTGTTTGGTATTGAGGCTATCGAGACAACAAAAGATTTTTTTTAAAAAAAAACCATAGTTCAGTGGTGAGATTTTTATGGGAATGAATGTTTATAATTATAAAGGTTGCAATCTGAGTTATAAACTTGACTTGCGCTTCATCTGGATGTATGCGTGACTAAAATGCATTTGAAATGGTGAATTTTTTTATGTTATTATTTTTAATATTTAAATATTTGATAATAATCATGCAAGTTATAAATTTGAATGACTTATTTAGATTCATACAAAACGAATAAATCGCTTGCACCAAAAAAAAAACTTGGTATTTGTAATGTGTAATTTTAAATTGAATAACAACCAACTCGAAAAGCAAGCCAATGATCGTGGTGTAGTTTTAGATGACCTGTCGTTCGATAATGATTTGATAATTGAGGGGAAAAACATGATATTTCATCTCACTTTTTATTTGTTTAGTGTCATTAACAGTGCAACACAAATAAACAATGATAAAGAAGATGAAAGTAATGAAGAAGAAATTTCGAATAATACTGAAATGGATAACATGATACTAGAGAGATGATTTGAAGATCCAAATAGATGTCAATCCAAATAATTCAAAGAGTTTTGAATTAAATAATATTGACAACATTGGTGTTGGTACTAGTAGTGACAATAATAGTCCTCTAAATGATAATAATATTAGTGAATGCTCAAGGAATAACGAGGAAGATGACGACAATGAAACTATTTTTAGTGTACATGACACACCAACAAATTATTTATTTTGAGTTTGTTAATTGCTGGTTAATGAAAATCCATGGACATAAGTAAATATATTGTATTTTCAAGTTACTTGAACTGTGTATTAAATTTTATCTAAATCATGTATTACTGCGTGCTTAAACTATGTATGGAAAAAAAAAATATCTTACAATATTATGATTTGCTCTTGCAACTCCAATTTATATTGCATTTTTAGTATCGTGTCGAAAATATATTTTTAATAACCCTACTGTCTATCTTGAATATACTATTATTTAAATTTTATATTAAATTATTAATGTCCAAACAACGTCGAATATACCCATGAATTATCTTTTATTTTTTTCTATAAAAATCTTGCAGGTTGATATTTTTTTATTCAGATAAGTTATTATTATTACCACCGACTTGAATTATCAATTTGTTCCATTAATAAACTCACGGCTTAATTGATTTTTATACCCCAGTTTTCAATGAATTCTAGTTTCATTGTAAAAAGAAACGAGGTATCATGTGCTATCCAGGCACGTCTTGTACATAAATGTTCGAAATTCTTTTGAGAAGAGAGTTTGAGATGCCAATGTTTCTTGTGTCCAGTAGGAGTATAAAATTTGACTTACTGTGTATCTCGCATGTCTCGAATATTACCACTTCATTTTATAACATGGTAAGTATTTTTTAAATTGTTGTTTGTCTAAATAAAAAAACTAATTGTTTTTTTAATATGTTATATATATATATTAAAAAACATTTATGATTTCGAATTATTTTAATATTCTAATATTAAAAATAAATTATAATTAAAAATTAATCGCTACCACAATATTAAACACTGTCTAATTAAGAAATCATACAA
>Ga0307517_10013962_pt1 | contig 10845 bp, 14 predicted proteins | sample 23_EM_MG_FD_194515 | JGI IMG/M metagenome (GOLD analysis project Ga0307517, IMG submission 194515) | Populus trichocarpa ectomycorrhiza microbial communities from riparian zone in the Pacific Northwest, United States - 23_EM | ecosystem: Host-associated > Plants > Roots > Unclassified | place...
TACCATTATTTAAGAAAGGAGTGTGTGCCTATGAAGGGAGGATAGATACGAAAACATAGCAATTACTGTAACAAGGTTTAGCATTCCATATATAACAAGTCCAGTGTTCAGGGAAATAATAAGTCCTTGATGTCTCTTCCATCGAAATATTAGCTTGATAATGAGGGGTCGACGTTGCATTTAAGGTCGTGCTAGAAGCATTGGTCAGTACATCGCCATAAAAGACAGAGATATGAAGGCTGACCCAGTTGTTCCTTACGATAGAACCAGAAGTAACCCAAAACAATGATAAGCTGACAGATGAGAGCAATCCAGAACAATGGCAGAGCCATCGGGCTCCCTACGATATTCCGTGAGAAATGCGTCGGAATAATCCAGGAATTGAAAAAAAAAAAAACCTTTTAGCCCTTGATCAAAGTCCCACTTTGCTGCGTCCGGGAAAACAGAACCAGGCCCAACAGCGTTGGGTGCAGTGGCACGAGCCACCATAACACATATAGATCCAATAACCTGAGCGAAGGCTAGTGTCGCACAAACATGAAGACGGGAAAGAGTCTATTTTCATGTTAAAAAGGCTTCTTTTTGTGCAAAGTTGACGAGAACTTACTTGAAGAAGGATCATTCCCAAGCCCACACCTTGAATGGCGTCAAGAACGCCAAGCCATAACCAAAGAGAGATACCAAGGTAGGGCCCTGCTTTGCCTGCCCAAGGAATATACAGAGCCAAGGAGGATGTTCCCCAAAGCATCTACGCGTTGCTTAGCGTTGATAGGGCCCCAAGAGTCATTTTCTTACCTGACACCAACGGGGAGCTCCCAGGCCAACGGCAAACACGGGAAGTAACCATGTATGAGTTTTACTAAAGTGAGTTAACACGACGAGCATGGCAGCCCAAACGCCAACGAAGAATACAACAACGAGAATAAGGATTTGCCATTGGGGAATGGGGACACTCCAAAGGAAAGTCCAGTTACGTCCGTAAGGCTGGAGGTTCACCGCCATCAGACAATAGGCAAAAGAAAAAGGAAAATTTACTGACCCCGCTCAGCCAATAATCACGAAGAATTTCAGAAGCCAAGAACCAAAGGACGAGTTTTCGCCTGAACAATGTTTTTAGGAAGTGAGGGACTTTTGGTGGTGTCTGTCGATAGTATTCTGAATAGAAGTTTAGCGTGCAGATCTGAGCATTAGTAGAACTCAAGACTGACCTGGCAGACCGTAAAGCATGAGATATGCGAACAGCAGACTCAGGAATGCCAATGGCCAAACGACCGTGACGATCCACCAAGGTGGGATGTATCCATCGGGCCTTCCGTTCAAGTTATAGCCCCAGTACCACAAGGCGGCGACCCAAATTTGTTGGGAACCTTGAACGACACAAGCCCTGAGAGTCCATACTTCTGTGGCGGCTCCCTATAACAAAGTAAACACCATAATATACGGGAATTGAGGGATGATACTCACCGCTTCTTCACCAAAGTTCAGTCCAAAGAAAAGGAAACCTGCAGCAGAACCAATTGCATAGCACCAAGTTGCAGCATTGGAAAGGGCTCTGTGGGCGGGCGCCAGGGCAGGGTGAACCGATGGTAAGCCAATCAAGAAGAAACCTAAGCCAAAGAAGATCCAAGGGAGCGAGAGTACATAGACCGATGGCTTGAGTCTGAACATAGGATACCAAACGGCCGTGGCTGCCAGGAAAACTCCACCTAGAACGTAGAGCTGAATATTGTCTTGCCAGTTTCGGCCCGTCAGAAGAGTGATTTGGAAACTTGTTGCGCTCAACATCTAGGAGGAATTTAGCTGGTGTACAGTAGATATCAACGAATATATCCAACCTGGCCCAGACCAATAACGATAGTGTAGAGAGGCCACCCTCCTAATTCTCGGGACATTGTGATCTGAAGCCCTGTCATCGGTGCTACAGGTGGTTGGTTTGCTTCGTGATGAAGAGGTCCATCGTAGTCAGAAGAGAATCCTTGCATATTGGGAGCTAAAACGGGTTAACATGCGGTCAGTCAACCTATCCATATTCTTGAGAGTGCTTACAATCTGGACGTGAGTATAATGATGCAGTCGGTGTCCCCCAAAATGAGTCCCGTTGCGAGGAACGAATACTTGCAGCCGTTTCCAATTTATCTTTGCGGACTTTACCGAAGAAAGCTTCTTCACTCTTGACCAAGAACTTTTCGATAGATAGTTCATGTTCAGAGTTCTTTGAGTTGAGCATTTGCAATTTCTGGACGAATTCCGACGCTACGCCACCATCCGAGTCCGTGAACTATAGACATTGTAATCAACAACAATTTGATAGAAAATAATGAGTGACACACCGAGGCAATGGCTTTGTTGAGAGGAGAGTTGGATTTTTCTTCAACAATCGAAGAAATAGATTCTACAGAGGAGACCCGGGAATGGGCACCGAATGGACGGTTGGGTGCTAAACCGCCTTCAAGGAAGGGATCAGGTGCGTGTTTCTGATCTCTAGCTATCGTCTTGTTGGCGCGCTCAAGGAAACCGTTGTAACCTTCTCGGTTATCCACCATACTTCCGCGTTTTTGAGCAAAGTAGTCGTCACCGTCATTGGAATAGGGTGTTCTGGGGTCATGAAGACGAACTTGGGAAGAGTCACCTGTTGGTGTAAGTACGTCTTGACTCCACTGTCCGGGAGACCCTGGTGTATGTATTTGAGGACTGTCGTTGATGCTTCGAGTATCCCACTCAGGTTGAGTTGGGTGCGCCTGGGTAACAGGATTCCAATCGTCCGTATCAGCCATGGGACGTAAGCCTCCGCCATCGCAATCAGACTCTCTCCATGCATTTGCGCCAGCGATTGAGCGACTATTGTTGATGCTGCGCTTATGGAAATCCTCCATTCGTTGACGCCATTCTACGACTGGGAACCGTTGAACAGCGGACCTCGCACGCAGAATAGCACGTTCCTCTTCTGAGGATTTCAATGCCATTTTGATCGTCTTCGTGAGTTGTGAGAGCATGTGGTTTGTGGCACTTGATTCAACGGGATACCACTAAGGAATTTGAGATTATTACCCGAAATGCCAAATGAGACAAACAAAGGACGTACCCATCCAGGCATCAGACCCAACCCACCCAGACGACTACCAACACCGAGGGCACCCTTTCGACCAAACTCGACCGCGACAAGACCGAAAGGTTCATCACGGGAAGGAATCAAAGCGAAGTCAGCACCGCTGAAGAGGTAAGGAGGCAATGCTGTAAATTCGGGCTTTGAATAGACACGATCTGGGTAAAGTTCCATCAAGCGAGCAAGTTTCTCAGCAGCGAATCGGCCATAAAGATCGATAACGGGTCCAACAGCGATGAGTTGAATGGTAGGACGCTTTTCCAGTCTACAAGATGAATTTAGCAATCAAATCTAAAGAAGGGAAAAATAACAAACAGCGTGGGCATGACATCGGCGATTAGATCGACACCTTTCTGCTTAGACCAGCGACCAACGAACACGAACAGGTCAGAATTAGGGTCCTGTTTGATGTTCGCCCATTCTTGAGCTTGTCGTTTCAGTTCCGGTCGAGCGGCTTCTGCTTCTTCATCGATTTCGATATCACGTGCGGCAGTAGGTTTTTCGTCCAGTGCAGCGATGTCACTGGGATCGGGATTGGGTAAAGAATCAACATGTTTAAGTGTCCAGAGCGCGGGGTAACGAGCCCAACTACGTTTTCCGTACTTGTCAGACACGCCCGCGACACCAACACTCTTTTGATGTGTGCTGATGAAGGAGGCCGCTGCGTGCAACAAGTTGAATGTGTTTCCGAACTGGACGTATTTGGTACAATGTTCTTTGCTGATATTGAACGCCGAGCAAACTTCCTTCATTTCTTCCTTTGTACGAAGAGGCCAGAGGCCCTGGAATTCTGCGTTATGAAGCGACAGGCAGACCGGGATAACCTTGGGAAGAAGGTATATAGGAGCAAGTGCACCATGATAATCGTTGATGTGATAGATGTCGATGGTCGGGAAACGGCGAATAGTCGCAGAGATGGCTTGATTCCAGGTTGAGTAGAAGATGGCAGAGCTTAGATCATCCATACGAGCAGGATAAGGATCGGACTTAGTCTGTGCTCTAAAGACTGGGCTGTCGAGGATGACGTATGTGATGTTGTCCAGGACATGAGTTTCGACTTCGATGAGATACGGCTCGCCAAAGATAATGACTTCGATGGGATCTGCGGGTTCGCCTGCAGGGTACTCTAGGTCCTTGACTTTAGGAATTACCCAAATCAGATCAACGTCGATCATGGCCTTGCCCATAAGACTTGACATGACACCAAGACCACCAATCTTGACCTTGAGCTTCCAATCGATGATTTCGTACTCCAGGGTGGAGATGAGTACCTTTCTCCTTTTGTTCTTATCCTCGGGCCATCCAATGATTTCTCCATTATGCTTGTGGCCGAATAGCTTCTCGGATATGGGGGTTGAATCTTTGAGGTCCGCAGTTGATTTGTTACCAAAGATCGGGAAGTAGTTGGAGTGATTTTTCGTTTTGACACCGTACTGATTGTGTTTGATCCCATAAAATGTCCACATGAACACGAGTACAGCCAAGGTGCCGGTGATCAGAGGGATGGCCAGAAGAAGAGCGTACATAATGATTCCAACCGATGCTTGTCCTCGGGGCTTCAGCGTCCAAGTCATTGATGCATCATCGACGAGAAGAGACCATGAAAGATGTGGGGCAGGTGGAGCAGAGATGTTCAGGTAATTGGGTGCGACTGAATTGGGTGGAAGACGATCCAGGACTCCATCACCGTCGGAATCACCATAAAAATAGTCATCGAAACCCCAAACATTGAGCTGGACATACGTTGGCCAAGTAGCCATGATTTCGAGTTCCCATTTGCCATCGTCATTTTGAGTCATGAGGTTATTAATGCCGGAATCGAAACCCCAGTTGTTGAAAGGGCCACGAGTCAGGAATTGAGGGACTCGACGAGGTTTTCCAGAATAACCATAATCTGCGTGTATCATATGAGCCGCAGAGAGTGTGGCTTGACTCCAGTCTATTGAAGCTGTGTGAGGATAGAGGCCTTGCTATCAACTGGAAACCACTCACATTGCACTTGAATATGGTCCCCTGACCAGAAGAGAGATGAATCCGAAAATATTCCCCCATCGATAACTGTTGTGTCTTCCCAGGCCTTCCAATCCGTCCAGTTGCGTCCATAGTTCCACGAATAACGGAATAAATCGGCGCCATATGCTTTATGAGCAAAGGAATACTTTCCGTCCGAGAGGGTGAAGGATCCATTATTGTCGTAGTCATTCGCGGGGAAAACCATGACATTATCCGAGGAACCTTTTCGGAGCAAGAAATGATCGATGGTCTAGGAAACGTGTTAAGAGCATATACATATGTTAAAACAAATGAAAAACGTACCCCTGTACTATTACCAGCGGTGGAGGCTGGGTTATTGACGGTGACGGTAAGAACGCCATCTGGGAAGTTCGTGAGTGTTGCTGACCAAGACCAAGTTGGAGGTGGTGCTCCCGAAAGTCGTGTCGGATCTGGATTTTGAATCGCCGCGCATTGAACATTGGTAATGGTCGGAGCGCTACCATGGCCAGAAGAAGACATGTTGAACGATATGCTTTGAGTGACACCATTACAGCTCATGGCAGTGTTGAACTGGAACGAGATATCAACCGTGGTAGCATTTGTGTCTCCGGACTTGGCCAAAAGACGGGCGTCATGCCCAGGCACAAATTTTGTGATGACGGGCAAGGGGTTTGTCCACTGAGCCACTGGAACAAGAGCCTTGAAACTGAAAGGGTCCATGGTTACAGAAGGCAAACAACCAAACCAGGGAGCTTTGCTATCATTGTTGAAGGATGATAGAGAATCCTGGAGGTCGTAAGTCTCGTACGGGGAGAACAAGTTTCGCACTTGCGTGCCAGACACGAAAGGCGATGAAATCCAATTCGTTTCCTTGCAGTTGAACGTGTATGTGTGAGTAGCGTTCTCGTTGGTATATAATATCCAGACTTGATCGGTGAAAGTTCCCCCAACTGTCTGATAGCCTGTCAAAGCGGAACGAGAGACAGACCACAGCCCCATTTCGGTACCAGTTCCATTGGAACCAGGTCGCTCAATGAAGTATGTCCAATTTCCTCTTTGGACAAGGTTAAAACCGTCTTGAAGAGCCCCGTATACTTGTCGCAAATGATGGAATTGTGAAAACATAAGACGGCTATCCGCTGTTGGATCGAAGTGATCAAGGGCGTTCCAATCATCGTGGCAACCAAACAGCGACTTTTCCAGCGGCATGTTGAAATATTGTTCGGAGCCGAGGACATAGCATCCATGTCTTTTCCATGCTTGATTGCTGATCATGGCTTGACGACTGCACGGCCTTGAATTAGAGCGGGGTAGAATTTTCACGAATTGAGCTTACCCATAAAGATAATTGGAGGCACCGTTGTCGTAGAGATAAAAGTTTTGTTCTTCACCATAAAATAGCTGCAGGATAAGCTGTTAATACAAGGGAGAAAAGGTATCAATCAAACAAAAAGATATCACCAGTGGGATACCCGGCATGACGAGGGCGGAGATGAATGTCGCAAGAAGACTCTTTTGGGCGCCAGCCTCCAAGCTAGGCCAGCGGAAAATATCGAAGTTGCTGCTGCCGTACATGTGACGAGGATCGACCTTCCCAGTAGAGGGGTTTAAGAAGTCGTTCTTCACGAACATCTGATTCCAGGCCGTTACAAAGTTGACGTCGATGTCGTAAGCCACTTGAAGGTTACCATCCATTCCGAGGAATCTGGAGATCGCGCGATAAATCGAGTAATGGAAGGCAACGCCATCAAGAGCATTATTGGGTGCTTCTCTGAGGAAATATTCATCTTGGGTTGCAGTGACATTTGCTGCTGACAGGAAACCAGGAGGAAGCTGGTTGGGGGTTCTTCCGCGGCCTCTGCGAAACAGGATGAGGGGCAATAAGGAAGAAAAATTCCAAGACATACATGTAGAGTGAGCCAAAGGTATCACCACCAGTTACCTCACCAGGGATAAAGAAGTTTGTCTTCCCGAGCTTCGCCGCACAAGCTCGGGTGTGCGTTGCCCATGAGGCAAGGGCATCCACAGTGACTTGTGTAGCTTTGTCGATACGGATGGCATCTATGTCCAGTGCTTTGATAGCCAAACATGAAAACACCTGGATTTTTTGCATGACCTCCGGCTTCCATTCTCTCAAACGATCCTGCACAGATGCGAACTTGGACAGCTGACGCTCCCAGTCAGGATGGACACCGAAAGCTTCCATGTCCCCGTATTGGTCGAAATCGGAGTTCAAACACCCGTTGGCTTCAACTTTGACAATGTCTCCAGCGTCCTCCCAGAACTTGGGCATCTCACAAGAAACATTACGAGTGTTGCTTATCTGACAGCAATTTTTAGTTTTTAGAACGGGACAGAGGTCATTCTTCACTGACCTGGAAATCGCGGTACTCTGAAAAATTCCAGGGAATGTAGGAAGGTCGTTTCCAAACAGCATTGTACTCGTTTAAGCTGAAGGGGGTACTCTGATTGAGATGTCTATCGCCCGGAAAGGACATTAGAACAAATTTACAAAACAACAAAAATTACGTACCCTTCGAACCCAATAAGGTCGCTCATTGTGCCAACCGTGAAATCTGCCATAAAATACATGCCCTTGGCATGTATAGCGTCAATGGTGTCCCGCCAATCCTGGATCGTTCCCCAGTGGGGGTCCAAAACACTGAAGTCGAGGGGGGAATAACCTATTGGAAGGAGGCAGATTAGCATTCAGCAGCATGGATAGGAAAGTTGGGAGTCGCACTGTCGGCCTGCCAGATCATGTTTAAGAATGGTGTACCGGACATGAAAACGACTCGAATGCCCATGCCATACAGATAGTCCAGCCGTGAAACCAAGCCCTTCAAATCACCACCAAAGCGTAGTTGAGTCTCCCGGATGTCATATTCATATACTGATTTGAAAAAGTCGTTATTGGATGGATCACCGTCCGCGAATTTATCAAGGAGGATGGTATACGTTGGCAGCGCTCGCCAGTTTTGAGGCGAAGGAGTATAGGTCGTGTTAGGACGCTCCGAGTCGTATTCAGTTGGGTCTTTGGCATCCTTGTTGACGTTGAGGTTGTAGTCGACGAGGTCGGAACGGTACGGGGATGCGAAGACGAGAGGAGAGAGATAGAGAAGGGCGTAAAGCGCCGCTGAGAGACGCATTGTTGGAAAGGGAAGCCAGCAGGAAAAAAGAAAGAAAGGGAAGAGTTGGCCGCACAAGACAAGAACAAGAAATGGTTGCACTATTTACCATCGTTTGCACCTCCGATCATTCATGTTAGTTGCCAAGGTTTCCTTCCTCACTCAGTGTAATGCACTCTCAGTTATCCTCACGCTCTTTCATGGACATGCATCAACCTCCTCAACCAGTCAAATACCAACAATACACCCCCATCGAACCTCCTCCCGGAATCTCATACGCTGCCTTTCTGCGCTCTTGGGCCGACGACCAGGTTGCCCGATGGTTGTCAGAAATCAAGTGTGGTTGTTACCAAGAGACTTTTAAGGCGAATGATATCAGAGGAGATATTTTGCTCGAACTGGACCAAACTACGCTAAAGGAACTGGGAATTTCTTGTATAGGGGACAGGCTAAGGATCCTCAATGCTGTGAAGATCTTGCGCCAATGTGTGGCATCCAAAGGCGTTGCCCGGGATTATAAGGGCGTTTCTGATGGCTCTAAACCCGGCAGTCGTCGACTCGAGAATGTGCGGCCAGCACCACTGCAGCTCAGCTCGACTCAAAACAGAGGGGATTTACCTGCTCTCATCCGTGAGCAGGGTCCAGATTCGGCTCGGAATATCCCAAATCCTCCGGTCCGACCATTGCCTCATCCAACCCAATCCACTCCGCCCTCTAATGCCACCCCAAGCAGTAGCGGCCACTCGGCCACCCCGGGCCTCCTGCGCGCAAACCTTCCTCCCCTGCCCCCACCCCCTCGTGGCCAACCTCCCCTTCCTCCTGGTCGTCCTCCCCCGCGCAACCCCCCTTCGTGGTCGAATCCTCACCAAGAGGCCCCTGCATATACATCCCAGCCCCCACCCCCACCGCCCCAGAACCCAGGTCACATTACCCCGTCTGGTAGTAGTTGGGTGAACCACCACTTACCTGCCGATCCTCGACCTGGTAATCCGGGTGGCGGAAAGCCCCCCGTTGCGCGATCAATTTCCCCTGTTCCTCCTGCTCGCCTGCGATCGAACCAACAGAACACAGCACACGGACGCAATGGTTCAATTGGTTTGAATGTCAGTAACACCAGTTCACCCAGCAAAACAGGATCAAGAGTTGCAGGCAATGCACATCCATACGCCAATACCCAGCCCGCTTTGTTACCACCGTCCAACCTTACATCCAATCTTTCTCCGATCGACGAATCATTCGCTCATCATAATTCCTCTGGGACCCCTTCTCCTCCGACGCATGCTTACACGGTCGGTCGTGGTCCATTTAACCCATCGGCACCTGTAAACGCCCAATACAGTCTCGACGACTTGCGCAGGAAGCTTGTTAAATTCGTCTTGCCTGATGAAGGTCTATCTTTCACAATCGACGTCGCCTCGTGTACCGGCGGGGTGGAAGTCCTCGAGAAAGTTCTAAAGAAGTTTGGCAAAGGGAATTCAAGGATTGACGAGAACACCGATGTTTCGCACACTGAGGAGGGGGGCTTGATGGTCGATGGGTGGGGTGTGTACATGGATATGGGACAAGACGATGGACCTGGTACGTTTCCTTACCCGCCTTTGAATACACTTGATTGACCCTTGTCATTCTTCAGCCCAAACATTGACGGAAGCCGAGCTCCTTTCCATTTGTCATGCTCCAGACCACCCGACTCGCGAACATGGCTTAATGTTGCGCAGGATAAGGCGCCTAGATGACCGCAGCGGCAGCCCATCTTCCACAGCTGGAATCTCCAAAAACACAAATCGTGCTAGTTCCATTAGCATCCTAAGCGGCCTTGGCGTTCATGATCCAGAGAGGGCGCTTGAGACACCTTCAACAACCTCAGGACGTCTAAGTCCCGCCGCGCAGAACGCGAAGAGGCCGTCTAAATTGCGCAACTTCTTTGGGCAACGCCCGCCAAGTGAACTCATTACGAACCACCTAACTGAGTACTTCCCGAATGCGGAAAGGAAAGTGCTGCAACGCACTGCAAGGCACAGCATGATGAGGAGGAGGGAAAGTGTTGCGTCCTATAACCAACAGGTTTCGAGGTTCAGCAGTAGCACACAAGGGTCTGGCTCGGGCAGGAGGTCCTACTCACCGCGCTCCTCGACATCTACTCTGCCGCCGCCAGTACCAGACAAACAAGGTACATATAATGTGGCTGAAGATCTTCCGAGGATGTCTCTCTCAACAGAAGATGGCCGATCTGTGGACCTCCAGATTGACGCACAACACGACAGGGCGCATCAGCTTCTTCCACCAATTCCATTCCCGACCGAAACACTTTCAGAATCTATGGAAGGCATTACACGTCAACGACCCAATTCAAGGGCGATGTCTATTGCCTCGAAGCGCATGAGCTACATGACAGAGCTGCGAAGCAAACGTGATAAGTCTGATACTGCCAGCTTGATGACTGTAGATGAGATCACAGCCGAGGTAGAAAACCGCCGAGTTAGTAAGGCCTACGAATATGACGACGAGCTCGACGGCTGGACCAAGGTCGACACTGAAATTGAGAACGCGGTACCCAAGGCCGTTGCAGATGATGACGGAGGCGTCGAACTTGAAGCCGATGATGCGTCTGACGAAGAA
>Ga0307517_10013963_pt1 | contig 10844 bp, 11 predicted proteins | sample 23_EM_MG_FD_194515 | JGI IMG/M metagenome (GOLD analysis project Ga0307517, IMG submission 194515) | Populus trichocarpa ectomycorrhiza microbial communities from riparian zone in the Pacific Northwest, United States - 23_EM | ecosystem: Host-associated > Plants > Roots > Unclassified | place...
CGAGGAACTGCGCCGGATACCACATCCGTACGACGCCATGCGCACCGCGCTTCGTGGCTGCGGCCCCGCGATCCTGGCCTCGTCCGGGACGGTGGCGGCCGGGCTGCTGTGCCTGCTCGCCGCCGACCTCAACAGCAGCCGTGGGATGGGCCCGATCGCGGCGGTCGGTGTGCTGTGCGCGCTGATCGCGATGACGACGCTGCTGCCCGCGCTGCTGGTGCTGCTGGGCCGCAGGGTCTTCTGGCCGCTGGTCCCGGCGTACGGGAGCGAGCCGCCGCAAAGGCGCGGGCTGTTCGCGGCGATGGGCAGCTCGGCGGCGCGCCGGCCCTACGCGGTGCTGGCGGGCGGGGCGGTGCTGCTGGGCGCGCTGGCGCTGGGGACGCTGAATCTGCCGAAGAGCCTGCACAACGAGGACGCCTTCACCGCGAGGCCGGAGTCGGTGACCGCGATGCGGACCCTCGCCGAGGCCTACCCGGAGCAGGGCACCCAGCCGATCGTGGTCGTCGCCCCCACCGGTCGGGCGGACGAGGCGCTGGCGAAGGCCCGGGGCACCGACGGCGTCGCGTCGGCCGAGCGGGGCCGCAGCGGCGGAGGCTGGACCGAGCTGTCGGTGACGGCGCGGGCGGCGCCGGAGACGGCGGCCGAGACGGCAACCATCCAGGCGCTGCGGGCGGCGCTGGACCAGGACTACGGGGCGTACGTGGGAGGGGCCAGCGCCCAGCAAGTGGACCTGGCGGACACGAGCGCGAGCGACCGGTGGGTGGTGGTGCCGCTGGTGCTGGCCTCGGTGCTGCTGATCCTGATCGCGCTGCTGCGCAGCCTGGTCGCCCCGCTGCTGCTGGTCGCGGCCGTCATCGCGGTGTGGGGCGCGGCCCTGGGCATCGGCGGGCTGGTCTTCGGGCCGCTGTTCGGCTTCGCCGGTACGGATCCCGGGCTGCCGCTGCTGTCCTTCGTGTTCCTGGTCGCGCTCGGCGTCGACTACGGCATCTTCCTGATGCACCGCATGCGCGAGGAGTCCCTGTCCGGGGCCGAGCCCTCCGCCGCGGCCCTGACCGCGCTGCGCACGACGGGCGGGGTCATCGCCTCGGCGGGACTGGTGCTGGCGGCGACCTTCTCGGTGCTGGTGAACATGCCTCTGGTGGGGCTGGTCGAGCTGGGCTTCGTCATCGCGGTGGGCGTGCTGCTGGACACCTTCCTCGTACGGACCTACCTGGTGACCTCCGCGAGCCTGGCGCTGGGGCGGGCGGTCTGGTGGCCGGGACGCCTGAGCAAGCGCCCGTAAGGGGAAGATGGAGCCGTGCCGAAGCAGCCACAGCCACGACCACGATCACGACCACAGCCGCACCATCAGGACGCGCTCCTCGCCGCGGGCGTGCTCGCGCTGCAGTGCGCCATGGCGGCCCTCCTCCCGGCCGACTCCGGCGATCCGCGCCCGGACGGGCTCGGCTGGGCGCTGCTCGTCACCAGCGCGCTGGCGCTGGTGGCGAGGCGCCGGGCGCCGATGGCCGTGATGGTGGTGGTGATCGCGGCTGTGGCTCCGTACCACGCGCTGAACAACCTGCACGCGGCGGTGCTCCCGGCCAGCCTGGTGGCCCTGTACTCGCTGGCCGTGGCGGGGCCGCCGCTGCGCACCTACGCGACGGTGGCGGCGGTCATCGGGCTCATGACGTCGGTGATGTCGGTGACGCCCAAGCAGCACGCGGCCGTCGACATGCTGCGCAGTGGCGGCTGGATCCTGGCGATGGCCCTGGTCGGCGAGGCGGTGCGGCTCCACCGCCAGTACTTCGCGGCCATCGTCGGGCGGGCCGAGCGGGCCGAACGGACCCGGGAGGAGGAGGCGGCCCGCCGGGTCGCCGAGGAGCGGCTGCGCATCGCGCGGGACCTGCACGACCTGCTCGCCCACAGCATCACCCTGATCGGTGTGCAGACCTCCGTGGCCGCCCACGTGCTGGTCGCCGACCCGGAGCGGCTGGACCGGACCGCCATCGCCGCCGCGCTGGACGGCATCGCCGGCACCTGCCGCGACGCCCGTTCCGAACTGCGCGCGACGCTCCAGGTGCTGCGCGGCGACGACGACCGCGGCCCCCTGCCCGGCCTGGCCGGGGTCGCGGACCTCGCCAGGTCCGCCGAAGCGGCGGGCGCGCGGGTGGAGCTGGCCGTCGACACCGACACCGCGCTGCCCCCGGCCATCGGGGCGGCGGCCTACCGGATCGTTCAGGAGGCCCTGACCAACGCCGTACGGCACACCGGCGGCGGCACCCGCGTACGGGTCGGGGTCGCCCTCGACGCGGGCGGCGGGGCGCTGCGGATAGCCGTCACGGACGACGGCCCGTGCCCCGGCTCGGATTCCGATTCCGATTCCGATGACTCCCCGCACCAGCAGGAGCCCCGGTGGCGCCCCTGGCGGTCGGCGGCTCCCCAGCCGCAGTCCAAGCCCGAGGCCCCGCCCGCCGGTTACGGCCTCGTCGGCATGCGCGAGCGCGTACGCAGCGTCGGCGGCACCCTCACCGCCGGGCCGCGCCCGGAAGGCGGCTTCGCGGTGGCGGCCGTCCTGCCCCTCAGGGGAGGCGCCGCGTGATCCGCGTACTGCTCGCCGACGACCAGACCCTGGTCCGGGAGGCCTTCGCGATGCTCGTCGAGTCCGCCCCCGACATGGCGGTCGTCGGCCAGGCCGGCACCGGCCGCCAAGCCGTCGGGCTGGCGCGCAGCGCCCGCGCCGACGTCGTGGTCATGGACATCCGCATGCCCGACCTCGACGGCATCGAGGCCACCCGCCTGATCGCCGCCGACGATGACCTGGCCGGCGTCCGTGTCCTCGTCCTGACCACCTACGACACCGACGACCACGTCCTCGCCGCCCTCCGGGCCGGTGCCAGCGGCTTCCTCGTCAAGGACACCCGCCCCGCCGACCTCCTCGACGCCATCCGCACCGTCGCCGCCGGCGACGCCCTGCTCTCCCCGGGCCCCACCGCCCGCCTCATCGCCCGCGTCCTCCGCCTCCCCGACGCCCCCACCCCCGGCGCCCCCGTTCCCGGGCGTCTCGCCACCCTCTCCGACCGCGAACGCCAGGTCCTCGTCCTCGTCGCCCGCGGCCTCAACAACACCGAGGCCGCCGAGGCGCTGGGGCTCAGCCCCCTCACCACCAAGACCCACGTCAGCCGCATCATGGGCAAGCTCGCCGTCCGCGACCGCACCCAACTCGTCATCGCCGCCTACGAGTCCGGCCTGGTCACCCCCAACGGCAACGGCAACGGACCGGGCCCGGCCTCAGTGGGCGGCTAGCACCAGCGCCAGCGCGATCAGCGCGGGCACGGTCTGCACGAACAGGATCCGCCGCGACGCAGTCGCCGCCCCGTACACCCCCGCCACCGCCACGCACACCAGGAAGAACACCTTGGCCGCGAACCCCGTCGGGTCGTCCGCCACCGCCCCCCAGACCAGGCCCGCGGCCAGGAACCCGTTGTAGAGCCCCTGGTTGGCGGCCAGGGCCTTGGTGGACTCCGCGAACTCGGGAGACGTACCGAAGGAGGCTCTGACTCTTGGCGTGGTCCAGAGGAACATCTCCATGACCAGGATGTAGGCGTGCAGCGCGGCGATGGCCAGGACGAAGATGGTTGCTGTGATCGACATGGGGCACAGGATGACACGCCGCCCTTCCCACCCGCCCCGCTGGGCGGCCTTCGCTGCTGGCCGCTTTGCGCCGGAGGTGCGAGACGGTGCCGCAGCCCGCAACGGCGAATGCCGCCCATCGCGTGCAGTCCGGGGGAACGGCCATGACGGGTCAGGCCGTACGGGAGAATGGGTGCCATGAGTCTGTTCCGCGACGACGGCATCGTGCTGCGCACCCAGAAGCTGGGTGAGGCGGACCGGATCATCACGCTGCTCACGCGGCGCAATGGCCGGGTGCGGGCGGTGGCGCGGGGGGTCAGGCGTACGAAGTCGAAGTTCGGGGCGCGGCTGGAGCCGTTCTCGCATGTGGATGTGCAGTTCTTCGCGAGGGGCGGGGAACTGATCAGCAGGGGCCTGCCGTTGTGTACGCAGGGTGAGACGATCGCTGCGTACGGTAGCAAGATAGTCACGGACTACGCCCGCTACACCGCCGGGACGGCGATGCTGGAGACGGCGGAGCGGTTCACGGACCATGAGGGCGAGCCGGCGGTGCAGCAGTATCTGCTGCTGGTGGGCGGGCTGCGCACGCTCGCGGACGGGGTGCATGACGCGCGGCTGGTGCTGGACGCGTTCCTGCTGCGCTCGCTCGCGGTGAACGGATATGCGCCGAGCTTCGACGATTGTGCGAAGTGCGGGATGCCGGGACCGAACCGGTTCTTTTCGGTCGGGGCGGGAGGAGTCGTATGCGGCGAGTGCCGCCCGGCCGGAAGCGTCGTACCCTCACAGGAGGCGCTGGGGCTCCTGGGCGCGCTGCTCGGCGGGGACTGGGAGACGGCGGACGCGTGCGAGCCGCGCCATTGCCGCGAGGGCAGTGGGCTGGTGGCGGCGTATCTGCAGTGGCATCTGGAACGTGGGCTGCGCTCGCTCAGGTTCGTCGAGAAGTAGACATAGAAGACGTTAGAGAGAACGTAGGAGAGGCACGCGCATGGCAGTACGCGGGATTCTGACCCGTTCCCGACGTGAGTACCGGGCCCCTGACCCGCATCCGTCCGGCGCGAAGCCTCCGAAGATCCCAGGTGAGCTGGTGCCGCAGCACGTCGCGATCGTGATGGACGGCAACGGGCGCTGGGCGAAGGAGCGCGGGCTGCCGCGCACCGAGGGGCACAAGGTGGGCGAGACGGTCGTCCTGGACGTGCTGAAGGGCTGCCTGGAGCTCGGGGTCAAGAACCTGTCGCTGTACGCCTTCTCGACGGAGAACTGGAAGCGGTCGCCGGACGAGGTGCGCTTCCTGATGGGCTTCAACCGGGACGTGATCCGCCGCCGCCGCGACGAGATGGACGCCATGGGCATCCGTATCCGCTGGTGCGGGCGGATGCCGAAGCTGTGGAAGAGCGTCGTCAACGAGCTGCAGGTCGCGGAGGAGCAGACCCGCCGCAACGACGCCATGACGCTGTACATGTGCGTGAACTACGGCGGCCGGGCCGAGATCGCCGACGCGGCTGCCGCGATGGCGCAGGACATAAAGCACGGCCGCCTCGACCCCGACAAGGTCAACGAGAAGACGCTCGCGAAGTACATGTACCACCCGGACATGCCGGAGGTGGACCTGTTCATCCGGCCGTCCGGCGAGCAGCGCACGTCCAACTTCCTGATCTGGCAGTCCGCTTACGCCGAGATGGTCTTCCAGGACGTGCTCTGGCCGGACTTCGACCGCCGTGACCTTTGGCGGGCCTGCCTGGAGTACGCGTCCCGGGACCGCCGGTTCGGCGGTGCGCTGCCCAACGAGGTGGCGGACGAGGTGCCGGAGCAGAGCCAGGGGCAGACGGAGAGCTAGCTCAGCCCGCGGTCGCGGCCGCGGCGGCCGCTGCCGCCGCGCACTCCGCGCACGTGCCGAAGATCTCCACGGTGTGCGCGACATCGACGAAGCCGTGGTCGGCGGCGATCGCGTCTGCCCACTTCTCGACGGCGGGGCCCTCGACCTCGACGGCCTTGCCGCAGATGCGGCAGACCAGGTGGTGGTGGTGACCGCTGGAGCAGCGGCGGTAGACGGACTCGCCGTCGCCGGTGCGCAGGACGTCGACCTCGCCGGCGTCGGCGAGGGACTGCAGGGTGCGGTAGACGGTGGTGAGGCCGACCGCGTCACCGCGGTGCTTGAGCAGGTCGTGCAGGTCCTGAGCGCTGCGGAACTCGTCGACCTCGTCCAGCGCGGCGGCCACGGCCGCCCGCTGCCGGGTCGATCGGCCACGCACTGGGGACTGCTTGGCGGTCGTCACCGGTGCCTCCTTCTCGGTCGTCCCGTATCGCTGTCCGACAGGCCATTGTGCCAGGCCGTACCCCCGGAGTCGTCATACGTGTACGTCGGGTACCTCCAGGGTGCACCGTTCCTCGGCCGCGGCGGTCTGGCGGGCGCGTTTTCTGGCCAACGGGGTGGCCAGGGCGGTGAGGGCGATGAACAGGCCGATCGCCATGAGGACGATGGTCGCGCCGGAGGGCACGTTCACGTAGTACGAGGTCACGGTCCCGGACAGGGTCACGGTGACGCCGATGGCGATCGACATCGCGAAGGTCATGGCGAAGCTGCGGGTGACCTGCTGCGAGGCGGCCACCGGGATCACCATCAGGGCGCTCACCAGAAGCAGGCCCACCACCCGCATCGCGACGGTGACGGTGACGGCTGCGGTGATCGCGACCAGCAGGTTCAGGGCGCGCACCGGCAGGCCGGTGACGCGGGCGAACTCCTCGTCCTGGCTGACGGCGAAGAGCTGCCGCCGCAGGCCGATGGTGACCAGCAGCACGAACACGGCGAGGGCGCAGATCACCGGGATGTCCTCCGGCGCGACCGTGGTGATCGAGCCGAAGAGGTAGGTCGTCAGGTTGGCGGTGGTGCCGGTTTCGGACAGTGAGGTGAGCATCACACCAGCGGCCATGCCCCCGTAGAAGAGCATCGCGAGGGCGATCTCGCCGCGCGTCCTGCCGAACCAGCGGATCAGCTCCATCAGGATCGAGCCGGCGATGGCGACGGCGGTGGCCATCCACACCGGGCTGGCGTTGAGGAGGAAGCCCAGCCCGACGCCCGTGAGGGCGACATGGCCGATGCCGTCGCCCATGAGGGCCTGGCGGCGCTGGACGAGGTAGATGCCGATGGCGGGGGCGGTGATGCCGACCAGGACGGCGGCGAGCAGGGCCCGCTGCATGAAGGCGTAGTCGAGGAGGTCCATGTCAGGTCAGCAGTCCTGTCGCGGCTATGTCCGCATGGGGTGCGTGTGGATGCACATGGTCGTGGCCGGGCAGCGCGTGCTGGCCGACGGCCTTCGGCGGCGGGCCGTCGTGGACGACGCAGCCGTCGCGCAGGACGACGGCGCGGTCGATCAGCGGCTCCAGGGGGCCGAGTTCGTGGAGGACGAGGAGCACGGTGGTGCCGGCGGCGACCTGTTCGCGCAGGGTGCCGGCCAGTACGCCCTGGCTGGCGAGGTCGACGCCGGCCATCGGCTCGTCCATGATCAGCAGTTCGGGCTGGGCGGCGAGCGCGCGGGCGATCAGCACCCGCTGGTGCTGGCCGCCGGACAGCGCGTTGACCGAGTCGCGGGCCCGGTCGCCCATGCCGACCAGCTCCAGCGCCCGGTCCACGGCGGCGCGGTCCCCCTTGCGCGCGAAGCCCAGCTTCGTACGCGCCAGCCGCCCGGCGGAGACGACCTCGCGGACGGTGGCGGGGACCCCCGAGGCGGCCGTGGTGCGCTGCGGCACATAGCCGATCCGCGCCCAGTCCCGGAAGCTCCGCAGCGGCGTCCCGAACAGCTCCAGCTCCCCGCCGGACAGCGGCACCTGGCCGACGACGGCGCGCACGGCGGTCGACTTGCCGGAGCCGTTGGCCCCGAGCAGCGCGACGACCTGGCCGCGCCCCACCGTCAGGTCGATACCGCGCAGCACGGGGCGCGAGCCGAGCGATGCCGTCGCCCGTCGCAGGGATATGACAGGCTCCATGACCATGGTGGGTGACGCCTCCGTCATCTAGTTCGCTCCCAGCGCCTTCTGCAGGGCCTTGAGGTTGGACTGCTGGACCTGCAGGTAGTCGGTGCCCTTGGACTTGGACGTGATGCCCTCGATCGGGTCGAGTACATCAGTCTTAAGATTGAGGTCGCCCGCCAGGGTCTTGGCGGTCTTGTCGCTGACCAGGGTCTCGAAGAAGACCGTCGTGATCTTCTTCTTCTGCGCGAGTTCGTGCAGCGCCTTCATCCGGGCTGCGCTGGGCTCGCTCTCCGGGTCGATGCCGCTGATGGCCTCCTCGATCAGCCCGTAGCGCTCGGCGAGGTAGCCGAAGGCGGCGTGGGTGGTGATGAAGGTGTCCGAGGTGCGGTTCTTCAGCCCGGCCGTGAACTCGCTGTTCAGCGCGTCCAGCTTGCCGGTCAGGGTCTTGAGGTTCTTCGCGTACGCGGCCGCGTGGTCCGGGTCGGCCTTGGCCAGGGTCTTCTCGACGCCCTTGGCGACCTCGGCGTACTTCACCGGGTCCAGCCAGATGTGCGGGTCGGCGCCGGCGTCCTCCTCGGTGGTGGAGCCGGTGTCGTTGTCGCCGGTGGTGTGGTGCTTGCCGTCGACCTCGGTGCCGTGGTCCTCAAGGCCGGTGAGGGCGGCGGCGTCGGCGGTGTACTTGACGCCGGACTGCGCTATCGCCTCGTCGACGGCGGGCTGCAGGCCCTTGAGGTAGACGATCACATCGGACTCGCCCAGCGCGCCGACCTGCCGGGGGGTGAGCTCCAGGTCGTGCGGCTCGACACCGGGCTTGGTCAGCTCGGTGACGCTGACGTGGCTGCCGCCGATCTGCTCGGCCAGATACTGCATCGGGTAGAAGGACGCGGTGACCTTGAGCTTGCCACCGCTGCTCACGCTGCCACTGGCGGTGGCGGAGCAGGCGGAGAGTGCGGCCAGCCCTGCGATGGCGGTGAGGGGTATGAGGCGGCGACCTATGTTCATGACACCCATTTTCAACAAACTTGGAAACGATTGTCAATTGCCCTGGTCGTCCGGCTTCCCGCCGACCCCTCCCCGAGAACCGATTTGATACGGCACCCTCACCCGCCGGTAATCTGGGGGGACCCATCGACTTCGTCGTACTGAAGAGAGCAACGTGGCCGCCGACAAGATCGACACCATCGTCAGCCTGAGCAAGCGCCGTGGCTTCGTATTCCCCTGCAGCGAGATCTACGGCGGTCAGCGCGCCGCCTGGGACTACGGGCCGCTCGGCGTCGAGCTCAAGGAGAACATCAAGCGCCAGTGGTGGCGCTCCATGGTCACCTCGCGCGACGACGTCGTCGGAGTCGACTCCTCCGTGATCCTCGCCCGCGAGGTCTGGGAGGCGTCCGGCCATGTCGCCACCTTCACCGACCCGCTCACCGAGTGCACCTCCTGTCACAAGCGCTTCCGCGCCGACCACCTGGAGGAGGCGTACGAGGCCAAGCACGGCCGGCCGCCCGCCAACGGCCTCGCCGACATCAACTGCCCGCACTGCGGCAACAAGGGCAGCTTCACCGAGCCGAAGGAGTTCTCCGGCCTGCTGAAGACCACCCTCGGTGTCACCCAGGACGTCTCCGGCACCGCCTACCTGCGGCCCGAGACGGCCCAGGGCATCTTCATCAACTTCGCCACGGTCCAGCAGACCTCGCGCAAGAAGCCGCCGTTCGGCATCGCCCAGACCGGCAAGTCCTTCCGCAACGAGATCACTCCGGGCAACTTCATCTTCCGTACGCGTGAGTTCGAGCAGATGGAGATGGAGTTCTTCGTCAAGCCCGGCGAGGACGAGACCTGGCACGAGTACTGGATGCAGCAGCGCTGGGACTGGTACCGCGACCTCGGCATCCGCGAGGAGAACATCCGCTGGTACGAGCACGCCAAGGAGAAGCTCTCCCACTACTCCAAGCGCACCGTCGACATCGAGTACCGCTTCAACTTCGGCGGCACCGAGTTCTCCGAGCTCGAAGGCATCGCCAACCGCACCGACTTCGACCTCAAGGCGCACAGCGAGGCCTCCGGCACCGACCTGTCGTACTTCGACCAGGACGCGGGGGAGCGCTACTTCCCGTACGTCATCGAGCCCGCGGCGGGCCTGAACCGCGCGATGCTCGCCTTCATGCTCGACGCGTACAACGAGGACGAGGCCCCCAACGCCAAGGGCGTCATGGAGAAGCGCACGGTCATGCGCCTCGACCCGCGGCTGGCCCCGGTGAAGGTCGCGGTGCTGCCGCTGTCCCGTAACCCGCAGCTCTCGCCCAAGGCCAAGGGCCTCGCGGCCGACCTGCGCCGCAACTGGAACATCGACTTCGACGACGCGGGCGCGATCGGCCGCCGCTACCGCCGCCAGGACGAGATCGGCACGCCGTTCTGCGTGACGGTGGACTTCGACACCCTCGATGACAACGCGGTGACCGTGCGCGAGCGCGACACGATGAAGCAGGAGCGCGTCTCCCTGGACCAGGTCCAGTCGTACCTGGGCAGCCGCCTGCTGGGCTGCTAGCGCGGCGTCCTCAGTCGCCGGGCGGGCTCAATTCAGCCCGCCCGGCGGCCAGGCCGCGCAGGATCAGGTCGCACACCGCGTTGAACGCGTCGTCGATGCCGGGCTGCGACCAGTCCGCCGCATGCGCGGGGTCATGGAAGCGCAGGGAGGCGTCCCACACGGCCTGGGCCGTGGCCGGGATGTCGGCCGGGGCGAACTCGCCCGCGGCGATGCCGTCGCGGATGATCGCGGCGATCTGCTCGACCATGGTCGCGATGTGCCGGTCGATGACATCGCTGTTCTCGTGCGCCAGCGCCATGTACGTCGCGAAGAGCTCGGGGTCGCCGCCCGCCTTCAGCCGCTTCGCGGCGAACAGCTCCGACAGCCACGCCCGCAGCCTTGCCGGGGTGCGGCCGGGGCCCTGCGCGATCGACTTCATCGTGGAGTGGGACCGGTCCAGCCACCGCTGCGTCACCGCTTCGCGCAGCGCCGCCTTCGTACGGAAGTGCCGGTACACGCTGCCGTGGCTGACACCCAGCACGCGCGCGACGTCCACCACGGTGGCCTTGGCGGGGCCGTAGCGGCGCAGCACGTCCTCGGTCGCTTCGAGGATGCGGTCGGGGGTGAGCGTCTCGGGCGGCATGGCGCGGGGGCCTTTCGGTGCGGGTGGCTGATCCAAGTGTCTCCCGGGGAGGCAGGACTACCGGCGCTCGCTGTCGAGGTGGGCCATCTGGGCCGCCGGGTAACGCTC
>Ga0307517_10013964_pt1 | contig 10843 bp, 6 predicted proteins | sample 23_EM_MG_FD_194515 | JGI IMG/M metagenome (GOLD analysis project Ga0307517, IMG submission 194515) | Populus trichocarpa ectomycorrhiza microbial communities from riparian zone in the Pacific Northwest, United States - 23_EM | ecosystem: Host-associated > Plants > Roots > Unclassified | place...
GTGAAGCACAAAGGCATTAATTAACTAGTTTTTGTCCCATTTGAAGCTACATAACCTTTACAACAAGGTAAGCACTGAAAATAGATGGATACCTTCAAAATGGCTGGAGCAATGGGCTTATTTTTACTGTAGGAGATCTGTGCACATAAAACAAGTAATAAATGTCTATGTTAATTACATTAAAAAAAAAAGTCTTATGTTAATTGAAATTTATGATAATGATAACATTGACAATGATTCTGATACCTGGCAGAGCGGGTGTAGAACAGTATCTGGGTACCAAGCTCATAGTCTACTACGACACATGGAAAGTCATTGCCACAGGAACCTAGCATGTCACTTGGATTTCTAGCAACAATCACTCCCACACCCCCAGCTTCTCTCACAGCTGACGCAGCTGTTGTTAGAACAGCTCGTGCACCTACTGTTGTAAAGCACAAAACTACTTTTCCATCTACTGAAGTGTTATTAAATGAAAGTGACTCACAGAAGCTGCAATGACAATTTTGGTTTGGTAACTGTTTTTTCTCAACAGGAATATGTTCACAATGCTTTACAACGTCACTAATCAGGAAGTTTTAAATCGGAAAAAATGCTGGATAATGCTCTTGTTTTTTTATGATATGATTTGCATACAAATTATCCACACCCTTGCTCCTTGACCTCTCACCTCCTTCAAATCCTAGTTCTTGTAGAGCACATGACCAAATAAATCATGCAGAAAACAGTCGTTTCTCCTCTATTTAAGTGCATTTTAATGTATGAAATACATCAGAAATCAAGAATCCCAACATTATTAAAACATTTCAGAGATTAGAGTAGGCAATTAATTATCAACTATCAGAATTTGGAATTCTGTTCACTATTCTGCTTCTATTATCCGTTTAAAACATAGTTGTCAGCTTGGGGACCGACTTGGAAAAGAACCTAGATCATTGGGTCACCGGATCAACCTAGGTCTATTATTTTTATTAAAAAAAAACATCTTTCATTCTTTTTAAAAATAATTCTTTGAAGTTGACTTAACCAGGTTTGAACTGAGTTTGAATAAGTTAATCAAGTCACTAAAAACCTCATCATGTCAACAAGTCAATTTTTTTTTTTTTAGTTCAACTTAAAACTCGGATGAAGCTTTGGGGCAGAGGTTTCCTATGATCAACTCGCTGAGCCAGCCAGTTTAATAACTATGGTTTGAAGGGATGGAATTAATGTAATTCATCTTGACAATTCTGTTCTCTGTCCATTGCTAAACCTTTGTGCTGAAAATTGGACCATCAACAGAGTAAACTAGAGGGATACAGGGTGTGTAAAGGCCTAACTTCTTTGAAGCTACACTTGTGACCAAGGGAGCACACAGAATATGGAAACATTGAATGAATGGACAAAAAAAAAACACTAAAAAAACTGTTATTTAAATTGACTTTAGATTCATGAAGTAATGAGCCTCATGGAAACAAGTATTTCTTATTTTTCATCAATGTAAGGTTGTGAGATTTCAGTTCTGACAGACAAGGGACTTCTCACAGTATGCACTCCATCAATCCATGTGATGCTCCCAAAAAAGTATCCTGTGTTCACCTGGTAGGTTGTGTTGACCGTCACGCTGAAGGTGATCTTCTTAGTTGTATGGTTGAAGACCAAGACATAAGGTTCTACTAACACACTGCAGCAAAATGGAGCCTCAATCACAACTCTATAAATGGAGTTGGAGGCTCCTACATTGGTAACAGTTCTGGTGAGGGTAACGGAATTTCTTAGATTTGGTATGGTTATGGAAGGCAGGTTAATGTTCAAAATGGATGGTCCTTCAGTGGGGCATACTGTGGGCTTTCCTGTGAGCCTAGAGATAGCAGTGTTGTTGTAGTCCATGGCACAGAGGTAATTCACGTAGTCATCTGTGCCCATGTCATAAACCAGGCCTGGGTGTGCTGCGCCATTTGGATTTGCAATGCCTCCTCCATAGTCAAATGGATCGGCCAACTTTTGGGGAGATCCTTCAGCAAATATTGGAAAACCTGAAGGATTATTTATCCATGCTGCATCAAGATTTCGAAGATTAAATACAGTCAGAGAAACCTGCGTAGATAGTGTCGTAATTGTGATCAGATTACTAAGACAATTCAGACTGCCAAAGGTAACAGGATGAATACCAGTTGTGACAATTGCAGATTTAATTGATGCTGGCGACCAATCAGGATGTATTGCTTTAAGAAGAGCCGCTATGCCTGAGACATGAGGAGTTGCCATTGATGTTCCTGAATGCATGACATATCCACCATCCTGGAATCGATCAAGAGGCGAAGTAGCAGCTAAAATGTTCACCCCAGGTGCAGCTATATCAGGCTTGCCACACAGAAATTTTCAGATTATGCAACACAATGCTTTCAAATTATGCTCAAATATCTTAAATATGGCCCAAGTTGTAACCTGCAACTTGCAGGTAACATGGACATATGACTGAAGACATAGGACTTATCTAACTTGAATAGAAGGATAAATAAGACAAGCTGCATTCATTTTAATTTGTTTTTAGGATACCGACACCCTTTAATTTGAAGAAAAAGGTTCTGAATTCTCCTGATTATTACTAATGTCATGCTTAAAAGGAATGAATTTTTATGAAACTTGTTCCCAAATGATTAGTCATTATCTTTAAGCTCAGTTAAGATGTAAAACATTCTGCAGGTCATTGATTGAAGTAATGTTACCTTCAAAATTGCAGGAGCAATTGAATTAGGCCCTCTAGATGAGAAATGTGCCACCTTTGCCAACACAGGCTTGCCCACAATTGTTTTAGAAGGGCTCAACTTTACAACAGGGGACCTGCATATTGCCAATCAAACATACAGGGTCTAAGAATCAAAAGAGGGATATCCTAGTTCTGGTAATCATGAATGATGGCGATGTTACCTCGTAGACCGGATGTAAAACAGAATCCGTGTTCCAATCTCATAGTCGACTTCAACGCATGGGAAACCATCAGTGCAGGGGTACAAGGCTTCACTGGGATTCTTAGCAACAATCAACCCCACTCCACCTGCTTCCTTCACAACTTCTGAAGCACTTCTTACAGCGCCAAGATTCATTGAGGTGAAGCAGAGAACCACCTTTCCGGCTACCATAGAATTATCAACTGAGAGAAATTGACAGACACTGCAATCAAACCAGGTTAGACAATGAAATTTATTTCTGTCAAAAAAGACAATGCATTTTGTAATGAGCCAATGAATCAAACTACCCTGCAGAGTTGGGGTTCAGTCCCTTGGCCTCTGGATAAATTAAGCTTCTGAAACCAATTTCCTTTCCAGAATATATGGCTTGGCCCTGCAAGATTTGTGTGAAAATTCAATGTTGTAGCCTGTGCTGAAATCATCGGTTCTACAGTTAAACAATTTAACTTTGAATGCAACGGTTTTAAGCTCGATCCATGCTGCTGGTTGAAATGGTTAAAATCCAAGAAGTAGGAAAAGCTCCATACCAGGAAAGTTTTATTGTTCCCAAGTGTTATAGGAGTAGGAAGGGCTCGATCCATGCTGTTGGCTGCAACGGTTAAAATCCAAGGAGCTGTATTCTGCACTGTCTGAGCAAAAGGTCCATCATTTGCAGCTCCACATACTACAGTGATTCCCTTGGCCACAGCATGAAAGGAACCTGTAGCTATGCCATCACGTTCATCAATATCTGAAAATAAAGGAATTGAAGACCCAATGGACAGTGATAACACATCAACCCCATCATGTATGGCTTCATCGAAAGCTTTCAATATATCGGCAGAAGAGCATTGTCCTCCAAGAACATTCCAACAAACCTTGTATATTGCCAACCGAGCACGAGGTGCACCACCTCTTATAGTTCCAAGTGCAAGGCCTCTGTAGCTAACATCGTCTATAAAAGTACCAGCTGCAGTGCTAGCTGTGTGAGTCCCATGTCCATTTGCATCTCTTGGGGAAAAGAACTCCCTGTTCCCAGATGTGTTCAATGGCTGACCATATTCAGCAAGAAATCCTTCAACAAACCAACGGGCTCCAATAATTTTCTTGTTACAGTGGCTTTTAGCCTTAAAGCGCTTTCCGGATTCACAAACACCTTTCCAGTGGGATGGGATTGGTCCAAGTCCTTTATCACTAAACGCTTTAGCCTCCGGCCATATTCCTGTTTGCGGCAGATTACTTCTTCAGAATATACCTTTAATTAACATGTGATAGACAGACTAAGAAACATCAGAGAGAATTACCTGTGTCAAGAACACCTATGATAACTCCATCACCCATGCTGCTGTTATGAAGAGTATTGGCAGGAGAATGAGCAGATAGGCCTAGGAAATCCCAACTCCTAGTTGTTTGTAGCCTGTGAAGACTGTTTGGTATAACTCGAACAACGCCGGGCAATTCTGAAAAGGTTCAGTGTATCAAAACATAGGCTTATATAACAAATGACAATCTAATGGCTGGCTAACACTATAACATGATCATATCATTATTGATTGCATTAAATCAAAGTGGGGAAACATAAATGAGACAAAATGTAATGTTTGTTTGTGCTGCTACCGGCAACTTTTTGAGCCTGAGACTCTGTCAACTTGGCTGCAAACCCAGAGAAACCATGTTTGTAGCTGTACACCATCAATTCTGAGGCGATTTCCTTGCTGCAGAATAACATTGACTATGATTTTGATTCAAGCAGTTCACTGTGATTTTGATTCACAACTATCATAATAAAGCTTACCATACCTCCCCACAACACTAGCAAGCATATCATGATGTGAATCTGTTTTTAGCATAGGATCATCATGCTGCTTTCCTCCTAGATAAACAATATGGACCTGCTTGAATAACACAAGAATTTATGGATTAACTTTTTCATTGTCTTTGAAAATTAAATTTAACTTGGAGGAACAGAAATCTCTTGCAGATTCTTGAAGGGCTTACTTACATTGCTAGTGGCCTCCACCTTCGTGATCATCAAGATGACTTGGCCACAGAGAAAGAGAAAAAGACAAACCAGAGCACATATTGGTCTTGGTTTTCCCATATTTTTCTGTCAAAGTTTCTGGAAGAGGAAGACTCAAGCTGCTAAAAGATATAGAACTTGGAACTAGAAAAAAATAGAAATATCTTGCATTGCACCTTAAGCTAAATACCAAAAATATTGAAACTTCAATGCATTTTTGCAAGAAATGGAATCAGAGTTGGTAGACTAGCTAGCTATATTCTATCAAGATGAATAGTCTATGAGCAGAAGTTAACATCACTTACCTTTTAAGCCCTGCTAGTGGGAGAGCGGCAAGCTTTTATATGGGGTAAAAAGCAAAACGAGTGCACACCACTCACTTTTTTTTTAACTTGAAGCTAACCACTTCTTGTGTTGTTAAGGAATTTGAAACAGTATCTACTTAAGCATTGGTTTATCTTGTACAGCAAAAGCAAAAGTCTTCCACGCCAATACAAAGGCAAAAACATGTATTCTGTAAACTCAGTCTAGCTCGATGGATTTATCAGAGCCTTAAGGAGAGTTAATCTCCTAGATTAGTCATGAATTGGCTAAGGAGGTAAGCCTAACAAAGTAGTTGTCTTTTTATAGCTTGACAATTCATGTGCCTCTTGGATTAGTTTTTAGTATAGAAGTGCAATTATACCAAGAAACCTTTTTATTTCTCAGCATGTGAATGGTCATTCTCAAAAAAAGAAGACAAGTTAAAAGCTTAGGAGATTGGACTAAAAATAGCACATTTTGGTTCCAATATAGCTCATGGTTTTGTTTTCTGTGATGGATTGAGAAGAGAAATTCTTGAAGATAGTTATGAACATCCAACGTGATACTTTGAATTCATCACATACTTCTTAAAAACTCTTGGGTAAAAGTACATATTCATCCTCCAATTATCATCCGATTCTCTATTAGGTCCCCAAACAAAAACAATTTCCAGTCAACTCCTTCATCTATCAGACATTTCCCAGCTAACCCTCACCTTAGGATTTTTCTCCTTTAAATCATAAGACATAAGAACATATTTGTCTTAAAATAACCCAGATAGCGGGATTCAATGGGGGATCCAATTGGAAATTGTTTTTGTTTGGGATCTAGTTGGGAACCACATGATAGTTAGGCAACAAGTATGTTCCTTACCAAATCTTTTTTCCTAATTTTCAAGATTGCTTGTCTTGAAGGATACTTGGATATTCCAATAACATGAAAAAATGCTAAAAAATAAAAAATAATCGAGTTAGGCATGGTTATGTGATGCAAGAGTACAGAACATTTGTGAAAACAGATTGTTCCAATTGTATCATGTGAAGAGTTTACATCCTGAAGCCCGAAACAAATTTCGTCATGCTAAATTAGGTAGAGAAGACCGTCAGAAAATGCTTGGAATATTATATTTTAATATGAAAGTTTTGTTATTTTCATGTTTAATTTTGAATTTTTCATCTTTAATTTTATATTCTATTTAATTTCTCCGATATATATATATAAAGGTCAGTTTTATACTTTTTAAAGCTTTCGTATTTTTTTTTATCATGCAATAATTGGAGAATAATAATGATAAATGAATGCCTCTTTTTAACACCTATGTTCTGTTACTTTAAAAAGAAAAGCATGGTTAAGTGAGGGACCCAACACAGTTTAGGAACTTGGTGTAAACCGAGTTTTATAAAAATTAATTTTTTTTATTAAAAATTAATTTTTTTATAAGTTTTTGATTATTTTAATATATTAATTTTAAAAATAATTTTTAAAAAATAAAGATTTTCACTTTTAAGTGCAGTGTGCGACTCCCCTAGTCCATTTCTTGAAACACCCCTCTCTACAGGGGCTTGTGTACTCAATGGCTCTCCAAGATTCCTCTCCAATCTTGCAAAAAGTTAGGGTATCCGATGACTCATCTATCCATTCCTGACAAAACTTTTTTTTTCGGTTATATAATTAATTCAATTTAAAAATTTATATTATTATTTAATATATAATTTATAAATTTTTGGTGAGATTTTAAAATATAATTTATATTATTTTCTAACATACTCTCTCAAGTAAAAGCCTTTTGGGCTTAAAACTTGTAAAGGCTCACACTACCTTGTATTTAATTTTTATCAAATAAATAAGGATAATGAGATTCAAACTCGTAACCGCTTGGTCATTAAAGCTCTGATACTACGTCAAATAACCAATTCAACACAAAAACTTAAGTTATTAAGTGAGGTCCCAATATATGATTTATATGATTAGATCCACACTACCTTGTGCTTATTTTTTATCAAATAAATAGGGATGGTGAGATTCAAACATGTGACTGCTTGGTTATCAAAGCTCTAATATCATGTTAAAGAACTAATTCAACCAAAAAGCTTAAGTTGTTAGGTGAAGTCCCGGGATATGATTTATATTATTCTCTAACATACCCCCTCAAGTAAAAGCTCTTTTGGCTTGAAACTTGCACAGGTTCATAATACCTTATGCTTAAGTTTTATCAAATAAATAGGGATGGTGAGATTCGAACTCATGACCGCTTGGTCATCAAAGAACCAATTTAATCCAAAAGCTTAAGTTGTTAGATAAAATCTCGAGATATAATTTATATTATTATTTAACAATCACAACATATCCCAGTCGGGTTAAGGGTTTGAAGACAAACAACTTCATGTATTCTTAGGTCAGTATTACAGTCATAACATGCATGCATAGAGGATTATGCTTTACCAAGATGTTACATACCATTAATCCACTCTTAATGTGAACCAATATGTCACGACCTGATTCTCGGATCCATGACCGGCACATAGGCAAGGTTCCCCTTTAAGGTTCCATACCTATGCGAACTCTAACTTACATACAAACTAATCTATTAAATAACTCAATCGGAGTTCAATGCAACACTAATAACAAAATTAACTTCATAATATAATTTGATTATCTTAATATAAGAATTAAAACAAATTCATAGTTGTGGAGCATTAACTAGACATAAAGGAAAAGTACAAATTTCAACAAAAGAGTAGGTTCTGAAGATCCAACAAAAGTGATCCGCTAACAAACTATAAGCCTGAAAAGATAAATAATGAGAGGGTGAGTTCAACAACTCAGTGAGTAGATAACGTTCAATATACACACACGAGGTAATACAACAATGAGGAATATATATATAGGTTCTTATAAAAAGGTTTCTCAAATAGGCCATAACAAGAATATCATAAGGTAAAGCTCGTCAGAAAATCAAAATGCAATAAGCATGAGGCTCCGTACTGTGGGATGATCAGTCCACACAGGTTGGTGACTCCCCCGACCAACTAGGGTTCAGATACGATGTGCACAAAAACTAACACTACCTTTTTAACATGGGTATTTTGACTGGCATACCATAAGTTCATAATCATAATCAAATAGACATATTCATATCTCAAGCCTACATCAATCAAATGAGAAGCTATCAATTCAGAAGTCAATTCAAAATATATATTGGTTCATATCAAGAATTCAGATTCAACAATTGATCACGCTTTATCATAACAAGGATAATAATCAACATATATATTATCAAGAAGCATGATCCAATTCATATTTATAATATTTCTCATGCATATAAAAAATTATCCACTCACCTGACTCGAAAGCAAACAGCACTCAAAAGCAAATAAAGAAGGAAATCCTACTAATGTCCCGTTGGTAGAATATCATGATTATCTGAATACAAAGGAGACATATTCAAGAACGAATTGAAAGAACATACAACCTATTTAATATACTTAACTAAGGGTTTATTTCATAACCCTATATGTTTTTGAACTAACTAGTCATTTTTCCTAAAAACCCAAAAACTAAACGGTATTCCCCGAAATCTAATCCATAATACAACAACTAGTAAGACTTGATAATAATTCACTAAATAACCCTTAATTATTCATCAAACCAATTTGAAAAAAGTTAATATTACACTAGGGACCAATCTGGAATTTCATCATATTTTTAGGGGTCAAATTGTAACTTTGTCAAATTGGAGGACCAAACTAAAAATATCATAAATTCATGACTATAGTGGAATTCTGTCCATAATTCATCCTCATTTCTGTCCAGAATCTCAAATTATGCTTCAGGGACCATTCTGGAATTTTATCAAATTTTTAGGGTCAAAGTGTAATTTTCATAAAATGAGGGACCAAACCAAACTTTTGTCGTCTTCAACCTCAAACCCATAATTTCCACAGATTACCTACTGTTATCTCAAGATTTCTAACTCAAATTCACCATTTAAATAAAATTATAACTCAAAATCATCATCTTTACCTAAAATCTTCCAAAATCAACTAAACAATTCATTACCCATAACAATCAATCCATAACATTCAAATTAATTCATCAATAAACCCAAAACACAATATTCAAAACCCTAACATTCAACAAAACATAAATTTAAAGCTCAAATAACACACATTTATACATTTAAAAAAATCTAAATCTTACATTTAAACTTATTTTCTCCAACTCCTTTCTATTTCCCTTATCTTTCCCTCTTTTCTCTTCTTCTTCTTCTTTCTCCCTTCTCTCCTGTCGTCCCTCACACTAAAATTTCAGATCCCTCTTTTTTTTTCTTTTTTTTATATACTTATTATGTTTATTCAATTACCACAATACCCCTTATTCATTTATACTCACTTTTAAGCCTTTAAGGGCTTTATTGCCTTTTTTTACTCATTTATTTCAAAACATCACACAATATATATGATGAACAACGTTTACCTTGATCTCTTTGTGATTCTCCATGCTAGACTTTTCTGCTAGGTAAAGACCTAACTTGTCATAGAATGTTATTTTTATAGTAATTTGAGGTCAGTAAGGACCCCATATTAGGTTTATAAATTATTGTTCGAGATTTGTTATATTTTTCTAATTGATTTAGAATTTTTCTATTAAATTTATAAATCTTTTATTATTTTTCTAGCTTTGGTTAGGATATCTTTTCTAGTATATAAGTACTACTAGCCTAGAAGAGCTTTAATCTTTAGTGTTCAATGGAGAAAATATAAATTGAGTAATAAAAACTTGAATTAGGATTATAGCAATTGATATTCTTTTTAGAAAATCCTATCTTTCTTTATATTTATTGTCTTTCTTGTGTTATTCCCTGTGTTGTTTCTGTTTGCATCAGAAGAGGTCTTTAAGAGCAAGAGGAGTGGCAAAAAATAATCAAAGATAAGCCACTTTGATGGATACCAAGAAACATAGAAACAACATTGTCATCAGTCAATCATCACTATAGCATCAATGGTCATCTATAAGAGATTAACACGAGAGTTATTTAATTTCATTTTACATTCAATTCACTATACTTGTATTCAATCTTTGAAACAAAGAACCTAGGGTACCAAAAAAATGAATTATCTGAGATCATATTGCAATATATATATATATATATATATATATATATATATAGACACACACTAGTTTAGTTTTGATCACTTTAGGCTAAAGAATTTTATCACCAAACACCAGAAGTGGCCTCCTTTGTAATGAGGTCAATGCCATGAACCAAAAGTTCCAAATTAGTAGCAGAGCTTGCCTCAAAATGAATCTTTCTCCCTGACTAAGTCAACACCCTGAAAACCATCTCATTTCCAGCCTCGTTCACCTTCCTTTTATTCTTCAAAAAGGTTGGACTTTGTCCTTCCATTGATTCCTTACACGCCACATTACTTCGATTCGACTTTCCCCATGTTAACAAGCCAGATTTGAGCATCCAAATTGTTAGTTATCGGGTTAGACCTGGTTTGCCCATGAGGGATGGACGTGATCTAAATGTTTAGAGGAGTTACTAAAAGAAGTAACCGTTTATATATATATATATATATATATA
>Ga0307517_10013965_pt1 | contig 10842 bp, 7 predicted proteins | sample 23_EM_MG_FD_194515 | JGI IMG/M metagenome (GOLD analysis project Ga0307517, IMG submission 194515) | Populus trichocarpa ectomycorrhiza microbial communities from riparian zone in the Pacific Northwest, United States - 23_EM | ecosystem: Host-associated > Plants > Roots > Unclassified | place...
AACATCAGCCCGTGACTGAGTCAAGAGTGATATGCTGGTTTAGTCAATTTGTTTTCCAATAAAATAGGAATAATCCTAGTCACAAGGAATTTGTTGCAGTGTGATTAGGAAAGTCAGTTGTTTTATTATTTCTATTTTATAGTTATTCCGTGTCTTATTTGTAGGAAGTCTGTTAAGTAAAATGTCTATATAAAGGCTTGTAGCTGCTGCATTAATTTTATCCATCAATAAAGTGTGTTTTTCTTTCTTTAATTGTTTGTCTTTCTGAATATCAAAAGTTCAACAACATATATAGTGGATAATACGCATTAATTAATCCGATGGCTTGAGACCTAATCGACTCTCATCTCTCAAATGATCTGGATCAAGATTTATAAATAAATATAGTATCCTATAAAGGATTGGTTTAGAACCATAGGATCTGAACGCCTTTTTTGGTGAAAATAAATATAGTATCTCTTTTTTTTATTAGTTCCTGCAGAAAGGATGTGAATGAACCATAGGAGCAGGGTTTCTTTTATACAAGTTAATTTCACACGATGAATGGCAAAGAATTTGACGGTGCATTAATTCGTTCACGTTTTGGCATGCGAAGTCCAAGGATTGTTAAAAGAAATATTGTTAAAAGAATTTATTTCCACGTGCTATGTAATCCAACCCCCAATATTAATTTTTTTTTAATAGGTTTGATAGGAATGTTACAGGTTTCACAGGGATGTGACCTGATAGAAAATTTAATATGTCAGGTAGGGATGTCATTAATTTAATAGGTTGGTGGCTGATGATATATAATACTATAAATGACAAGAATTTTTGTCCATGGCAGCCACACGTTAAGTTAAAGTTGTACTTGGTAGTGTTAAATTTCAACTTTCGCACTAAGAAATGGAACAAATCATTGTGATGCCGACCCTCCGAAAAGATATGTGATCAGCATCAGAGGTGGGGTTAGATAGACAGTGATTGCCTTTATATTGCTTATTTTACTCCTCTTTCCATGGCAGTTGGATATTTTGCTTCTTTACTCCGAGCCACTAGATCCTTTCGTACAAAATTTAAGATGACCATGTAGAGATGCATTTTTGGAAGAGGAAGTGCATGCATGCACTTGGGCAGAGAGGGATTTGGTGTGGAGGGAAGCACTACGGAATTAACATCCCTCCATTTTTTTCCCTATTAAAGCGATAAAGACAAGTTGCCAAAATATCTTAGACTATTGTAAGCCATGGGCCGGGTAATGCAATTAAATCTTGAAAGCTTGATTCTGAGTTTATTTTTATTTTAAAAAAAAAAAAACTTAGTTAGGCAATGAAATTTGAATTCTTAGCTATTTTAATCTTAATTATAATGAAATCTTTATGCATGAATATAAAATAGACACAATGAAACGGGCATTTTATCGAAGAAAAGAAAGGGTGAATTCAGTAAGAGAATCAAAGATGAAAGAAAGAAACATCTCCAGCTCTTAATTTCCTTATAGGATACAGAGTCTAAGTGAAGAAAACTACACCTGATAAAGTTATAGAAAATTATTCTGGCTTCAAGTAAACAATATATAGTATATGGTAAATTAAATCATAGCCATTTTTTAATTTAAAAATTAATAATTCCTTCAACGTAAGTAGTGAGGATCCAACATTTCAAAATTCAAATAACAGTCCAAACTAATCCCAAAACCAACAAGATATTAGGGAAATGGTCATTATTTTGCATATGAAAGGACAAATTAAATCAACTCTCCTTGGCACACTCTCCAGCACCCATAAGTGCTCTTAATTTCCACTTCCACAATCAACATGATCCCTGAAATTTATATATAAATTAAAGAAAAAAAACATGGTCAGTCTAAATAAAGAGAGAGATCACAAGGATCGTCAGAAATTATAAGAAGAAATATTAATTATAAAACAAAACTCAAATGTAGTCTATATTGATAGAGGGTGCAAGAAGGAAGGGAGGTGATTTCTATTAAAGAGAGAAGATAAGATGAAAGAAAAATCTCTCTTTCTATATAGTCTACATAGTTTCTCTATATAAAAAAAAAACATTGATGTGGTAAAACATAATCTTACGACAGATTGCATGATCTGAAAGAAGAAAATTATTAGAAATTAAAAAAAAAACTTATATATATATATTTACTTCAAAGAGAGAATTATTATGTTATTTACTTCAAAAAATAATGACCCAATAAGGAAAAGCACTAGAAAGTGACAATCAAAGAGAGAAAGCAGAGGGAGTAGTAGAAAGTGACATCTATATCTCTCTCTTTTTTTAAAAAAAAAAAATTACCATGTGTTGAGAAGGAAGGTGCAAGAAAAATTAATTATAAAACAAAACTCAAATATAGTTTATATTGATAGAGGGTGCAAGAAGGAAGGGAGGTGCTTTCTATTAAAGAGAGAAGATAAGATGAAAGAAAAATCTCTCTTTCTATATTTATAGCCTATAGTTTCTCTATAAAGAAAAATATTAATGTGGTAAAAACATAACCATTTAATATGATCTAACAACAGATTGTAAGATCTGAAAGAAGAAAATTATTAGAAATTGAAAAAAAAACTTATATATATATAAACCTTACCATGTGTTGATGGATGCATCACTTTGGAGGTTTGCAGTGGCCTGATCCCGGTATGAAACTGCAAGGATTAGGACCTGATGGCTGAACGGGACGGTTTCTTTGTGGAAAATACATGCTGCTGGCTCGAAATCTTGGTTGTTTGGTTGAATTCACAAGAGTAGCACTAGCTGCAAGGATTATAAATAAAAGTACGGTGAATTTAGAGATAGGAAAGAGAGGTTTCTTGAAGATACTGATCATGGTTTTGATCATTAATTAATTAGCTGAAGATAAAGAAAAGGAGGAGGAGGAAGAGAAGAGAGGGGCAATAAAGGGAGATGAAAGAAAAGGAGGTTTGCTGCTACTGGCGAGAAGGTAAGAAGGCAATCCTCATATAAAAAAGTTTTTAGGAGTGTTCTGGACCTCTGGTGGAAGGGCGGTGGAATTTTATTTTCACAAAGTCACTTGCATCCTGAGCCACATGCTTCACTTGCTCTCTAGATAATTTTTTTTATTATGAAGCTCTTATCTGATCGATGCCTAAATGGCATGACATGGTTTGGCAAAGGAATTAAATGTGGGGTTTTTTTAAAATAAATTAATAAATTATCATCTTAATTAAAAGATTTTTATATAATAATATTATTTAAAAATATTTTGATAAAATATTATATTTTTTTCTTATTATGCTTAGTAAATACAATATATAAATATCATTTTTAAAGATAACTATAAAAAATTAATTGATATCATCATAGACTTTGAATCGACATCAATAAAATTAAACATTTGGCCTGACGACCGAATATATTTGGGCTTGTTGATGAGTTTTTTTTAATTTTTATTTAGGTAAAACATAATTTTATTAAAAAATTATAAGATCCAATTGAGCTATTGACATGAATAATTGATTTAATGATCCGTGATATAACATGTAATTTAGTTAAAATATTTTATTTATGATTTTATAATTGTAGTTAAAATATTTTACTTGTGATTTTATAATTTTATAATTCGAGTTTATATTATATATTTCGTGTCATGTTTAAAAAAATATTTTTGACAACCTTGACGTGGTATCCTTGGATTGAATGTGGTAGTAGTAGTAATTGTTTGTTTTTGTATTTTAAAAGAAATTAAATTTTTTATTTTATTTTAGGTGTGATGCCAAGGTGGGGAGATCTCTTTGTTCCAGGCTTCCATCGCGTGGTCAAGTTTTTTTTTGCACCACTTGCCATTTCACATGGGGTATGAAAATCACACCTCGTGGGTATGTTCTAAAAATTAGTTTTAATTAAAAAATATATATAAAAAAATTCAAAAAAAATTTATTTTAAAAATATTTTTAAAATACAAAAACAAGTAGTTACAACTTGAAAATTAAATTCATGGTCGTGAAAATACAAGCTAAGTCAGACTTGAACTGTCTTAAGAATCCATGATTAAGGGGGATTGCATTTAGAAACTTGACCACACAAGCTATTATCAGCATCAGAAAATATGTGGAGGGCAAGGAATTTTGTTCAAAAATCAAATGAAAAGAAGACTACGATTCTAGAAAAGAACATCAAGCTGAAAATCAGACATGTAAACATTTTACAAAAGAAACAAAGAACCTCGTTTGAACATGCAAAGTTGAAGCGCAACAGAACCTTATGTAGTAAGAAAGCGTTTGGCTGCGTGGTAGCTTCCGTGTTTTATTGTCACCGCAGATATCAGCTGTTTGGTAAATTATAAACCATTATTTACTGTTAATGGGACCTATCAATTTTTGTGGACGCGTCTGCGTTCCGTTGAAAGCAGCTCCAAGCTGCTTTACCTGCGTCTGCGTTGCAACCAGTGAAGTTTTCTTCAAACCGTGTCTCAGTGAACAGTGCAATTCACTTGCACTGTTCACTCATAACAATGAACAGTGCAATTCACTTTTTTTTTTCAATGTGTTTATTTTTTGTAATATTTTTTTTAAAAAAAAAAACTAGTTTAGAGTGAATTAAATTCACTCGTACTATCATGTGAACAATATTTTTTTGATACGACACGAAACATATAATATAAACTCGAATCATAAACTCGAATTGTAAAATTATAAAATCACAGGTAAAATATTTTAACTAAAATCATAAAATCACAAGTAAAATATTTTAACTAAATTACATGTTATATCACGGATCATTAAATCAGTTATTCATGTCAATAGCTGAATTGGATCTTATAATTTTTTTAATAAAACTATGTTTTACCTAAATAAAAATTAAAAAGAATAAAATAAAAAAACTCTTCGACAAGCCCAAATACATTCGGTCGTCAGGCCAAATGTTTAATTTTATTGATGTCGATTCAAAGTCTGTGACAATATCAATTAAATTTTTATAGTTATTTTTAAAAATGATATTTATATGTTGTATTTACTAAGCATAATAAGATGAAAATATAATATTTTATCAAAATATTTTTAAATAATATTATTATATAAAAATCTTTTAATTAAGGTGATAATTTATTTATTAAAAAAAAAACCCATATTTAGTTCCCTTGCCAAACCATGTCATGCCATTTAGGCATCGATCAGATAGGAGCTTCATAATAAAAAATTATCTGGAGAGCAAGTGAATCATGTGGCTCAGGATGCAAGTGACTTTGTGAAGCATTTGGCTCAGATCTCAAATGTGTTTTTTTTTCCTTTGATCTTGTTTTTCCTTCAATATTCCATAAAGAGTACATATCAATGCAAATATAAGAGCTATTTTTTAATTCAAGCGCCTCTCTCACAGTGACATACATGAAAATAATTTATTGTTGGTGAATTCTTTTTTTCCTTTAAGCCTAAAATACTTTTGTGCTATGAAAATCAGTAAAGCAAAAAATAAAAGTAATTCTAATCTTTTTGTTTAATGAAAATTTGTCATGCATGAAAACTATAAGCATAACAACAAATACAGGAGACTTTTTTTTTCCAAAATTAAAACAAATTAAAACCCTAGAGAAAGGGAAAAGGGGTAGGTGGAGTGTTAGGCGAGGGAGTGGGGACTCATGGGAAAGGGGAGTGCTGACTCAGCAGTCAGCACTTAGCAGTTTTTGTAATTTTTATGGTGAGATTGTGAATTCTATCCGGTTTTAATGATTTTAACGAGTTGAATTAATTTTACACAAATTTGACCGATTTTACTAGTTTTTTGTCATGCATGAAAACTACATGCATAACAATAAATACATGAGACTTTTTTTTCCAAAATTAAAACAAATTAAAACCCTTTAGAAAAGGGAAAAAGAGGTAGGTGGAGTGTTAGGCGAGGTAGTGGGGAGTGGGGACTCATAGGAAAGGGGAGTGCTGACTCAACAGTTAGCACTTAGTAGTTTTTGTAATTTTTATGGTGAGATCATGAAATCAATCCGGTTTTAACAATTTTAATGAGCTAGATTGATTTTACATGAATTTAAACGGGTTTGACCGATTTTATTAATTTTTAAATTTTAAACTTATTTTTTTTATTTTATATATGTTTTTACTTATAAAATCATATAATTTTACAACTCAAATCTTTTTTTTTATAACATTGCACCATATGCACTTTCCCTTCCACTCCATTCACAGCAAAAGCATAGTTTTGAAACCCGACCCGGTCATCGACCTGGTCAAGTGATCGGGTCACGGGTCAGATGGGTTGACTCGGGTTAACCCAAAAAAAAGGGTTCGTGGTTAGCCAACCATTTAAACAAAGGTTCAAGAACCTGCAGATATGCTCAGAGAGGATTACAGAAAATTAATGAGCTGCTCATACCTTTCCATTCACAAAAAACAACTCAGTTCCAACAAATCAATTGTTTCAACAAAATTTGAGCATTTATATATAGTTATGGATACATTTGTGCATGAGTGCACACATGAACACCCACTTTGGTGCGCATTCACATCATACCTCAACTAAACAAGGAAGAACTGCATGAACACCACTGTATATTCAGTGGAAAATTCAAAAGTCCAAGCATCATATAATCAATTGATAATTTCTAACCTTTGAAGCCAGCTGCCATGACAGTACCCAGAACACCACCATCATTAACTTGGTGTGATCCAAGTCCATCACCCTCTACTGCCAAACAGCGAAGAACAATCTCGATGCAATAATTGTCCCTAGGTGAAATGGTAACATTCACCTGCAATAACAACTCAGGTCATGAGCAAAGGACAAAAAATTAACTGAAAAAAGGATGACACAAAAAAGTGTGGAGTACATTATTTCCCCCACAATCTGTAAAAGGTAGAGCCCCAGGTGTTGCTGTTTTCCCCAATTCTGAGTGAAAAATAGTACTATTTCCCCCATATGGCTGAAGTTGTTGTTTTCTCAGTGCGCGGAGCCCCATGTGTTAGTTGGGTCAATAGTACTAATCCCTCTTTTTGTGCTCCTAGGGCGGGAAGAAGAAAAGAAAACGTGAAGCAATTTGCACTTGTCTCAATCAAGATGAGCTGCAAGACTTCCTTCATTTTCTAATCATTCGATCTTCGCATCTCGGGTGCCAACGAATGTCTTTGCTTTCGCTTGATTTGAATCATCTCTGTCGAGCCTCTCTGAACTAAGGGGCGAAGCGGCTCGACGTCAGGAGAGGGATAGAAGGCTAGAGGCCACAAAAAACAGAGAGTGAAAGATGGAGATTCAAACCTTTTTCACAGAGAAACAACAACGATTAATAGTCAGACATCCCTCTTTACTCCTCAGCTGGGTTTCAAAGAATTAATTAGGTTATTGATTTTGCTTCATTCTTCTTCACTCTTCAGTCTTCAGCGTTTTGGATTTTAGAAAGCAAAAAACGACGTCGTTTAATGACAGTCAAAATAAAAAAAAATTTGATCGGGTCTCACCCGGGTTTGATCGGGTCTCACCCGGGTTTGATCGGGTCTCACCCGAGTTTGATCGGGTCTCACCCGGGTTTGACCGGGTCGACCGGGTTTTCCCTGGCCAATTCCCGAGCGGGTTTTTGCCTCCACCCGGACCGGTCCCAGGCCCGGGTCGGCCGGGTCCCGGGTCGACCCGCCGGGCCGGTCCGGGTTTTAAAACACTGAGTAAAAGGCCTCTGCGTTGCCTCTCTGGGGAACCTGTCCCCATCTACTTACTGACACGTGTCGAGATCAGGGACGTGCACCTTCATTGGGCAGTCACCATGTTCTGATATCAAAAACAACCTATCATCGAGCACCACGCTCAGCGCTGTCCACCCTTTCCTCATCCAATTACTCATCTCTTGCCACGTGTCCTTTTCGGCGTCGTAGATCCCTGTTCTTGTTGAGAACATGAAGGGCCACGTCCACCCTTCCGTCACGTACATTCTGTTGCCTACAACAGCTGAATCACACCTAGCTAGCCCCATGCGCATTTTAGCATCCGGGCCCCACTTCCCAAAGCACGAAGATATGTGGCAAGGACAGGGATAGAGATTTCTAGTGACGTACCATAATTAAATACAAGTGTAGTTACTTATTAAATATAATGTAAATAGGTGTTTGGAAAATCATCTGATATATTATCAAGTAGGAAAAGGTAGTATAAATGCACAATTTAAAGTAAACAAAAGTTTTTGTTGAATAAAAGAAAGAAAGTATTTTTGAAATTGTATTTTAAGTGTTAATTTAAGAGGAATTTTTTAAATTGATTTGCAGAAAATCTACTCTCTTTGTCTATTTTTTATGATTTTAATTTCATTTAGAATTCAAATCAATATCCTCAAAAAAATTCCTAACATAATAATTAATTTAATCCTAGAATTGAATTCAATTCCAAGAGTTACAATCAACGTGTAAAGCAATTAAGTTTCAAGTTGTATGGTATATATATATATTTTTTCAATTACCCGTAAATCTGGGTGCTTATAAATATCATGATGACTATTTATTTGTGGCTAAATTGAAATTTATTGCTAGAAGACACTTTATGAATATAATTGTTGGCAATCAAGGTGTGATATTAGATTTATTTATAAATCTAAAGATAGCAAATACAGTTAATTTGTGCATGTATAATTACAAAATTAAGTTAAGTTTTACTAGCATCATCATTGGGAAAAACCCAGCCCAAAAGCAGCCAGCCAGGAAAAGCCTTTTTTTTAAAAAAAAAAAATAAATAAAATTCACGACGTTTTCAAGTTAATAAGATTATTAAAAGATTTGAATACAAGATACAAAGGGTAATTAAATAGGAGAAATGAAATTATGCTACATAAGTCTTAATTTCTCCAAAATTTTGTAATCTTAATATGAATAAGTTATTTTTAATTAAATAGGAGAAATGAATTTAATGTTGATACACGCAACCTAAACGAAATATTAATATAGGAGATCTATTGTATCAATTTTTTTTCTTTGATTAACGTGGGTGTTCGGGCCAGCTTGCGTGCACCTCGACTAATTCCATGGGCTCTGAAGTTAACGACCATGTAAGCCTCCAGTGGCCATCATATGAGCAACCTAGAGCTCGAACCTGAGACCACAGAAAGAGCAAATCTTTTAATTCCAAGCTCTTATTACTGGGTTACAATCTAGATGGTTTCTATCGTATAATTTTTTTTTTTAGTTTAACGTGGGTGTCCGGGCCAGCTTGCGCGCACCTCGACTAATCCCACGGGCCCTGAAGTTGACGACCATGTAAGCCTTCAGTGGCCATCATATGAGCAACCACAGGGCTCGAACCTGAGACCACAGAGAGAGCAAATCTCTTAATCCCAAGCTCTTACCACTGAACCACCATCTAGATGGATTGGTTGTGATTAATCTTACTGCTCTTGAGGCTGATGGGGAGCTAATTTAGGATGCGTTAGTTAGTTTATGAGGTGCGCCTCATCAACAAAGACATACTTACTTCATAATGCTATTTTTAGTAGATTAATAGACAAGTTTTTTAAAATATGAAAGTGGATATATCTTGATATGAGATGAGATATGAATTTATCAAATGCTGGGCTTTATGCAGCTCAATATACATTAACATCTCTAAATTTATCAAATGAGGAAAGATCTGGTAAATGATTTAATAATTAAAAAAGCATATACAAATTAATTTAATATTTTTTTTATAAAGAAATAATTTTAAAAAATATTTGAAAAATATATACAACGACTTTAGAAGTTTCCAACCCACGAGGACCACATTTCCAAGTCAAGACGCACATGACCCGATACGCATGTCGCTCGATATGCGGTGGTTAAAAGCGTGACCCCAACGTTTTTAAGGGTAAGAAAGAATAAAATAAAATTTTCTGGCGTTATCGTGCGATATCGAAAGACACACGCGAGAAATCTGCCAAGCTCGAGCGGAAAACTTGATAACTTTTCATTTTGCAGATCTGATTCCTCCATTATAAATGAAGGGATATCGTGAAGGACTCTTGTCGGTGTGGACACAAATTTTCAATTTCAAGAGAAAGGAAGGAAGAGAAGTCAACACGGTGGAGCCATCTGGGTCTCTGCGTCTATGGACTCGATCAAGCCTTTAGCTCTGCGCCGCCATGTTTACAAGTCTAAACATAGGAAACAATGGGTACCCACCAAATCCAGTTACAATTCTATGTTCTTTTTTTTATAATTTCTTTTAATCACGACAAGAATTGTTTCAACTAGGATTTGGTTCTTTCTTAAATCACCATATTTTTTCTTAATTTATTGACTTGTCAAACCGGTCGAGTTTAATAATTTTTATTTTATTATATCTTGTTAATAAATAAATTATTAAATTTAATTAATCACGCTCTGTTTATATTTTTTTCAACTTTATTAAATTGAAAAATTCTATCGGATGCATAACTATACGATCGATTTAGTACAAGTTTTCCATGTGGGTCTTGGGCAATATTTTAATAAATTGTTTTGCACAAGATGAAATTGAACAATTAATGAGGACAAGGTATTGAAAAATACTTTTCCCTTGATTTTATAATTTTCCTTTTTTTATTTATTGCCACAAGAGTTGCAACTCACCACTAAATGTTACAACCCAACTAATATTAAAATTAATAACTCCTTGTTCATCATAAAATACCCTAAATTTCCATGAATTGTGTAGGTGTACTAGATGCTAGGAACATCAAAGCAAACAATGCCAGGACTCGACCAATTAGGGCTCGTGTTTGGTAATAAATAAATAAATAAATAAATCACGATTATAATAAAAAAAATAAGACCCATAAATCCCACGAGCAGAGTATTGGTATAAAGGTTTATAGACCAATAATGCTTTGTATTGTTGACATAGTTCATACATGATGATGGGTACTAAGTTAATGTTGTTTAATAA
>Ga0307517_10013966_pt1 | contig 10842 bp, 11 predicted proteins | sample 23_EM_MG_FD_194515 | JGI IMG/M metagenome (GOLD analysis project Ga0307517, IMG submission 194515) | Populus trichocarpa ectomycorrhiza microbial communities from riparian zone in the Pacific Northwest, United States - 23_EM | ecosystem: Host-associated > Plants > Roots > Unclassified | place...
AACCTTAACACTAACCTTAACGCTAACCCTAACGCTAACTCCTAACGCTAACCTCTAACGCTAACCTGCATCCTAACCTAATGCTATAGCCCAACCCAAACCCTAACGGCACCTATTCGGCAGATACCTCGGAGTGTCAAAAATAGCCCAAATGGCAACCTCCGGCATGCAATTTGATGGGAGATCAGCGACACATCGTCATGTGCCTGAGTGTGTTGGGTGTCGTTGTTGGTATACCCTGGATAAAAACCACTGGTAGTTTGGAGGCCAGTGGGGGCCAGTCAGGCGAATAGTCTTATGGGATCTGACTGATGCATATTGACGCTCTGCGATGTACGAGTATCGAAGTGTCGTAGATAGCCCCATTTCTAAGTCCTGATAGGCACAGAAGTTTCAGAGAAGCGGAGAGATGTCCATTGCATATTGGATGACGGTACCCCCAAAGTCTAACATTTTCGAACAGGATTCGCTGAATACCCAGAATTGCCTTTGGAAATGGGAGAATTTTAATCTTTGGTAGCTCAAGTTTAACTTCAAGCTTTCAAGATTGGCCAGTGTGACCGCTGCCTTACGTTTTGCCGCGGCTGGATGATGCTCTGTGTCCGACTGCGTGAGTATGATTTATAAAACAAGAAAAGGACGTACGGTAACCTTCACAAATGGTGGTATGGAGCTTGGAAGATTTGGTCACTCAAGCTCGCGAATACATTACTACAAGTTGATTCTCAAAATTTCGACCACGGAGGATGGGCATCGCTGCAAAGTTCCCAGTGCTGTGCTGCCAGTGAGCCCCAAATGTCAGAGTAGTGCTTTTTCAAACGGATTTTCTTCTTCAAGAACTTGAGTGGGTTGGGTGCTGGAGCCTGGAGGACGTCTTGGTGGAGACTAAAATTGGAGGGACTGTGTGAAAATCAACAGCAACTTCTATATTTGGCGACGCCGTTACCTTCCACCAGTACCTTGATCATCTCCTCCTCTACCCCCAAATGAGACCCGTGGGGCTATTCTTGAGAGTTCTCCCTTTCTTTCCCCAACAAAACTTGTAGCATTTATCCAACAGCTAATTCCTCCCCATTTCAACATGGTGTCTCCCCTTGCCATTCGTCAACCTTAACGTTCCACTGTTTGACTGGGTTTGACTGGGTTAAAGTTCTTCTTCTGGCCGCCTTTCAAGTCTCTCTCGAACTCTGAGGATCTCCTATATGGTTCCTTTCTTACCAACGAGATGCATCCAGCTCTCTCAAGGAACTCGGTTCCGACAAGGACGTCCTCTATTCCGCCTTGAAGGGGGGTCGTTACTGACCTGTACCCCGTCGGATATCACTCCCTAACGCGACGCTGAAACCCCATACGATCCTTCCGGACGTATTTCGCTCACTTTGGATATATCTTCGACGTCAGAGGAGTCGGAAACAGGCGGAGAACGCGATACTGCCATGGTGACGGCTTGTGCAGGTAAACATTCTTAGGATGTCGTGCTGACATTTTTGCCATAGGATTTTTCAGAGGGAATGCCTTGGTTGAGGATAAAATTGGGGGGACAGACTGTATGTGGTCAGTGAGCAACAGAGCCGCCTGCGAGTTCTAGGCCAGACTATAATTATGCAGCGATCGGCAGGCAATCCTAGACAAGTTCTGTCTGACTGCCTCTGACTGCACCCTGTTTTCGCCGCATATAGCACTATCCTCCATTGCCATGTATACATTCGAGCGCTCGAGATTGATTACGGCGACGAGGACAACAGTGACTCTGAACGATGACAAATTGAACATGTTAACGTCCAAGGCGACAGTCCAAGAAAGTCTCACTGAAGAGTTTCCTGCGAGCATCTCTGGGAGGACATTATCAGAACTACCCTCTTTTTCGCATCCGAATGACCTCACCATCGATAAAGTTACCCCATCCGCATGGAGGAGGAGGACAGTTGTCAGTATTGCCCGTGAAGGTGGAATAGAGGTGACTGTTTCCTGGAGTGCCCTCTTTTCTATACTAAGACTTCTATAGCTCCATAGGAAGAGGGCGGGGATTCCGGAGCATGAGAGGGCATCGCTGAAGGAGAGGCTGCACCGGGCGCTCCAAGACCTCGTCATTTTGATGGAATGGCAAACGGCAAATTTAGTGCTTCATGGTAGGTTTATTAATGCATATCCGAACAGCTTTACTGACATGTTTAAATTCCATAGCGTTCGCGCAATTTGCATGGGATTTTGTCTCGATCCCAGACAGGGTCGCACTCGAGGCATATGATATGTTTGATTGTGTGTACGATCCTCTAATATCTATCTCTACTTACTAAATACTTGCATTACAGTCCTTGACTTATTCTATGGGCGAAGCGGGACTTGCCCGCGAGCAAAAAGAAGTGCAGCTTTCCGAATTTATCGAAAACTCCCTGATGCTCTTCATGGTTATGCGAGTGAAATTATGATGTCGAGGTCCAGTGTGAGTACAGACCGGAAACGTTTGGCACACCCAGAAATCTCCCAGGAACGCTTAGAATTTTTTCTTCAAAGCCTCGGATCTGGCGCCCAAGACCAAGACCCACTAGATGTCGCCCTTTTCGAACATCTGAAGACTACATCAATCTCGAAAGAGAATGTTGAGAGGGCAGCCCAGGGGAGATGAATGTATTTCTCGCTCTAGTATTTCTTAGACACCTTAGGCCAGGTAGATAAGTACACTCTATATACATGATTTCCCATGTGCGGGAGGACTATGGCGGTGCCTAGACTTCGCTGTGCCGAATCTCTCCAGTCTGAAAGGAGGCGGAGAGAACCGTTCGCGTTGGGGATTCAGTACTTGGTCAAGCCTCAATGGTGGACGCCGTCGTCTTAGGTCAAAGGACTTGTCAATCTCCCGGTAAGACCAAGAGGATTGGAGCAGCATTGAATCCTCTGTACCCCAATCAATCAGCTTGGACTCGCCAGTACGTCGATGGGTGCTTGAAAAGGTGCGATTCAGGTCTGGTGAAGCCGAGATAGCCGCCGAATCTGGAGGAAGGCTACGGCCCGAAAGGAAGTTGAAATAGAGTTGTGAACACGTTTGGGCTTACATATGGAGGTGAGACGTCACATATAATAGGCTGGGCAAGAGTTAAAAATGGGGCCATGCCGTTTGCACGTGTTCGAACTTCGAAACGAGGTGTCCGCGCACTTTATACATAATGAGTTCGTGACATTCTCATTGAGATGGCCACATGTGTTACAGCACAATTGGAAGCGAGGTTTTTAACAACACCCATGGCCGGGGAAGTTGCCGGGCGCTTGCCATGGCGCGCCTGCGGCCTAACTGGGATCATCCTTGGGATGACCGTGCAAACCTTCGCTTAATACCAGATGGGCCGACTTTTGAAAGAACTAGTATGTATGTACAAATCCTTCGGGGTTATGTATTAGCACCGCCCGATTACAGATTGATGCGCTGGCTGACCTAAAATTTGGAACGCTCTCAGGCTAGTGACCCGTGGTAAATGATAGGCAATTTCCCAGGCTCTCTTACATGCAGAAGCAGCACAAGTCACTCAAAGAAATGGGCTGCCGTGGTGATAAAGGGGGGCAACAGCTACGGAAACAGGTTCCGGGTGATGATGATAAGATACGACATTGCTGAACGAAAGAGACCAGTCGAGTCATGGTACTCGCCACCCGGATCAAACAGAGCCAAATACTATAGCGGCAACGGACTTTATCGCTTCCCCGCACACACGCAAGCTCTACCAACTGGGGCTTGTTCTTAAACCACTATCCTCAGCTTTCCCTCTCGTTCTCGTCCATATACCACGTCTAGGGGATATCAGTCGTTAGCCAGTCTTTGACCCCCTTTCTCACTGTTACCATCATCGTCATGCGCTGTTTCCTTACGGCATCCCTTGTCGTTGCCAGTCTCGCTGGCCACGTATACGGTCATAGGTATGCGGCGCCCACATCTCTCGAGGAGGGTCGTGTTAGCTACCGCCGCAAGTCGCTCGGCTTTGGACCGGAGCACCCTCATGCGGTTTTCCATTCGAGTCCTTACCAGATACAGACGAATGGGTTTACTCCCATGGACCCTACTATGGACCCCCTTGAGGTCGCTCGTATATTTGTGGAGGACGTGTTGATGGGCAAGCTTTCACAGAGCTCGACGTACAAGATCCGGGGCGACTCGTACACCGACAAGAACACCGGTGTTACGCATGTCTACGTCCGACAACTCGTGAACGGTCTAGAGGTCGCTGATGGTGATATGAATATCAACATCAAGGATGGAATGGTCTTGTCATATGGCAACTCGGTATGTTCTGCACCTGCTGACGTCTAACATATCGCGTGACCTTACTCATCCCGTCTTAGTTCTTCAACGGTGTGGCACCTCAACCCTTCACTAATATGAATACTATCCGTGATCCTCGTCAGGAGGCTTGCGAAACCATGTACAATTCGTTCATGAGTTTCCAACCCACCCACGCCGTTGACTCCGAGCAGGTCATCATGGGTCAAGCGCCCACCCCAAGCGTTGAAATCCATGAAGCACAGCACTTGCTCCACGACAACTGCGGATTAATGGATTTCCCAGAGCACTTGAACGCTGACGACATGGCGGACTTCCGTCCCGCCCTTCTCCAGTTCATGGCAACAGCTACGCCCAACCCCGATGTTGCAGGCGATATTCTAAACCGCTTCACTCACCACAAGGATGCTATGAGGGCCTCGCCTACCAGTCACTTTGCTCCCTCTGATGACGAACACCGCATTGAGTTCACCGTCGACAATGTCCCTGATGCTGTCAGCCCTGTCAAGGCCAAGTTGGCCTACATCCAAGTCCCTAGCGAAGATGGCGAGAAAACTGAGTTGCATCTCGTCTGGAAGGTTTGTAATTTTTGAGACATCCGAATACCTTCAAGTATGCTGACTTTTCGGTTCGTTAGTTCGAAGTCGAGATGCAGGATAACTGGTACGAGACCTCCGTCTCCGCCACCGCTCCTCATAAGATCATCTCCGTGGTTGACTGGGCTTCCGACGCTCCCATTCCTAAGGCACCTGAGGTCGTTCCTGCAACCTACAACGTTTACAAGTGGGGTGTTAATGACCCGTCCGTTGGAAGCCGCTCGATCGAGAAGGAGAACTTTGACTCACTGGCCTCTCCTATCGGCTGGCATGCCATTCCTTACGCCCACGATCCCTCACTTAAAGGAGTCAGGCTGACCACCAATGACTTCTACAGGAACACCACAACGACCTGGGGTAACAACGTTCGTGTCTCGAATATCCATCTGGGGCTGTCATTTATTCAATTATTTTTTACAGGTCTTCGCCCAGGAGAATTGGGAGGGTCAGAATGCGTACATCAATAACTACCGTCCTGATACCAGCAGCAAGGAGTTTCACTACGAGTATGATCCTCAGGAAACCGAGAAACCCGACGCTATGGATGAGGCTCAGAAGTACATCAATACCACCATTACGCAGCTCTTCTACACCTCGAACTTGGTGCACGATCTTTACTACCGGTTAGTTCGAGTTTTCGTTCCTCACAAACTTTGATTAAACTCTCTGCAGTTACGGTTTTGATGAGGTTTCTGGAAATTTCCAGCAGTACAACTTCGGTCGTGGAGGAGCTGAGAATGACGCTGTTATCGCTAACGCCCAAGATGGTTCTGGATTCAACAACGCCAACTTCATGACCCCTCCTGACGGTCAGAATGGTCGCATGCGAATGTATCTCTGGAATACCGCTTTGCCGTACCGTGATGGAGACCTTGAGGCCGGTATCGTCATTCACGAGTTGAGCCACGGTTTGAGCACACGTCTTACTGGTGGACCTGAGAACTCTGGTTGCTTGGGCTGGGGTGAGAGCGGCGGTATGGGTGAAGGCTGGGGCGATTTCCTTGCCACTACAATTCGTAGCAACAAGATTTACTCGGACTACGCTATGGGTGCATGGGCTGCCAACCGTGAAAGTGGTATTAGGAACTATATTTATTCATTAGTATGTTTTTGTTATTTTTTCCTCGTTTTGTCTGACGCTTATAACGACCCTTATAGAATGAGACGGTCAACCCATCGACATACAAGACCCTCGACAAGCCAGGATACTGGGGCGTCCACGCTATTGGTGAAGTTTGGGCTGAGATCCTGTGGGTCGTGTCCCAGAAGCTCATCGAGAAGCACGGTTACTCGGACGATCTCTTCCCTCCCGCTCCTCTCGAAGATGGTACCGTCCCAGTAGGTGACTTCTATCGTCCGGATAAGAAGGGTCCTCTCGTTCCCAAGCATGGCAACTCGTTGATTGTGCAGTATGTATTTTTTTCTATTAAATGGGATTTTATAGACTAATCCCCTTCCCCACGTCAGACTCGTCCTGAACGGCATGAAGCTCCAAGTTTGCAGACCATCATTCTTCGATGCTCGTGATGCTATCATCCAGGCTGACCAAGTTCTGACTGGTGGTGAGAACTTCTGCGAATTGTGGGCAGGATTCTCGGCGCGTGGTCTTGGTCAAGATGCCAAAGTCATCAACCGTACACCATGGGGTGGAGGTATGAGGACTAACGTGAGTTTCCTTCTTTCGTTATCTTGGAACCCCCTTTATTTACCACTACTCGTGTTTTAGGGATATGCCGTGCCCGATGCTTGCAAGGACTAGGATACACCCGAAATCTAATCGACATTGGACGTATATCACTAGACTCCGGACGGATGGATGCTCCTTGTTCAAATGCTAATTGCCTTCGCCAGATGAATGTGCCGATCTCATCATCCACGTCAACCTATCTATATCACATAACATACACATCACTTCAACATATATACACGGTCATGTCCTCCTTTCTGCTTAGCCTTTCACGACTTCTCGTCTCCACACTCGCTCTCTGGTCTTGTCTCGGTCCGGGTATCCTATGCTAGTCGCTCGTCTTTTAGGTCTTGTATATTAGTTTGTTTGATCTTTTGTCGTGAAATATATCGTTTTTGCTTTCGGATCTTCTGCTCTTCACCGAAGTTGGGAGAAATGACCTTCGATATTTGGCTTTGGCGTCCTCGCCTAACGTTTACATAACTTTTATTTTTATTTTTGCGTGTTCCTTCCTGTTCCTTCTCGTCCTTTTTGCCATGTCCCTAAACCTCGACTATTTTTCGTTGCCCACGCCATTCTATACATGAAATTGATATTCCAGTGCTCTCCAGTTGCGGGCATGGATCTAAGCCCTGGATCCCTGAAGGAAAAAGCGCTTTACGCTCTTCCTTGCCCTACTTGCACAGTAAATGTGACCTGGATGGCGCTTAAGCCAAATCTACAACCTGCCAACTATGGCAACCCAATGCGCTTCGCGTGTTCCCCCATGGTATAAAACACAGGATATCTAACCTGAAATTTTCATTCTTGAAAGAACTCTCTGCCCTCAAAATATTTTCGTAAGAAACTCCCATCTCCGTCTTCCCTCTGTCCAAGTTTACAAATGTTTACCCCCCAGATCTTCCACTATGCGCTTCCAGCGTAATTTTGGACCTGTTTTTGCTGCCAGTCGCCTTTCTTACGACATTCTTTGGTACCTCTTTGGATTCGTCATGATAGACAATGGCGACAAAAGCCCGACCACGATCTCCCATGTGTGCCACTCCTGGCGCGCTGCAGCGTTGCAAACTCCCTTCCTATGGACGAAGATCACCATGCGAATGTACTACTACACCCAGCTATACGAACTTGCAATCTCCCGTATTGAACGCTCTGGAAAACGACCACTGGACATAACTATCCACTGCATGCGCAATATTCGCGATCAAGAGAAGGAGAAGCTAATTTTTCCCCATGCCCACCGTATTCGTCGATTGGTTGTTCACTCCGTTGGGGGAGGGCTGCTTGCGAAAGATATTTGGGCCCAGCTTAATGTGCATATGCCCCTCTTAGAGAGTTTCGACACGCATATCCTTCCAGATTCGCGCTTCTGTGCCATACGCGAAGTGACTTCTCCAGATGACCTCACATCTTTGATTCGGTTTACGTCGCACACCATGCCACTCGGCTGGACGCACTGGAATCCCGTCGGGCTGACCTCGTTGACACTCGAGAGCCAGAATTTCTCGAGCCACATCCCGATGTTCGCTTTGTACACCATTCTCTCAAGTAATGCAGGTACCCTACAGCATTTCGCATACGAAGGCCTCACTCCTGTCCTTGACGCCGACGACTACTGTCCCCCAATTCAATTCCCACAATTGCACTCCCTCTACCTGAGCTACTTTGACAACGTTATCCCACTTCTTGCGCTATTCGAACCGCCGAATCTGCACAGCCTAACGTTGCCCAATTTCATTGCCCGCCCGTCCCGTCCCACCACCTTCGACGACGACGATCAAGCACTCCCTGCTCATTTGTTTGCCACAGCCCCGGATCAGCTGCTTGAGTCCCTTGGACGATGGAGCGGCAGTCTCCGCGAGCTGGAGATATATGGTATTGACGATGTGCCCGAGGAACAAACTGCGCTTTACCTTCGGTCATTGGAACGTCTCGAGACGCTTTACCTTTATGGCCGTGGTGGGGCAGAGCGTTTTGCGGAGATTTTGTTCTCCCAGGATGCCGAAGATGGATTTGAAGCGCCTCTCCTTCCCAAGCTCACATGTCTTCTATGCACAGTTCAGAATCATGGTGAGAGGCCCGATTTGCAGGATTTTTTGAGCATTCGGAAGCGGCAGAAGCTCCCTCGGTTGGAAATTTTGATCCCGAACATCAACCTCTACTCATTTTTGCTTGCGGCGGTCAGGTCGCTCGACTTTCTTAAAGATGCATCGATCGTTCTGAAAGCTGTTGATAACCCGGTTCAGTTTCAAGGTGTTTTGCTGCGAGAGCGAATCATGATATTGAATTAAATGATCTTTATGACTTTATTCCAGTTCATTCCTTCTCTGCTACCTAATAAAATATCTATTTCTCATGAATTTTTTGTTGAGCGTATAAAATAATTGTATCCGATTGTCGGCCCACTGATATCTACTCACATCGGTCCGTCCACGCAATCCAAAGCGCGAGCGTCGCGGCTTACCAAATGCACCGAGGTTCTCCTCGATACTTATCAACCACCGGTTGTCATCCTTTTCTCTCCTCCGTTGTTACATCGCCTGTTCTTCACGATGGATGTTATCTCTCAGGTCAAAGACAGGGAAATTCCCAAGATTATTGATCCAAGTGGGTGGTTATTTGTCATGATAGATCCACATGCGGGATTTCCTCAGATGGTGACGAGTTTTGATTTGATGGCCCTTTAACAGCTGTTGCAGCGTTTGCCCCATTATTGAAGGCACAGAGAAACTATATACACGAGATACCCAAGAAAACGTTTACATATGGCGCTACAGAAAGACACCAGGTATTTGAGGATCAATTCCAGGTTGACATTCGACCAATCATTCAAGTATCCAGCTCGATGTCTACTACCCCTTGACGGCAACCACAGGGAAAACGCCTATCTTGTTCTTTATATACGGCGGTGGTTTTAACACTGGAGAACGCAGCATGTCTCCCAAAACTTTTGGGCTCGTATATGCTTGTGTCGGCGCATTCTACGCCCGCCGCGGCTACATCGTCGTCATCCCCGATTACCGACTTGTGCCTCATGTCGTTTTCCCGGGCGGTGGAGAGGACGTCCGCGACGCGGTACGCTGGGTTACCCAGAATGCGGAAAATCTAGTCTCGACTGGCTCCCCGTCCCCAGACACCGATAGATTGGTCTTAATGGGTCATTCAGCGGGGGCAGCGCATGTATCCACCGCGCTTTTCTCTACCGATGTCATTCCGGAGAATGACGACCTCCGCTCGAAGATTGTTGCCATTATTCTGCAATCCCCTCCCTACGACCTTTCAGCAATGACGGACGAATGGCCTAACGCAGATATCCACGCGAAATATTGGGGAACTTTGGATGAAGCCAAGGCGAAGGACCTTCTTCACCTCTATCGCCGCCTCCCGGATTCAGCGATCAAAACTCTACCCAAAATTTTGATGGTCGAAGGAGAGATGGAACCCGAGTGGCTGATTGATGCAGGGATATCGTTCCGGGAAAAAGTGAAGGAGAGAACTGGGGAACAGCTGAAGAAGATCGTGGGCCGAGGACATAATCACATAAGTCTTAATTGGGCGCTTAGCACCGGACAAGGAGAGGAATGGGCAGAAGAGGTGGTTGAGTGGCTGCAGGATGTTAAGGGATAAAGCGTTTTTCGCATTTCTTTTTGGACCCGTCGGAATTTTGTACTTTATTCTTGATATCCCTACATAGACATCTGGTTTCTCCGTCGCTCGATCTTTAAGGCGTATTCGATATCTCACCGATTATTTACGCTGGGAGTCCCCAAAAGCGATCTATGAATCGTAACCATTAATTGATGTCCCAATCTTCTCATCGCCCAACGACAACGCTTTGTCCACGATCGCAGTCGCTATTGCCACATCTTGTAACCCCACCCCAACGGACTTGAACAATGTAACGGGGCCGTCGAACTTCTCCTCTCTGGCTCTCCGCGCCCTTTTGACAGAGAAACGTTGAACATACGCCTCCATAGATAAATTTCCGTCTACATCTGTGGGCACCATCTCTCCGATCTCTGTAACCTGTTCAGGTTGGATGGCAGCATTTATGAGTTCACCCGCTTCGTGTGAGCATGCCTCTTTGGAATCTACAAGTAGAATCGGTATGGGTGTCGACTCGTCCATATCAGTCCTAGGCGAGGATTCGCCACTTAGCGCCCGTAATATCAAGGTTTTATCGACTTCCTGCATGGTAGGGGTATAGCTTCCTATCAAAATGACATGAGTGCCATCTTTGACCCAAGAAGATGGAAACAAAGGCGAGGTCGAGGAGGTTGCGCAAATAA
>Ga0307517_10013967_pt1 | contig 10840 bp, 3 predicted proteins | sample 23_EM_MG_FD_194515 | JGI IMG/M metagenome (GOLD analysis project Ga0307517, IMG submission 194515) | Populus trichocarpa ectomycorrhiza microbial communities from riparian zone in the Pacific Northwest, United States - 23_EM | ecosystem: Host-associated > Plants > Roots > Unclassified | place...
ATCCATAGTGTTTTGTGTTTTTTTCTTTTGTTTTTTTCTGTTATGATTTTTTAAAAATTTATTTTTATTGATTTCATCTTTTAATATTGTGGTAGTTGAGAATTTGGATTCATAATTTTTTTTTTTATTTTGTCTCTTTATAAGGTTAGCATGATTTGCAAGTTTGATGGGATAATCTAGGTTGCCTCGATTTACAGGTTTAGGCGGGGTGCTTTTTTTCTTTTTATGATTGAACTTGGTAATCCATAATGTTTTGCTTTTCTTTTCTTTTCTTTTGTTTTTTTTTCAAATTTGTTTTCATCGATTTTATCTTTTTAACATTAGGATGATTTAGAATTTAGTTTGTGATTTTTTTTTCTTTTTCTTTGCCTTTCTATAGGGTTAGTGTGACTTGTGAGTTTGCTTGGGTAACCTAAGTTGTCGTAGTTTATGGGTTTGGTATGATGTTTTTTTTTTATAAAAAAAAACTTGACTTTTTTATCGTCTATTTTTTTCTCATATAATAATAAAAAAAATTCAGAGAAAATCTATGTTATTAATCTTTATAAATTTCAGGGACATGTTCATAGGTTTGACGAGTTTAACTTTTTTTTCTTTTTTTTTAGTTATTTTTTGTTTTATCTTTAAATATTGGGTTAATTTAGAATTCAATTTTATAATTGATTTTATTTTGCTTTTTATGAGGTTATTGCGGTCTTAAAAAAACTCGATATTGGGTTGGTGTTCGATTTTGCGATCGTCTATTTTTGTTATCATATAATTAAATAAAAAATAGTTTTTAAAACAAAAACAAATTATAATCCCACTAGAGTCTATAACCCGATGCACAAGTTTGGTGTGCTAGCTTGGGTTACCTGGTTCACGGGTTTGACGAGTTTACCCACTAACCGAATATGTTATTTTTTGTCCTTTAATTGTTTTTTATTTTTTTTCTCGATTTTGTCTTTCAGTATTGGATTGGTTGGGAAATAAACTGCATGATTTATTTTCATTTGTTTTCTATAAGGTTATTATTGTCTTAAATAGGTGTTTGTTTTTAGATTGATACTTAATTTTGTGAACATATTTTTTTTTATCATATAATTAAATAAAAAAATTGTTAAACTTAATAGAATCCATGATCTGGGTCGTGGGTGGACCAAGATCGATCTAATATGTTATTATTTCAATATTTTTTTTTAAAAAAGTTGTCATTTTGAAGCCCTTTTAAAACCTAAATCGATTTAATTCGGTTTAGCTTTCACGTAATTTAATTTAAAATTTAAGTTAAAAAAATAATTAAATCTAGGGATTTTAAAATTAATTTAATTTTACCTAGTTTAATAATATTATTAAGAAATCATCACACTTTTGATGTTTTTATTTATATTTTTTTTAAATTAATCCGACTAGTGGCAGATTACAGGCAATTAACTATTACCGATACTATACACCGTGTCATTATAGCATGTAAAAAGTTATGAATAAAGGAAAAAAATAAAATAAAATAAAGAGAACAAGGGTAGTGAAGCAGCAATCATCATCACAGCAGCATGGTTATTGACAATTTTGACGTGGTAATTAATTTTTTAAAATGTTTTTTATTTGAAAATATATTAAAATAATATTTTTTTATTTTTAAAATTTATTTTTAATATTAATATATTAGAATAATATAAAAATAAAAAAATAATTTTTTTAAAAGCTCTGCATGACCGCAATAACAAATTTACACCACCGCTGCTGAACAGTAAAGTTAACCACCGCAGTCTGCACAGCTATCTGGTTTTCGATCTGGGCGCGGGCGCCCTGCTTTTCTGATAATTATGTCTCTATTTGTTTTTAATAGAGAATAAAGAATTAGTAAAAAGTGGGGCCACCAGAATTATATATAATAAAAATCTTTAGTAGCGACAAGAGACTCTGCTAGATTGCATTGCACACGAAACCCAGCATAATCACTCTGCTATTGGCTGTGTTATATTGTTTCAAAATTTTGTCACTTGGTCACACGTGAAACTTTTTAATGTTGTCAGAAGATTTTTGCTATTTTTGGTTACTAGCATATTTATTTAAAAATATTGGTGAAATAACATATAGTATAACTTTTCGTTAGTCGCAGTAATAATATAAAAAAATAAAATTAAAAGGGCAAGAAAAAGGATAGAGGAAAGAGAAAAAAATCCACATATCAAAATTCTAATTATATACATTATTAATACCGTTAAAAAAATCATGAAAAAACAAATTTAACAACATCAAGAAAAGTCGTTAATAATAACCCGAGTGAACTACACTTATTTTAAAAGATAAGTGAATCATCCATAAACTTTGGACGATATATAAAAAAGTTATGGTTGAGAAACGCAACTTTAAATTAATTTCATGTTTTGGAACTGCGACAACTAGTAGAGAAGATTTAATTTCACAACATGTTAAATTATTGAGCTTATGAATATCGCGACTAGAAAACATGACAGGCTGAAATTGTGTTATTTCACTGTTTTTTACGAACAAATTGTGCTATTCTATCAATTTTTTTAACTTACTATTTTATTTTTTAAAATCTTTTATTTTGCTTGGTAAAATAATTTTAAACATTCTAATTAATATTAAAATAAAAAAAGTTTGGTTGGGTATTTTTTTCCTATATATTATCTAGGATATATTACAATAACTCTTTTGAAATATTACGAAACTATAAAAAATATTACAAAAAAATATTTTATATCCAAAATATCTTTTGTGTTCTAAATTTTTTTTTATTGTTAAAGAGGATCATTTAAAAAATATTAGAGGGATACAGAAAAGGATTTTTGTAACTTTTTTTTTAAACATGGAGAAGATTTATGTAAAAACTTTAAGCTTTTTTAGATGGCCATGTATTTTTTAATAGCCGAGAATGTTTAATATTACGATTGCTTTCTTTTAAAAATGTTTTTTTTATTAAAAATATATTAAAATATTAATTTTTTTTATTTTTTAAAATTTATTTTTAATAATAATATATTAAAAACAATCTAAATATATTAAAAAAAAAATTTAAATTTTTTTTTGGTGAAAAGTGATAGGTTAACAAACGACGCCTAAGTCAAGATTTGAACAGGTGAGAGGTCAAAACAAATCTCTGTAACCTCTTTGTTTCTCTCTGTCACCGTCTCTTTGAAATTCATTTTCCAAACACGTCAAAACCCCAAAACACGGCATGCAAAAGAATTATTTTTATTCATTTACTATCATTATTACTATAAAAATAATAACAAATTAAACAACAAAGTGGTGTGGCACTGTGCTGCTTGAGAATTGACAATGAGAGAAGTACGGTGATTCTTACACGTTAATCTCTTCGATTCTCTCTGTAAACCTCTCATTTCTTCTCCTCTCTCTCCCTCCCTCTCTCCCTCTCTCTCTTCTATCACACTACCTTCTCTGATGTTTCAAGATCTTCGGAATCAGACGCACCATAATTTGTCTGCTTCCCGCAAGATTGTTTCTTCTTGATTATTAATGCTTTGTATTACCAGCTGCTTTCTCTCGCCGATTTTTACCCTTTTTCTATTTCAAGGTTTGTCATCTTTTCTTCCTTCTCCGTTTAATCCTTACAAGCTATAGTCTCATAGCTACAATGCTGCTGCTGAATCCTCTTTTTTTTTTAATTTTTTTTTCTTGAAAGTTTGAGAGTTTTTTTTAATTATCTGATAAAACTGGAAATTTGTGTTTTCTCTGTTTACGAGATCTGAAACTTTTTTTTTGGGTTATCTAGATTGATAGATTTCTCAGGTATGAATATCAAAAGACTCTGCTTTTTCGCTGAAAGTAGATTCGTTTCCTTTTTTTAGAAAAAAAGAAAAAAACAATCATCTGACAAGTTTATTTGGTAATTTTTTGAAGAGGGAATGTCTTTATTCAGTGTTCGTTGTTAAATTTCCTATTTCCTTGTGGGATTAAGTAGAGATTTCAAGAATCTATAGTTCATATAATCTATGCTAGCATTAATAACAAGTTGATCAGTAAAGGTTTAAACTTTCTTTCTTTGCATTTCACTAACATCGCATGCATGCAACTAATCAAGCTAACTAACTACAAAATTAATTTCCATTTCTCTTTCTGGGTATTTTGGGATGCCAATTCAAGTTGTTTCTCACAATTTTTGACCTTTTATTAAGGTTACTGTGAATCTGTCTTGATTAAGAAATTGGGCTAAAACAGCTTACACAATTGTTTGTTGAGTTTTTGATCAAGCTAGAACTTTATCTTATGCCAAAAGTGAAATTGCAAACTTTTCACCATAAATATTTTTTCTAGTGGAAAAGTTGTAGTAGCATTTGATCAGGGTTGCTTCTGATATTGGTCTCAGCTTTTTTGTGCATTGGCTGCAGTTTGTTATGAGAACATTGTAAAAGCTTTGACTGTCTATGATGTCATTCAGATCATGGAAATTGCTAAAAAGGAACTACTTTGATGGGGTATGGCATACGATACTTAAGCTTCTCAGTCTTGGATGCATCTAAGAAGGTGGAATTTTTACAGAATCTGCCTTTGTTTTGGTAGTCATCTAAGATGTAATTTTGTCGGCTTGGTGCAGGTAAAATTCGGATTAAAGATGAAGCAGCTGCCGTTTATGGGATTTTTGTTTACAACAATGTTGTTCATTGTGTATAGAACCACAACATATCAGTATAAACACACAGAGGTATGGAAATCCCATCAAGTCTACACATATTTTAACTTACAAGTATCAATCAAGTAGCCAAAATGTGCTCTTAATTCTCTTCTGGTGAATGATTTGATGATTTTTTTTTTGTTCATGAAGGCATTACTTCCAATATTTATGATATAGAAGATACTTGGTGACAATGATTTCAAACTTCTGAAAGAAATGTAACTTAGTATGGTCAAGTCCAGAATCTCAATAACTTCTTGTGTCATTTGCTGGTCCATCTACAGCTTTTCTGTTGTTGTATTTACCCCTAGGTACAGATTAAGCTGCATCTTTCACATAGAAAATAGGTTCAGCTCTAGCTGTGTGTTTTAATGGTGCCGCTTCTGTTGAACTCTTACCATTTTATCTCACATCCTGGTGAAAGCTTGCTGACTTGTTTTTCTCCACCATTGTCAGATGGAAGAAAAATTGTACCCCTTTGACTCATTGAAGGTAATTTCAGAGCTAGCAATTAAAATTCCAAAGTACTGTAATTGTTCTGTTTTCATCAGTATCTGAAGACGCTTCCGGTGCTTTGACTTAGGAATCTGCTTTGGCATCTGGGCTGTTGGTTGGTTTGCCTCATGGTATTATACGAGCGAGCTCAGATTTGGAGCTGAAGCCTCTGTGGTCAACAAGTAGTTCAAGGTCGAAGGTTGTTTTTTTTTTATCCCTTTGAAGTTTGAACTGTGCCATCAATTCAAGGTTGTGTCTGAATTTTGTTCTTGTTTCTGACCATATAAATTTGGATTATTTATATAACAGTGCTTGATTCTTGTGTTCCACACAACATTGAACATGTATGCAGTGTTATTCTTGACTTATCTTGGAATTCAAATGCAGGCTGATCCTTCTACCCGTCGATTCTTGCTGGCAATTCCAGTTGGCATCAAGCAAAAGGATAATGTCAATCGTATTGTCCAAAAAGTATTGCACACTGTCTTGTCTAATGTTTTTGTTTCATCAACTGAACATTTCTTGCCTAATATCATTGAATTCAGTTTCTTCCAGAGAATTTTACAGTTATTCTATTTCATTATGATGGCAAAGTGGATGGGTGGTGGGATCTAGACTGGAGTAATGAAGTCATACACATAGCTGCTAAGAACCAAACGAAGTGGTATGTTCAACCTTGATAATTTCCATTTTGGTTACTTTTTACCACCTTTCTTTGTATGGTGTAAACGGATGATTAACACTGTTTCAGTGTTAATTTATAGCAAATGGTGCAAAATCATTTAGCCTCAAAGTTCAGATGGAGGCAGGATTTCATGGGTTAAACTCATGAAAAGAAGACAAACTCTTTTTTTTTCCTGGATTGTTCCTGCTTTTTTCTAAAAAGAAACTCTTTCTTTGCTTTTCAGGTGGTTTGCAAAACGCTTTCTGCATCCAGCTGTTGTGTCTATTTATGATTACATATTTCTATGGGATGAAGATCTGGGGGTAGAGCATTTTAATCCAGGAAGGTTAGTTTGCTGGACATTTCTCTCTTTCATATGTTTATGATGCCAGCTTTTGGTAATGGGTTGTCTTTATATTTGCCTTTTGTCACTGCAATATAAACTTGTGACTTATAGCTAAGTCTGACAAACATTAATCAATTAGGACCTTCTCAGCACTCCAATTTATTAGAAACTACTTGGCTTGTTCTCATCTTCATTCCCATTTTTATTATATTTTACCACTCATTTTCAGATATCCATGATTCAATTTTTGTCTTTCATTTATCATGTCTTTTGGATCGTTAACGACCACAATTTATTCTGCTCTCCAAACTCTTGCTGGAACAGGATTCTCTTTTGCTAAGGATGTTTATACTAGGAGGGTTTATTTTACTTGGTGAACCATCTTAGTATTATTATATCTAGGACAATTTGGAATTACATAATTTAGGAGAGAGACCAAGGATTGTCGGAGTTCACCAATTCCATGCTCTTACTTGATTTGAATTTTTTTTTTAATGAGAATGTAAGTGAATAGGCTCAAGCTCTGTCTTAAAAAAACAAGATTGATTTATAATTCTTGTTTCTTTTAATTTTTGTCTAGATACCTGAAAATTGTGAGATATGAAGGACTGGAGATATCTCAGCCAGCTTTGGACCCAAATTCAACTGAAATACATCATAGAATTACTATTCGTGCCAGAACAAAGAAGTTTCATAGGTGAATGGCATGGCTTTTACTAAATTAAAATTTCTGTAGACAATTGTAATTCTTATACAAAATAATTTACCATGAGCAGAAGAGTTTATGAACGCAGAGGCAGCACCAAATGTTCTGATGTCAGTGAGGGGCCACCATGCACTGGGTAACCTATTGCATTCCTGTAGTTGTGATATGTCTTGTCGTTTGCTATTTATAATTTGTTGCAATCCTATGTTTCTGACTTATACTTATTTCAGTTACTGCCTCATTTGTGGCTAACTTTCGGTTATTTAACCTAAACATCCTTTCTTTCTTTTGGTTTTTCTATTTTTGAAAAGTTGACTGTTAGAGAATTATATAAATCATATCTTGGGGTCTCACCTAACAACTTAAGTTTTTAGGTTGGGATGGTTCTTTGATAAGGTATCACAACCTTGTTGACCAAGCGGTCACAAGTTCAAATCTCACCACCTCCATTCTATTTGATAAAAATTAAATCCAAGGTAGTGTGGGTCTGTAAATTTCAAGCTCAAAGAGTTTTCACTTGAAATGACATGTTAGAAAATTATATAAATCATATCTTGAGGCCTTACCTAACAACTTAAGTTTTTGGGTGACTAATCTAATATTCTGTCAAATAGTACTAGAGGTTCTGTTTACTGACTGTTTGAGAAGCTACACCTTGAGTTCATCTTTTTCATGGAACTTCAATACTTGTGATACCCATTGAAGGATTTACTTTATTGTTCTTGTAAGGATTGTAGCAATCCTAATTTTATCCATGTCACATCTGTAGATTTGTGGAGGGTATGGCTCCAGTATTTTCAAGATCTGCTTGGTACTGTGCTTGGCATCTTATACAGGTAATCTAAGTTTTGATTGTTCTAGTAAAAAAAAGGTTCTTATGTAACACTATCAATAAGCCAGCGATCCCCTCTGGACTTGCTATTTGATGCTCCTAGTCTAAGCAGGTTGTCTTGTGTGAAATTTAGTTGAGAAGCATTTAGGATTTAGGCCTTGTTTGCTTGCAGCAAAACAAATTGATTTTGGAAAAAAAAGAAGAATTCTATGGGGAATATTGTTTGAAAAGATGAGTTGTTTTCTGATGAAGTGGCAGGTATGTGGAAAATATTTTCCTGATGAGTTCCTTTGACTCATTTTGCCTAGCTGCACCAAACCTAGGAAAGCAAGGAAAATATTTTCCAAGAAAACACTTTCCGTAAATAAATGGTGCATTGCATATAACTTACTTTTGTGAGGTGGAATATATGGACATATGGTTAAGTCTACTCTACCCGCTATAGCATGATTGCAAATTAAGTGCACTTTTGCCTTAAGGTTGATTAACACATCATGGAACTTCTTTTCTTTTCTTTTTTTAATTTCCAGAATGATCTAGTCCATGGATGGGGAATGGATATGAAACTTGGATATTGTGCGCAGGTATGTCGAACATGATATTTCTGGGACTATTTTCAGTTTCTCTGACTATTTTCCTCCCCCTCAATTCTTGGCTCAATGCTGCTAACAGAGTTATTTTCAGAACTAAGATAGTAGTAGGAAAGGTTGCAGGAGGTATGGCTATTGCCAAATAAATGTGGTTTCATGAAGCAGCATAAAAATTGTGTAGTAGATATGGAAAATGTAAGAAAACTTCATGAAGAGTGATGGATTATGAATGGTTTTGGAGGAAGAATTTTATGGTTATCAACAATCATTAACACACTAGAGAATCTTCTTGCCATGCCCTCACTGTAACCCACTGGCAAAGACCATTTCCATAAGATGCTAGGATTGAAAAGTTGATCTTTTTCTTTTTTCTGCCTCCTAGGGACTCGGCACCTTTTCACTAGAAGGAAATCATTTTATGTTAATTAGGAATTGAGAGTAAATGCAGATATAAATAAGTCAGTGTGCCGACAAGGTAACTCGCTGATCCTTTTTCTTAGAATAATTATTAACCATTGTTTACCACATTACAAGTATAGAACCAAACCCCTTTTTTCATGTACTTTAATGCTTGATGACCTTTTCATTTTATCTATTTCTTTATATTGTTCTCCATGTATAGTTGTTAATGTAGAAAAGAATGTTATGATAGCATTGATAGATGTGGCATTATACAGGGAGATCGCACGAAGAAGGTGGGAGTTGTTGATAGTGAATATATTGTTCACAAGGGCATACAAACTTTGGGTGGGCATGGACCCCCTGGAAGAAAGGTCATCTTGCTCGCCTTTTTCTCTCAAGAAAAAGAAAAGAAAGAAAAGGAATTACAGTTATTTTCTTATTAGGTGTTTTTTGTCCACATGCTTATTATTTTCTATTATTAATATCATCTTGCTCTCTCTCTGTTTAGGCGTCAAATACAGAAGAGTTGACTAAGGTAAACTATACTTGGTGTAGTAGACGATCTTTTTTCATCAATGCTATATTGTAGCTGCATCAATTAATTCCTATAATTTTCACCTTCCCTTTTTTGATTTATTCTCTCCTGACTTTCAGAGACACAGTGCTACAGGCATGGATCCTAGGATGGAGGTGAGAATAGTCCTCTAGTCTATGTTTTGAGCATTTTAAGTACTTCTATTCTACTTGACATGAAATGCCTGCAATAGGCAGAAGAGCTGCCAAGTAGTCTAGGATTGCTACCTTGATTGTTTACATGTTCTCCAAGTTATGCTCTTTGGCTGATTCTAATTTTGTTGAGATCTGCAACTTATATTCGGCTATTAAAAACTGATAGAATAGTAGGTTCTGATATCAAGCATGGTCTAATAGTGTTACTTTGCAACTATGCTATCATTTCAGTAATTTGATTAACTGTGGTTTTCTTTTCATGGACTGATCAGATTAGAAGGCAATCAACGTGGGAGCTTCAAATATTCAAGGATCGCTGGAATCAAGCTGTGAAGGAGGACAAAAATTGGGTTGATCCTTTTCTTAGAAAACTAAGACTGCGTAACCGACGGCAGAACCACTAGTTTAGTCTTCTACATCTTACATCATACACACACGGTCTTATCTATACGTGTAATTTAGTCCTAGCTTCTATTGATGCTCATAATTAATTCATTACTTGATGCTCCAATTTTGCAAATTCAAGGCATATAGATTCCTTTGTGTATCACCTATAGATGAACAATGAGTTATTTTGGGGAAGAAATTTAAGGTCTGCTGTACTGCAGCACAATTCACATCTCCACTTCGTGTTCTGCAGCGTTTATATTTACAAACTTCCATAACAGGCTCTAGTTGGGGTCTTATTTGTAGTCATTTTTTTTTAAGTATGGTAATGTGCGGGTCTGGCAGTGCTAAAATACCGTCACCAGACATGCTGCTTGGTCCATGTTGGTAGATGTGCGGGCAAAATGTCTTCTGAACTCGTGTTCTTGTTGCTAGATGTTATTACAGATGGATTGTTTGCACTTAGAACGAAAGATTTCCATGTGTTCTTGTTAGATTTAGATTTGTACAAGGAAAACACTTATTTTAAATCTAAAGGAAATGGAAGTGTGAAGAAGTATTTTCCATGGACTGGTTCAAACATGCAATTCAAGTTTGACTGGCACAGACGAAGAGGGGGAAAAAAATAAAAAATCCTCTCTAGCTTTGTCCTGTTCTACCTGTTTAATCTATACTTGCTTCTCTTCTATAGGTTTTCTTGTTCTCTTCGTATCATAGGTTTTGTAGCTTCCACATTCCTTGAGTATTTAAGATTTCTCTCCTCATGGCAGCAGCAGGTCCTTACTGTAGTAATCTACTTTGGAATTAAGACTCTGTTTATTTTGTAAAAAATGGTTTTCAAGAAATTATTTTTTAATTTCTTTATGTTTGTTTATCATTAGAAAAGTTGGTCAACGGAAAATATTTTTCAGTCAAAGAAAAGTTTGGTTTCCGGGAAAGTTTTTTATTTTTATTTTAAGCGGAAAATACTTTCCGGAAGTTTTTGAAAAATTTAGAAATGTCATATTATTTGATGATTATATTAAATTTTAATCCTCAAACTTTTGA
>Ga0307517_10013968_pt1 | contig 10840 bp, 4 predicted proteins | sample 23_EM_MG_FD_194515 | JGI IMG/M metagenome (GOLD analysis project Ga0307517, IMG submission 194515) | Populus trichocarpa ectomycorrhiza microbial communities from riparian zone in the Pacific Northwest, United States - 23_EM | ecosystem: Host-associated > Plants > Roots > Unclassified | place...
ATTAAATTAGAAATGATAGCGGTTACTCGCATATAAATTTTTTACTATATTCATATCTTATTCATAACTCATTAAATAAAAAGATAGATATTTATATTCTGTTAATCAAGTTTAAATTTTAAATACTTATTATCTAAATACTATCAACTATTTATCAAATAATATAAATACGTAAAAAAAAAATTATTAAAACCGGCTCATCAGTATATATCTATCTATCAAGTCAAATTAAATAGTGATCCTTGAATCGAACACTATTCCCTAAAGCGCTTTAAGCAGGTAAAAGACGCGCTTCCCATACCGTACGGAGGGCCACAGTAGGGGGGACAAGTAGGAGGCCCACATGGTTAGGTCTTCGGTAGAAGAGAGTCCCCTAGGCTAAGAAAGCCCAAAACAATGGCTGGTTTGGGCTTTACCGAAAAGCTCCTTTTCACCAGTCCCCATCAATTTTAAATAAATACAAAATGGTCCCCATCTTTCTTTTCATTCTCTCTCTCTCTCTCTCTCTCTCTCTGACCATCTCTGTGTTTATATTTATTTCCAGCCACAATATAGGTAGGCTCTTAGTATTGGTAGGCTAAGCTAGGTTAGCCTGCAATTCTAGTTCCCATTTGAGAGGGACTCAAGAACGGTTACTATTTTTAGCAATTTTAATCTGATCCAGCACGAACTTTTTGATCGACCACTTTTTCCTAGCAAAAAAACAAGGCTAGCTAGCTAGGTACTCTATAATCTAACCTAACTTTTCCTTCTTCTTTTTTTTTAATTGTTTGTTTATTTCGTGCATGATTTGTAATTTAAATGTGATACACGGTGTTTTTTTAAAAAAATATTATTTAAAAATATATTAAAATATTTTTTTATTTTTAATATTAGCATATAAAAATTAAAAAAAATATTATAAATTTAATTTAATATTTTTTCAAAACAATCATATTTTTTAAAAGAAAAAAATCTAAAAAAAATACAACATTGCCGAACTGTACCTAATCTTCGATGTAGTAGGGAGAATGAAGAGGCATTTTCCCACCACCAACCTTAAAGTGTATGTATATATATATATATTGTTTGTTTCGTGCATGATTCAATGTATGGTGTTTTTTTAAAAAGAAAAATATTATTTAAAAATATGTTTTATTTTTAATATCAGTATATAAAAATTATAAAAAATATTTAAAAATTAATTTAATATTTTTTCAAAACAATCATATTTAAAAAAAAAAAAAAACTACAACATTGCCAAGCAGTACCTAATCTTCAATAGACTAGGGAGAATGAATAGGCATTTTCCCACCACCAACCTTAAAGTAATTTTTTTTATTATTATTTTCACCATTCTTTTCGTTAATATAATTTGTTACAATACACACACACACACACTTATTCATTTGTATGCGATCAACTTTAAGCTTTCGGCTCATTTATATTTTTTACTTCGTTTATGCTCCATTAATTTTGTATACCTTTTTCCCCTTTGATCTCCTATGTTTTTTTTATTGATTTTTTTTTTAAAAAAAAATTCTTCACTCACAAGTTACATGCAATGAACCCTTAATTACAATATAAAGAATGCTTTGCAGGCTGTTCTTTTGTGTAGATTGATTAGATTTTTAATTAGTTGTTTAGCTATTTAATTTATGTTTGATTTACGCCAATAAATTGATTCAAGCTTTCACATACAGTTCGAGACATTTGCATTGTGATCAAGCAAAAAAACAATAAAAATAATACCCTCAAATCAGATGACATTTAATTATTGAAGGCATAAATGTCGCGATTTTGAATTATTGATCATGCGGGGACAAAAAGCATAAGTCTCCTAGCCTCTAAAGAATATATGGCTCTCAACGAATAATCAAGGAGTCTTAAATCAAGATTTATATTTGCTACCTCTTAACTCCATACATGTGTCCTTGTGGCTTAGAAAACTTTAGAAGCATCTTTCATGAATGGGACATTTATAGGCCTAGCTCCAAAATATTCAATTACCAAACCTAACATTTTTTTTTTAAATGGAGAAAATACATTTATTATTAAACTCGATTGACGCGGCAAGTTGATCCTAAACCCAATCAACATGTCCCCTGACTCGATCCGTGTGTAAAAATTTCAACCCAAAGTTGACATGGTTTGACTCTATCGACTCGAAAGGTCAATTCACAACTCGATCAACCCCGATGAAAACCCGATATAACTTTTAAAAAGCAACATATTTTTTATTGACCCAGATTAACTCTTCCATCTCTTAACTTGATCTCGTGTCGGGTTGATCCTTGGATCAGTTTTAATAAACATGCTTAAGAAATATGTTAAAAATACCATCAAAAATTGGTAAATACAAATGGAAACACCGACGAAATTTTTTTATCGGTTTATTGCGATGACCTTTACTGCCAGAATTTTCCATCCTTGCATCCATCGGTAAACACAGACATGAAAATTCTCTCGATATATACCGTGAGAATTGTGGTGGTAAATAAGGAATAAAAAAGTTAAACGGTACGATGACATGTAATTTTTACAGACGACATTACCAATGAAATTAACTTGACGGTAAAGAATGTCTGTAAATATGCCGATGGAAAACTTTCCTCAGTATATACCAAAGGAGTGATGGAGGGTATTACAATGGAATTTCAAAAAGACAAATGATACGGTGACGTAATATTTTTACCAACAGAATGATCGACGGAGTTACTAAAGGAATAATTCTATTGATCATGTTGTTGGTAATATTTAATTTATGACCTGAAAATTGACCCTTCTCTCCCTTCCCTCATTTCTCACTCTTCTTTATGCATTTTTTTTCTATAACAAATAGTCACCCCCTCCCCCCTAATCTTAACATAATTCAACCTTCCATAACAAATTTGGCAACTACAACTCTAAGTTGGTCAACATTTGTGTTCTGATTCATATTTGATTGAGGATTCTCTATTTTAAGTAAGCAAATCTATCCTTTTTTTATTTATTTAAACTCAATTTTAAAATGTTATTTTTTTGCATATTTTTGTAGTAAATATATTTTGTTTGGGTATTTACTTGTTTTATAGTTTTTTCTTATACAAATTTGTTGAGGGGATATTAAATGTTCATGCGAGAAGTGTAAAAATAAAAAGTTTATTGATCCAGATGTTGTAACGAAGCATCATCTACAAAAAAGAGTTCATGGAGAAATACATGTGTTGGTATGCACATGGAGAACCATATGTTCCTCATGATACCATGATAGGAAGGATAATTTATTCAACTTCTAGTTCTAGTAATGTGCATGGAGTTGTAGATGACAATAGTAATCCTTATAGAAATACGGTTATGGATGCGATAGAAATGAATCAGGGGGTCATGTTGGTCAATATATAATCATAGATGAAGAACCTAATGTAGACGCGACCAGTTTTTTTGATCTTTTAAAAGATTTTAATGAACCATTATGGGATAGGAATGATTGCACAAATTACAATAAATTATCGACTATTGCATTAATGTTCACCATCGAGTCAAATTATGGGTTGAGTGAGGCTGGTTATGACAGAATTGTCGAATAGGCGAGAAGCATTTTACTTGAAAAGAACAGACCGAAATAGAACTCCTAGGCTGTTACATCCATGATGTTACCCCTCAGTCTATGATACCAGAAAATTGACATGTTTTCAAACTTCTACATGATGTACTACTTTTAAAATACAAAGTTGATTGAGTGCAGAACATGTGCATATTTTCATTATAAACTCAAAACTGGCAGGGGAAAGACTCTTTTCGCATACAGAAAACTTAGATACTTCCCAATTACACCTAGACTGCAGAGGTTATTCATATCACTAAAGACTTCTAAGCACATGACATAGCATCAATCACATGTTGCAGTGGATGGAGTAATATCAACGATGAATTAACTGTCAGAGATGATGTCTTTCAATGAGAATATTTTTTGATGTTGACTGAGGAGTTGAATGATGTTTTGAGCTCCAGCGGACATACACAAGTCGATGAAGATGATAATGATGAAATCAACGTGAAAGATTGTGATGGAGATGAGGACGAGTCAATTGACGAGGAAGAACATAATTTTCATTAATTTGAACAACACGAATGTGTAATGTCATAAACTATAATGTAATATTGATGAAACAAATTCACTTCAATATAATTACAATGATGTTAATTTATTATTGTGGTGTGAACTGGTGTTATTGTGTTGTGTGTGCAATTATGAATTTAAGTATTTGCAAGATGGATAGATAGGGAATACAAATACAATTTGGCATTAGACATTGTTTTACATCGATGAAAATATCGATAGACTATAAATTACATACGGGTATATCAACAGAATGTGTCCGTCAGTATATTATAGTGACTATGAGAACTGTTCCCCTTCTTCTTGACACTATTCATGGTGTTCATTACATATAGGTATACCGATGGAATGTATCCGTTAGTATATTCCAGTGATTATGAAAACTATTTACTTCTCAATGCGCTGATAATTAATGTTCTTTTGACTCTTTATTTTTTTCTCAACGGCATCACCGACAGAATATTTAAAGGGCTTTCTGAAAATTTTCATGGAAGTTAAAAATTTTAATTTGACTTTACAGATGAAATTACTGATGAAAATATTAAAAATATTAATATTTAATTTTTCTTATATGATTCTATCGCTAAAAATTGTTCAGATACCAAGACCATTAAATTTTAATTTGAATTTACAAAAAAAAAATCACTGATGAAAATATTAAAATATTAATATTTAATATTTTCTTCATAATTTCGTTGGTAAAACTAAATTAAAAGACTTGAATTAGAATAGACGGGGCTCCATCTTCTTCTTTCTTTTTCTCTCACAGTTTCGTTTCTCTCTCTCTCTCTCATTCTCAACCAAAATCGAGCATCATCTTCTCTTCTCATGCTTAAGTATGTTGTCTTTCTTTATTTTTCTTCTTATTTTTCTTTTTATTTTTGGTTTATTAACAATCTCTTTTCTTTTCTTTTCTTTTCTTTTCTTTCTTTTCTTTTTATTTTTTTAATTATTAGCCAAAATTAAGCACGCCATTAAGGTAAGAATTTTTCATTCCCTTTTCTTGTTTTGTTTTTCATTATTTTTTTCACTATTTTTGTTCAATTTTGTGTTCTTAATAATTTTATGAATTAATAAATGTGTTGAATTTTAGTTGTTATTGAAATAATTTTTGCATTATTGTGTTTAATTTCAATTAAATATGTAGGATTAATTTTAATTATTATATTGTATTTATTCCATTTAGAATATTTTTTTGTAAATTTAGAATTAAAATATTATCACTTAGAAATAATTATTTTGTATTTTGGTTGTTATTTTTTTAATTTTGTTGTTCAATTTCAATTAAATGTGTAGGATTAATTTTAATTTTTATTTTGAATTTTTATAAATTTAGAATATTTTTTTGTAAATTTAGGATTAAAAATATTATCACATAGAAAATGAAAATTTTCTACGAAGTTAACTTATGCTAAATTGTTATAAGAAATTGAATAAAATCAACCGGTTTGTGGCATATATGTTGTGTTTGCATGTTTAAAAATTTTGGATAGTCTTCCATATAGGGGAGAAGCTGCCAAAGTTTTTTAAAAAATAGGAATCGTTTAATTTTTTTATTCTCTAATTTGTATAGATGCCTAAGAGAAAGTCTATTGCACATCGCGAGTACGCGATTGCTGCTAGTTCTTCTAGCAGTGATATTGACGACCACAAGTCATTAGGTACCAACCAAGAACAAGCACTTGAGGTACAGGCATCGACTCATGACGCGGGCTTGTCAAGGGCGATGTAGCAACGTTGAGGGGGTCCCTTCATAAAGTGATCCATTTACCCGCAAGTATAAGGCCCAATGGAAGGATGGAATTTCAATGTAAGTTTGTTTTGCTTTCACAATGACCTATTTAATAATTTTTAAAAAAGTGATTTCATTTAATGAATGTAATTTTAGGTTTATAAATATTGAGGCTACGAGAACAATAATATTGGCCTTTAAATTGTTGATGAAAATTTCATTGTTTCAATTGAGTCGGGTTTCCAAACATTCCAAATAGAAACCGCAGATCGATGTATGGTTTTCAAGGTTCAAGGTTAGTATTAACTTAAATACTTTTTTAATGTTAATTTGATTTGTTTATTGAAATTACAGATTTTTTTATATAAATTTTAACTTCAAGGGAAGTTTTAATGGGAAAGAATTGATGATAATGTTGCGAGGAGGGTTTGAGAGAATCACATTGCAATTAGGTAAGATTGAATTCAGGATAATTTTTTTATTCTAAATATTAAAATTTATTTTTTATTTACTAATAGATAATTAATTTGTCCCATATTGGTTGTGTGATTTTTTGTACGAGGCACAAAAGAAAGTAAAAAAATATGCGAAAGAAAGAGAGCTTTCAGGCTGGAATGACATGGTAGTTTAGAAGGATTTCAAACCGTCATACGTCTTAGATGTTGTATGGGCGGAATACATTTAGCACATGGCGTCCGCGCGTTTCATGCAACAGTCATAGTTTAATGTGCGAAATCAGAACCGAGGTGTTCGCGATTCCGTTAACACGCACATCGACGGCTCCATTCCATTCATTTCACATGCAAAGCGAATGTTAGGATTTTTTTTATTAGTTGTTTTTTATAAATATATTTAACTGACAATATTTTTATCTTGCAAGCTACGGTTCTTGGATGCAAGTCATGCTCGATGAAGCTTTTTGTTGAAATGTATGTGCGGAGTGATGACCACCTAAAAAGGTGTAGTAGTTCGTGGATAATCAAGCTCAACAATTTGTGGTATGTTGGTTTTCAATCATTGTTTTCTTAAGTTATTATTTCCTTGAGTTTGATAAATTTATTTTTTCTTTCCAGGATATATATATAACAGCCAATTGAATGAGAGATACAGGGAGGATTCTTTAACCCCTCTGGATCTCGATCCAAGTTTGTGATTGGAAACAGGATGGTCTGATGGACCCAATAGAAATAAAGTGTAAGGACTCTCTAATACTACGATCGAGAATTTGCTAACGACCCATACTATTTCGACCGTTGGATGCTCGTAATCGATTTCGAGCACTTAAACTCCAAAGTTCACAGCAATGTTAGACCAACGAGTATAGACTCAGACGACCCATCTTAATGAAAAATATGAGCAACTCACTACTAATTATAAAGAACTCTGTCGATTGGTAATAAAGATGAGATCACATATGGATGTTACATGTGCACCCCCTAATAGGCCCCACGGGTCCTGGGACGACCAACCTCCTCTTACTTCCCCTCCAGCGTTGCCTTTATTTTAAATTTATTTTATTTGAACATGCAAATGTTTAAATTTATAATAAATATTTGATTTTTAATTTATTTTAATTATTTTTGTACTTATGTTCAATATGTATATATATTTTTTTAAAAAATATTTTAAAGTATTACTGACGGGGTTACCGACGGAACAACTCTGTTGGTATATTTCAGAGAGAGTTGGAAAAAAATTACTGCAAATATCATTGCTACTGTTAACTCGCCAAAAGAATTACAGATGATATTCTATTGGAGATATGCTATATTTACTGATGAATATACCGACAGACAAATAAAAACAGTGATAGCATTACATACGGTTTTCCTGTCGGTGATATTTTAAATTTACCAATGAAAATACTGACAAAATAAAACGGATAAATTTTATTTTTGACACACTTTATCTATTTATAAATTTATCAGTATATTTATTGCTGACAGACTCATTGACAAACTATAAATTACTGACAAGAGTGTTTTTAATGGACTATTTTTGTTCATGACTAGTATATCATCATTAATTATGGTTTGAAGTAATATCCACATTAATTATGGTTTGAAATTAATTATTAATAGGTCGCTGTCAAAACTCCATTCTCTTAATTATTACGTGCATGGATGTGCAAACTCAGATAAACCACTAGATCATATCCACCATAAATGAAATAAAATTCAAGCCTACAATTAATTAACACAAATGATCCAGTACATTGCCTATATCTGTATGCTAATGCTTAAGCATTACGAAAGGACAAAAAATTCCTCGAGATTTTGACAGCCGTCTCTGTTCCAATTCGATACAGTTATAAAATTGTTTTTTGCTTCCTTCCATGCACTAAAATTCAGTCAAAGATGTAACCAAGAAAGAAAGAAAAACCAATTCAAAGAAGAAATCCAAATAATTGGCAGATTCATGGAGGGTACAAGCAAGTCAGGCCACGTTTATATATAAATCTAACACAGAAAATGTTTTAATGAAATAAAATAAATTGTTTTTTTTATGAAATAAAAAAAAAGGTGGAAATTTTTTGAGTTAATTCAATCTTGAAAGTAACAACCTAAATATCAATTTTCCAATTTCCAAAGCTAAATATAGAAAAGATTGGTGTAGATCCCATGTTATTTTTTTATTTCATATATTTAGGCTATCTTTTTTTTTTTTTTGATTTTGCATTTTAAATTCTAATTTTATTTTCCCAGCCATAAATTTAAGTAATTAATAAATAGAAATACAAATTTAAAATGCAAAATTAGAAAAAAAGATAGCCCCCCCAATTTGAATTTCAAGATACATTTAGATTTGTAATTAAGCAATGTAAAGCTATATATGTTGCAATTCAAAAGGGAAGAGATATCGTGAATGATAATCTATCTAAAACGTTCTTGTATACGAATAAATATAGAATTAAAAAAAAAACAGAACAATTTAAATTTGGATCAACTACATTTTAGTCCTTACAAATTCATCAACGCTCTATTTCTACTCTTATAGTTTAAATAACCCTATAGTTTTTAAAAATTTCAAACTTTAACCTTCATTACTAAATAACTAACAAAAAGCTCCCTCTTTTTTCATATTTTAATATTTTTTTTTTCTAAATCTTCACTTTTTTTATCAGCGCGGTTGGACTACCGATGCTAAATGGTCGCTAAAAAAAAACATGAATTAATATATAATTAATCATATTATTTAAATATTAATATTAGGGATTGGTTGAGTATATACATAATGAATATTCAACTTGGATTGGATTGCTAATAATGGGGAAAAGTGATCTTAGTTTCTTATTTATTGGAGTAATAATCTTGTTAGCCAAAAAGGTTAGACAAAACAAAAAATATAGGTAGGTCCTAATAGTTTACGGATCGGTCAAGTGGTTAAATATACAAAATGGATGAAGATTTCGATGATCTTAGAGTGTTCTTCAAAACATCACTCAAACACTGAGTCAATATATTTCTAATAAATGGCAAATAATAAGAAATAAAAGGGGAACAAAAGAGAGATTATAAAAGATATTTCAAGTTACTAGTTATTAGCGAGCGTACCTTAAATAATGATTTGGACCTTTTTATAAAGTGAGAGGTGATTTTCTAAGGATTTCTTACTTAAGCCCAAATGGGCTCTTTTTGTTAGGTATTTGATAATTTCTTGATAGATGAATAATGAAAATAGAAATGTATTTTATTAAAAAGATGAGATAAAGATTTAAAAATAAATTTGTTTATGATACAATTTAAGTGTAAATTTCTATATTTTTAAAACTAGAGGTCTCTTTGTTTTTAATATTGATATCTTTTCTATACCGAGACAATAATGAAATTTAATAATGTTAGCTCAGATCATAAATAAATTTATTTTCTATATCATTTTAAGGAGGTTACAAAAATAAATATTCTTAATACATTAATTTAGATATGTATGGTTAGAGCATTTGAACACTAATCTATATAACACCATGAATTGAATATGAGAATTTATGTTTTTTTAATGATAGAGCACATAATATTTTAACAACAAAGTAAATGATTTGCTTAACACATTAAGTGATTTTTTCTGCATAACTTTAGAAGTTTATATATATATTTAACTTTAAAAGTTTATTCTGAATTATAATTGAGTTTACTCTTCACGACTTATCTCATATTTAAATTCCTGCGGTTTAAAAACAAATTATCTCAAAAATAAATTTATTTTATATTTTAGTTTTTATTAACTTAATCAAACATATTTTTATCTATATTCTAGTTCAGATATTCTAGTTAAATAAAAATTCAAAGGCAAATCCCTTTATAATATGATGAACTAATGAATAACTCATAATAGCTATGCGGTTAGGATTGGAGGGAGAAAGAAAGACCTCCCCTTGTTTTTAATCCACTTTCACTCTTTAATTCTTCGTGTGGAAAATTTCTCACCGGCGAAGAAATCTTTGGTCCTTGAAAATCTCGTGTGGCTTTAGGTTCAAGATCATATTCTCAGATTTTTAATTAAATAAAGTATTTTGGGATTTGTTTCCAGCTTGTGACCCAATTAATATTATTGTTAGCCTCGAAAGTACTAACATTCCATTACTTTATAACATACTTTTTCGAATAATTTTTTTAATTCCTAATCATTTTACTATTAAAAATTTAATATGATATAAAGAATTATTTTAACTCGAGAATTTAATTACTTTAATAATAATTTTATTATTATTCCTTAACAAAAACATATTAATGAGATTTCTGTTTCGATGGAATGACCAAGATTTATTAGACGTACAGTTAATCATTGAAATTTAAAGTTAATGATGATATAGAATATGTATACCATAAACTATATACCAAGTGGCTGATAAATAAAAAAAGATCAGTAGAATCATTCATAGAAAGCACAATTCCATGATTCCTAGCTAATATTATGACTAGTTAATAATATTCCATTGTTTCCAGAAAGAAAGGAGATGGAACAGCATGGAATGAATTCTCTTTCAATATATATATATGCATGATCAATTTCACTGGGGATCAAGAAAT
>Ga0307517_10013969_pt1 | contig 10839 bp, 4 predicted proteins | sample 23_EM_MG_FD_194515 | JGI IMG/M metagenome (GOLD analysis project Ga0307517, IMG submission 194515) | Populus trichocarpa ectomycorrhiza microbial communities from riparian zone in the Pacific Northwest, United States - 23_EM | ecosystem: Host-associated > Plants > Roots > Unclassified | place...
TTCAGTAAAATTCAACTTATGGAAGTTGATGAATTTCCATTCTGAATCCAATCTATGGTTTCTCTTCCAGTGAACTCTGATCATGATGAATGCAAATAACAACGCTAACAGAAAGGCTGCAAACAAAGTACTTAATATCAAGGCTAGGACTTGGGTTGAAGTTTTGCTTGATTTTTGAGGTCTGGAATTGCAAACCTTAAGGTATAGGGATGACCTTCTTGTACAAAGACCAGGATTGTTCAAGAAACTAGTGGCATAAGCAACATTTTCAAACTCAGTGGGGATTTGCCCCATGAGATTATTGGAAGAGAGATTGAGAAAAACAAGCCTCAGAGAACCAAGTAGTGGTGGAATTATACCAGAAAATTGATTATCTGATAAGTCCAGTTTGACCAGGTCAGGTAGGAAACCAAACTTTTCAGGAATATGTCCAGAAAGTTGATTTTGACTGAGGTTTAGAGTAGTTAGAGATTTCAATGAGATGATGTCAGATGGAAGTGCTCGGTAAGCTGGTTCTTATCAAGTAAAAGAACCGTCAGATTAGGAAGAGCAGTTAATTCAAGAGGGATAGTGCCAGTAAATTGGTTATTGCTCGCATTGAAGACTACCAGATTCCTCCAAGAATTCCCTTCAATGGAAATACTCCCAGAGAACTTGTTGTTACTTATCTCGAGCCGTGAAAGACTAGTTGACACTTCATTAGGAAGCTCTCCAGTGAACAAATTATCACTTATCATCAGTAGTTGCAAATTTAAAGCTGTCCATAAACCAACAGGAATATTGCCAAAAAATGCGTTATTTGAAATACTTACTATTAGCAAACTACTGCAATTCTCAAGTGATTTTGGCAACTCTCCACCGAGCTTATTATCAAAAGCTACCACGCCTCTTAAGCTCCCTCCATGGCATAAATATTCAGGCAGGTTCCCTGTAAGCCTATTGGAACAAACCTCGAAGCGTTCAAGGGCTGAGTATCGCCCAAGATCTGGAGGGATTGACCCTGATAAATTGTTGCTAAACAACTTAAAATCTTTCAATGCCGGAAGACGACCAATGCCTTCTGGGATCTCACCAGATAACTGATTGGAGAACAAACTCAAACCTGATAATTTGTCGAGCTTCCCAAAATCAACAGGTATTGTACCAGTCAGATTGTTCTCCGAAAGATCGACGGAAGTCAAATTCAAAGCTTCAACAGCCCGAGGAATTTCCCCAGATAATTTGTTCTTGTAAAGCCATAGCACTCTCAAATTCATCAACATGAACAAACTGCCAGGAATATTCCCAGTTAGTTTATTAGAGGATAAATCCAAGTGCTCCAATGCCACCATTTCTCCAATCATTTGTGGAATCTCGCCAATCAAATTCGCTCCGGAAATCCACAACATCTTCAGTTTCTTCAGCTGGGTGAAACTGGAATGCAACCTTGATGGAGAAAAGCCATTGTGAGCCATATATAACTCTTCAAGTTTGGACAAGTTTCCGATTTCTGGAGGGAAAGTACCATCGAACAGATTATCATGAAGATAAAGAGTTCTTAGCTCTGGTATCCGCCCAATGGCAGCTGGAATGCTGCCAGTGAAGTTATTAACACAGAGGTTGAGGTATGAGAGGCGAGCCAAGCAGTCAATATCATCAGGAATTGTGCCAACAATATAGTTCTGAGAGAGGTCTAAGATCTCCAACTTGGACAAGTTATGTACAGCCACAGGGAACTTTCCAATAATATTGTTATTAGAAAAGTTGAGAAATGTGAGGTTCTTAAGGTCTGAAAGAAAGGGTGGGATAGTTCCAGAGATGTTCTTGTTATCAAGGATGAGTTGAGTGATGTAGTTATCGGTGCAGACTACTCCAGGCCAAGTGCAATGAGAGGAGTTTGATGGGGTCCATTGCTCAAGAGACAACGGATTTTGCCAGTGTTGTTTCATTCTTAGTAGAACGGCTTGATCATGAAATTGGGAGTTTGCATGAAGGAAAAGGAAGAGGGTGAGGAAGTGAATTAAGAGGACAATTGGGGTTATTTCCGACATTTCGGAGGGTTTGAGTTTGTTGTTCTGGTTTGAACTCTGTTATGATGCTCAGATTTCGGGCATCTAGATTTACTTCCTTCAGTCTTCCTTCCTATTACCAGTCAACAACCACAGAATTGAATCTTCAATCAGGAATTTTAAAACAAAGCATTCAATGATTGCTCATTCACCATTGGGAAAAGTATAGTCTAGTCTCCACTTTGGTCCGCGGGAGCTTAGAACCACACAAGAATATCGTATCAATTATAATCAGAAGGGAAAATAATTAACCAAGTTTCAACAAACACTACTAAAAGAACCAACGCATGCAGCAAAAAATATTAATTAAGAGGATCCAATATAACTCTATTAGTAATAACAACATTGTTATCAATATCTTCAACAATCTTTATGACCTTCCTTTTGACAAGGAACGAAGTCCAGCAAAGGAAAAACTCATGGCAAGATGGAGTGCATGGAACCATCTTCACCCACCACTTCTAGGATCAAATTGGTAGCTACATCTACAACCTAAAATTTTTAACAATTGAATTACCAAATTCAAATTAAAATGAGAGAATTAAGAGAAACCCAAACAAATATCCCATATGAGTCATAAAAATATCATTTTCTCAACCTTAAAAACTTGAAAAATTAAATGGGCAAACAATTATGCAGAAAACAAGAGATAAGGACATGTAAGGAGCTGTTGAATAGCAGCAGCCATCTTAAAGAAGGTGAGACGTATCCCTTGACCTCCTACTTGAAACAACATCTTATTTCTTTCTTTCTTTCTTGCTTTTCAAATTTCTCAATTCAGGTTTCTTAAGGTTTTATGACAAGGAAGTCTCTTGGATTGCAATCAAATTATGCCCAGTAGAGAGTACATATATGAGGGAGAAAGAGAGGGGGGGCAACGGATTGGGGGAGGGAGGGGAAGGGAGGCGACTTCCATAGTGATTTAGAATTACGTGTTTATTCTAGTTGAACCAGCTCACTCAGTTTCAGCTTTCTAGAATCAAAACCAACCCGAATCGAATGGTTTTTCTTGTTTTTAAATTATTATTTTTCTTGGTTTGGTTTTTTCAGTTAATTCTTATTTTGTTTTTCTTGGTTGGTCGAGTTTTTTAAACACCTCTAATAGTTATACTAGAAGAAAGAAAGGGATAGAGAGAAAGATCTCTCTAAAATGTGTCAATGTCTTCTTTTTATGGGTTTAAAAGACCTTTTGATACTTAAATTAGCATTAATGATAGAGGAAAAGAGCATTAGAAGGCTTTGATGATGGTGGAAAGGAGCATTAAGAGGTTATGTTGTATGTATTTGCAAAGCAAAGTTTAAAATGAAAAAAGATGGAGTTTTTTTTTATGAAAGAGAAGATCGTTTACCTTAGAGTTCAAAACTGTTTATACAATCTTGAACCCATGTGGGTGTGTCCATGCAAGAGTAGGATAGTCTACTTGTCACCTACAACTTTGGACTAGTTAAGGACATGCCTAAAGTGACAACAAAATGTTACAAAGGTTGTTCTTTTTTAAAAAAAAAATTATGAATTGTGTATTATTGATGACAATAATGAGATTAATATTTAATGGACATTTGGACAATAATCAAGCTTTCATTTAATACATATAAGTTTTTCTGTAAGGTTGGTGTTGAGTAGACCATGTTCGACCCGGAGGTTATGCATTCAGGTCTAGGTGTACAAGCCTTGTATATGGTTCAGTCTTCATGGAATGTTAGCTAGGCTTATATCTAAGAGTATTTGTCTTGTTGGATCATATAGACATCTCAAGTCCAATCTTGTGAGTTTTATAGAACCTAAATTTCATCCCTCATCAATTACCTCTATCTTAAAGTGAGGTTTACTCAGTTTGAGATTTCATATATGATGTAATTTGAACAAACCTAGGCTTTAAATATATGACTCATCAAGTTTAAATGGTCTAGCCATCTTGTTTGAAGAGTTACCTGAATGGACTACGACTTTGGAGAGTGACATGCAATTCTGAGTATATAAATCGATCGAAAAATATAGATGCTACATATTCCAAGTTAAATGATTAGTCAAGGTGCTTCTCAAGATGTCTAAAAAGTTATCCAAGATGACTCTAAAATTTTATACTAGGTGGAGTGGTGCCTTTATTCCTTTACATGGTGTAACTATACACTTATGATAAAGCATTGCATATATACTTGGTGATGTGAGTATATAAAAACATGTTTTTTTAAATGTGCTCTTTTTAGGCTAAAATGGATTGTAATTATAAAAATATACTTTTTTTAAGCTAATATGAATTCCAATTATAAATAAATTGAGACTCTTGTGTAGGGAAAGACCTATATAATAAAAAGAAGTCATTTTAGGACCCAAGTCCTTTTATATAGCCTTGAGCCTATATAGGTTTGTTGTGCAACAAAATCTTGAAAGATAAATGAGGCTATTGTAAAACTAGTCCTAAAGTATAGGATTTGCCTTTTATAAGAACAATCATATGATCAAGTTAAAGGATGCCATATTTATTGGATATGTGATGGCATTAATGGCACATATTATTGACTTTTAAAAACATATAAGTTCAATATTTTTTTTTTCATCTACTAAGGGTGTACTACTTGTTCAACTAGGTACACTAAAGCTTATAGGTAATAACTAATGGTTATGAGTATAACATCCATTAAATAATGCATGGCTAGTCCATTAAAGAAGGATGCATAACCAGTTCTATATGGGAAAGAGAGGTTAGCTTAACAAGAGGCATATAAAATTAGTCTAATGATGGAGATGTTTGGTTATTCCATCAAGAAGGGATATAAGGTTAGTCCAAGGGAATATATTACTAGTTTGCCAATAAAGGATGGAAAACAAATCCAACTACATGGGCAGTTAGTCCACTAAGGAAGAATGCAAGATAAAGCTTTATTGAGAATAGGCACGCTACTAGGTCATATGAAGAGCGTACGCGTGATCGATCCATAAAAAAAGGATACATTACCAAGTCTCTTCAAGGAGGGACATGTGATCATAGAGAAGACTTTGCCAAAGAGAGGTTGGGCAAAGTGAGTTCCTTTATACTTGGGCAAGCTGGCTCACTAAGCTCAAAGAAATATGACCTTATATTTGGGTAAGGTGTTTTCCCAATAACTAGAAAATTCATATGCTTTTATACCTGGGTAAAATGTGTACCTTTATAACTAGGCAAGACAAGTCCTTTTATACTTGGACAAGGTGGCTTATTGTACCTTAAAAGATACAACCTTTATATCTCGACAAGGTGTTTTTTTTATTAACTAGAAGAGTTGGATGCCTTTATTTCTAAGCAAGGTGTTTTCTTAAGTTTGAAGTAATATGATTTATAAAGGAAAGAAATTCCACAAGAAATATGACTTTTAGAGGAATGTGGTTCCTAAAGGAACATGGATCCCAAAAGAATATGGCTATTGGTTCCTAGAGGAACTAGACTCCTAAAGGAATAAGGTTCTTGGAGGAATGTGGTTCTCAAATAATCATTTTTCAATGGACACTAGAGATTCCTTGGTTGAATGGTCAGGCAAGCTAATAATATATGCATAAGGTTCCTAGGTTAGAGGACTGGAAAAATAGAGCAAACACTTGAGGTTCTTGGTGTGTATGTAAAGTACATAAGAATGTATGTTTGAGGATCCTAGGATAGACTACTAGATAAAAAGAGTAGATGCTTGAGGTTTTTGGTATGCACACCAAGTAAGAGAAGAATGTACATATGAGGATCCTATATTACGTTGCTAAACAGATGGAATGGACCCCTAAGGTTTTTGGTATACATATTAAGCTAAGGGACAAAATATACTTACTAAAGTAAGACGAACCCGACTGTAATCATGTTTGTTAGATAGGCATGTCTTTTGTTACTTGGCATGTGCTTTATATACCTTAGCATTTGACCAAATAACTTTCATTGGTTAGTAAACTTGGTGGTCATATACAGAGTCAATATATTTGGATATCTAACAGATGGAGTCTTTTAAGAAACTGACTAATTTGATTTGCTTATTTAAAGAAAATATGGCATTCATGTGTTAAGAGGTATTTGGTACAAATTGAGTTATATCGTAAAGTTTGGATCAATAAACATGTTGTTGCTTTTGCATTTCACTTGAATGGTATTTGGTACAACTTTGGAGTATCGTCCCTAGTTTTTATTTGTTTCCTACTTATTGAAGATGGATACTTGGTTATGAACTTATTTTCTAGTAACTTCTTCTTTGTTCTTTTAACAACTTGTCTGATAAGATTTATCTTCCATAAATTTTTTACTCATTCGATGTGGTTTATTTTGTCAAGATAGTGCAAAATAAATAAGACTAAATAGACATTGGATGGAAGACTAGTATAATTTCTACAAGTATTACTTTTCATTTCTGTATTGATTGAGCTATATTTTAAAGTTTGGATCAATAAACATATTGTTGCTCTTGCCTTTTACTTGAATGGTATTCCGTATAACTTTGGAGTATCATCCTTATTTTTTATTTCTTGCCTACTAATTGATGGTGGATATTTGGTTGTGAGCTTATTTTCGAGTATCTTCTTTTTTGTTCTTCTAATAACTTGTCTAATAAGATTTATCTTGCATAATTTTTTCACTCATTCAATGTGGTTTATTTTGTCAAGGTAGTGGAAAATAAATGAGACTAAATAGATATTGGACGGAAGACTACTATGATTTCTACAAGGATTACTTTTTATTTTTATGTTGGTTTAGCTATATTTTAAAGTTTGGATCAATGAACATATTGTTGCTCTTGCCTTTCACTTGAATGGTATTCAATACAACTTTGGAGTATCATCCCTATTCTTTATTTCTTGTCGTCTAGTTGATGATGGATACTTAGTTGTTAGCTTATTTTCTAGTATCTTCTTCTTTGTTCTTTTAACAATTTTTGTGATAAGATTTATCCTGCATAATTTCTTAACTCATTCAATATGGTTTATTTTGCCAAGGTAGTGGAAAATGAATGAGATGAAATAGACATTGAAGGGAAGACTAGTATGATTTCTACAAGTATTACTTTCCATTTCTATGTTGACAAGTCGGGCTCTAAATGGTTGGTCCAATTGATCTTGTATACTAGCTTTTTGTTTCAAGAATTTAAGGGGAATTTATATGAATAAAAGATTAAGCCAATGGTCTTCGAGAATTATTGTTAGGTTCAGTCCTAATTTCCTGGTGAAAACATTTCGTGCCCGGTAAGGCAAGCGAGCCCAACTAGATTGGATGATAATTTGGGTTTATATGCTCTTCTAACCAATTTGATCAAATAAACATGGTCAGCTGTGCTTGACTTTCCAAGCAATCACCTCATGTAAAAATACCAAAAAAACTCAATAATTGGCACATTATTAGTTAAACTTTTAGAAAATAATAAAATACATGGAAAAAGATGTTAACATCATGAATGTGTTGAAAATTAGAGTTTGGCCATATTTTGGTTTATTTCTCTTAAATTTTTTTCTATCATAATAATAAAAATTTGGTAAGGCTAATAATTGATATCTTCTTAGCAAAGGTGTTAGGCCATATACATGCATGCTAAAAAGAGTACATGTGTGTATATCAAAATAAATACATGTATGGGTCAAGTAATACATATAATAAGACATAATGATAATAGAATGTCTCCAATATTTTATGTTTTCATGTTCATGTTTTACATGTCATATAATTTAAACAATATCATGGCCAACAAGAATGAAACCACATGGGCATGACTACGATAAAACATAAAATAGAACAAATAAAAAATATCTTATCTTATGCACTAGAAAGTGATGGTTATGGCCATTAAAGTTAAATTTTTCTCAAAATATATTTATATGTGTTGTGTGGAGGAGGATGTTAAGATGGTTCGCTGAGAGGCTGAAAATATAATTCTCATTAATGGTGTGACTAATGATGCTCAATATTTTAGGCATTTGTATTTATTATACTTGATAATGATCCTTTTTGAAGGATTGGAAAATGGTGATAGTGTCTTTCTAAGTCATGTAACTCAAACAAAGAAAGTTAGTGGTATTAGGAAGTGCCTCAAAGAGATAATTTTATTGGTTAATACACTATGAGATTAAAGAATATAATGTATAATATATAAAAATAGAAATTAAAAGAGAAAAATGGATAAAGAGAAAGAGAAAGCTCTCTCTAACATGTGTTAGTGCCTTCTCTTTGTAGATTTAAAAGATCCTTGACCCTTAAGTAATCATTGATGATGGTAGAAGAAAAGTGTTTCAAGAGGATATGTTGTGCATGTTTATAGAGAAAAACTTGATTAGAAAGAAGATACAGTTTTTAAGATCCATCATGGATGTGTTTATTTATAAAACCTTGAACTATATGGATGTGTTTATGCAATGATAAAATGATAATGTGATTTTCACTTACAACTTTTGACTATTTAAGGATAAAGACTGAAAGTCACGGGAGGCCACTATTTCATCCCTCATTGAAAGGGTTTTCTTACCTACAGCTTTTCTTGTCTTCATTTAGAATAATATGGTGAAAAAACATATGCCCCACCTCAAAAACATTGACCCGCGTTGTTGAAAATTTGTTGTCTAAATAAACAATAAATAGGGTCATTGTCTAAAAGAACAATAAATAAAGATAGCAAATGGATATTCATGAATTAAGTTTCTACTATATTTATATATTATTCTTTATCTATTATGTAAGAAACTGGGGTGTGTGTGTGTTATCACTCATTCCATCAGTTTTCATCAAATTTGGGTTAAAGCTATCGTCCTTAACAACCCTTGATCAAATTGAAGCCTTAACACTATTTTTAACTGGAAGAGGAAAGTGAGAGGAAGAATATGAGCTAAGAAATGCTGATTTATGTAGGTAAAGTCATCTCTTACGGCTATTTCGAAAGTAAATTTCACCTGGCATGCACCAAGGATTGAAGAGAAATAGAAAGTTTTTCCAAAAATAGGCAGTATCATCTTTTCACAATCGATCTTTTATATCTGGACAAGCTACAATATGTAACCTTGAGGTGATGAAAGTAGAAGGGAATAACAAAAACACCAGGGGAATATCCTAGGCTTTTGCCTTCTCCCAATTATAATGGAGGAAAACCATTTCCTTCCTACAGTCTTCCTTCCTATTACCAGTCAACTAGCTATCCATATCCCTTTCGTCTCAACAACCATAGAATTGAATTTAGGCTCTTCAGTCAGGAATTCTAAAACAAAGCATTCACTGATTGCTCATTCACCATATATCTCCATTGGGAAAAGCATAGTCTAGTCTCTACTTTGGTCCGCAGGAGCTTAGAACCACACAGTCACACACTAACATCGTTGTCGCTTTATTTAAAAAAACAGAGGAGTTCAGATAAATTATAATCAGATATGACGGGCACTATAACTTTCCACAACCATAATTCTACAAGCATTGTAGTCAAGTGATAGCTCATTCTGAATGGATGACCATAAGTTTAACCCCCAGGAGGGGATATCCCTCTGCACACTCCAAAAATTAATTTGCCCCGATGAAGACGATCCTCACCATGCATGACAGGTTTTCTGGGGACAAAGGAACTCTGCTATCAAACAACGTAACAATCAACTAAACGTAAACCAAACGGTAAAACTATCAACATGAACCAGGAAGAGACTAAAAGGGATGAGCTGCAGTATCCTTCCCGCAGGCAGCTTCCTGGAGGCAGGATGAAGCTCAGTCCCTGAAGCAAAAAATCCAGATTATACATCACCTGAGTTATATGACCATCGTACTATTTTTTAATGCAGTAAGATCTGCATAACCTTCTATGACAATCACATTATAATAAGCAAATTTAGTGCGCAAAATCATGAGATACAGATTATATAATCAATGCCAGCCCACTAGATAGATTGTTAGCAGCCCTTGTGACATACCGTCTAAAATTGTACAAGATGCCTTTTAACATAACAAAAGGCATCATCCCTGCACGAGTTTTACCCTGCAGAAGTGCGTGTTAGATGTGAAACATTTTAGAAAGTGAGGGCAGTGGGACACAACACAAGACAATCTAGACAGACGCGGTTGACTTGACTTGACTTGACTTGACTTTACCTGAGGTCCTGAACCACAGGTTCCTTTCCCACTTGGTTGTTAGATAATTTCTGTATTTTCCGCACTCAAAAGGAGAAAGCGAACCGAGCTGGAATTTTATGTCAGATAATAAAAAGAAAAGAAATTCCTGGAAGTCCGCTACAAATAACAAAGACCAACTGGCCAGGGCCAGAATCCATAAAATTACAGAATCGAGAATTTTGTCCAACTAATAGTTAGAGACAGTCCAATCTCAAGATCCATAAAAAGGCAGAATCAGGAATTTGATCCATGAACACAGTGCTTTCATCGATGATCCGCTAATCTATAGATTGATTTGGATAACCATAGCAAGGTTCCAGTTCTAGGATAGAAGTGAAGGATCAAATTGTGAGTTCCTAATTGGTGGAAATCAAGCCTCTTTAGCAACTTCAAATAACCAGGCCTTCAGAAGCTGATTAACAAGAAAGCCCACAAAAAAAATAAGAAATTATGAGCAAAATATGAAACGTGTTGCATTCAACCAACAGAAAAACCCATGAGAACTGGTGTAGTTTCAGTTTATGACTTGTCTACCATAAAGACAAGGTCAATTTTATAGTTAAGGCATTTTGTGGTCAACACTGAGCAAAATATGACACCCTGTTAGCATTATACCAAGGACATTATCCAGAAAAGTGCCGCTTTTATCTTGTTTTCTCCTCTGAGGACATGAGAGAGGCTATGAGCCGTCCTCTCTTCTCATTTCCACC
>Ga0307517_10013970_pt1 | contig 10838 bp, 9 predicted proteins | sample 23_EM_MG_FD_194515 | JGI IMG/M metagenome (GOLD analysis project Ga0307517, IMG submission 194515) | Populus trichocarpa ectomycorrhiza microbial communities from riparian zone in the Pacific Northwest, United States - 23_EM | ecosystem: Host-associated > Plants > Roots > Unclassified | place...
ACCTCGATGAACCTTTGAAGGTTGCGTAACAGCGTGTCAGAGTGTTTTTCGAGAAGGGCAATGAGCCGGTCACACGATTCTCTCCACCGTCCCGAGTTGTACACTGAAAGAGATTGAGAAGTTGAGCCGGTTACACTCCAGACCCGATATAGCACAGCACACCCACCATCGTCCGACCAGAAGTTGAGAAGAAGGATCGCATCCCTGACTAGCAAAATGGCCTGCGTCCTCATGGTCAACGGACAGATCTTGAACAGCATCGGATACGTTCGCTGCGTGGAATAAGTGAGTCACATACACAGGCTTGCGACTGCCTCGATTCCAAACCTGAAGTTCGTGCAAGAACTCTTTCTCAATCCTGGCCGTCAACTCCGGCTCCCGTCCACCGTGGGCCAAGAACAGATAGTTCTCGAAATAGATGACCTGCGAGAGGACCGTTGACCTCTCGCGAACCTCCTCCGAATACTTTGGCGGTTGTCCGTATGTCGGGATGAATTGCAAGCCTGCCGCATTGATAACACGACAGGCTTTCTGAACATACTGACGAGCAAAGTCGATCCACCGGAAGACAATGCAGCAAGAACAAATGGACAGCATGGCTTGCGCCTTGAGATAGTTGCAGCTCCCTTTCTGTACCTTGGCCAGTTCTTCCCATACAAGCTGGGCATATTTCGCCTGGAAATCGAGAGCAGCAGGGGTGCGCACGAAACTCTGGGCAAAGTACATGCCATACGAACAAGCTTGGTACACGAACATCGGATGTACCACGGTGTTCGACATATCTCCTTTCATTATGGCTTCTTGTTTCTCTTGTGTGAGATGGATGCCCAACTTGCTGTAGTGCAATAACGTCGTTAGCCGGCTGAATTATGGTTGAGCTTATCAGTGGACGTGGGGTATGGTAAGGAAAGCATACAAGGACATTTCAATGGTTCCCGACGCCTCATCGGTAACCTGGAAATTTTCCGGGTGGAAGAACGACATAGATATGTGGAAGGGACGAGGGACGAGGGGGGGACGAAGAGAAGGGAGGACAAAGAAGCTCGAGCTTGTAGAAGCGGGGAGGAGGTTTGGAAGGTACCACGGTTGGGATTGGACAGTGCGTTTGGTTTCCCCAGAAACGAACGACCCGGGATCCTGGAACCCACAGGACGCTGGTAGGGGCTTGACAGGGTTCCGTTTAACAGGGTAAAGAGAGGAGAAAATAGATGCATCAGGACCAGACCACGCAGGACGGCCGATTTGTGACTCTAAGCTCCCAGGGGATTCCATTGCTCCCTCCGCCCTGCCGAGCAACAACCGCGACACCGACCTACGGCTCGAGGGCCCAGGTGCGTCTCCATCCGGAAATGGAAACCCACGAGCGGCGCAGGGAAGTGGTTGAATTACGTTGTGAGAGACCCGCAACTTCTCGTAAAAACAACCGGATTCCCCACCAGACTTGACGCACGTTGTGCATGGGCGTTTAGCGTCGCATTTCTGGAGAGTTTGAGTACGCAAGACATTCTGAATCTGGCGGGTGAGTGGTGATGAAGACTAACCTTCTTCTTCCTCCTAGCCAGATAGAGAAAGGGAGACGAATCAGTATCTGAGCCTGGAGGAAGGGTTATGGACGCGTATGTGCACGGACCGGCACGATATACACGCTTCTCCCATTCGCAGAGTACCTCCTGGGCCCCTCTTCTTCACTCTCTCATAGGTGCACTCTTCGATCCCCAAATCCGTACACCGCGCACAGCGTCGGGAATTGGGAATGCATTTCTTCGGTGTGGAGGACAGCGGTCAGGTCCTCTGCGTGATGATCGAATGAGTGGCATGAGAAACTCACCACTTTGCGAGCTCTAAATTCGGCAGTTTAGAGGAGGAAAACAAATGAGAGGACGAGAAGGGACACGGGCTGCCATACTCACCTGCATGGTAGACACGCTCTCCTTGCCATTGCGATGGTCAACTTCAAAGGGGGCAAACATCCTTGGCCTTGTACTTGGGGCGGACGCTTTTCATTCAAGCAATTATTCTCAGGGGCCGGGATCTATGCCGGGCTAGGTTGGCGCTTACCTTGCGTGCTTGGTTCAGGCTCGTCGACGTCGAGCGGCCCGCAACCTCACGATAGGATTGGCTGGTGCGGATTTGCGCAACAGTTGGCCTCCATTTGAAATATGTTGGGAGTCCTAGTCAGTTTTTACGCGAGGAAACCGGGGGCCCGCGATTGGCCGTGAATATGGCTCAATTGAACCAGAGGATTCGGGCATCATTGCATAGGTGTTCCGCCCGAGCCTCCGCCCCATCACAGCCTATTACAGCAAGTTGCGTTTCGATAGACCGTTTCGAATAGAATAGGGCCCCAATAAGTTGTTTATGTTTTGATGGTATTGGGGCTCGGCACCCCCGGTAGACGCACCATATAATGAAATTGGGATTGAAATCGGCGGCGGGTTCTGGTCCCGCGCAGCGAGCGAGGTTGAGCTACGCAACACTGCCTACGCTCATAGAGTCCCGGGAATTGATGATAATTCTACGAGCAACAAAGGGATTTAGGAAGGAGCAGGTCGCTAGCCTACTCGGCGTCGGCGGGTAAACCGTTCGACGCACCACAAGACCCGAGGCGGGGGGTTCATGGATTCGTCGCCCGGAAGCCAGTTCCAAAGGGTCCTCGATGGTACCGCATCTACTCTGTTCATTGAAAAGATATCTACAAGTCTGAATATTCGTTTGCCCCACCGACAAACTCTTGAACTTGGGGACACTACTTTCCTCGCACGAGTGTATCTATGCGCCTCATCCTGCCAGAGGCGGTGCATCGTGATACGAAGCATCGCGGGAGGTGTGGAGTGGCGGTTGCAGCTGGTGGCAACCTGCCGCCGATTTCAATCTCAATTTCATATGTGGTGCGTCTGCCGGGGGTGCCGAGCCCCAATACCATCAAAACATACAGCAAGTTATTGGGACCCTATTCTATTCGAAACGGTCTATCGAAACGCAACTTGCTGTAAGTAAGGTCGCTTCGTGTCCTTGACGTAGCCGGCAGCCGTCACTTTGCGCAGTCGGTTAAGCGGTGCCTGCTTGGAGCTCCAAATGAGACCGAACCACTGAAACGCACAATCCTGCCGAGACATTTGCATCAATCTTCACATCCTCCCGGTCATCGTTGCAACCACAGTCCCTACCAGCTGACGGTGACACAAAGACAGCCCACAAAAAAATCATTGATTCAAATACACCAACAGGTTCTTCCTTTTCTCGTTTTCGCTCTTCTCTGCTCTAGCAAACCCTCTGGATCCCCTTCCAACCTTTTGCTTGAACAATCTCCTCTCCTCATTTGCCTTCACATGAGTCGCAAGAGCCGCCGCGTTGCGCGTAACCCGTTTCTGCGAGGCCTTAAACGGTCCAACGGTTTTGGCCTTCAACCCGATCCCTAATCGGTCGGATTTGAGTACCGTGGGGAGGGGTGTAAGGAGGGCTTTCCCGCCATGACCTTCCCCATGAGGTAGTGAGGACTGTACGGAGGTATGGTTCGAACTTGCCGAAGGAGGATTGTGCGGCAGGGGAGTTTCGTCGTCCAGCTCCATGACACCTTCATCAGACACGTCCTCGTCATTTGACGAAGCGCTTTCTCCATCGTCGGAGACAGTGAGGTCTATCACCTGCTCTTTCTTGATCTCCACGATATCGTCGTAGCCCTCGATCTCGATCTCGGTGGTCCTGGTGACTACAGCAGCCTTCCTCTTCCCTAGATTTGAAGGCCCAGCCCCAGGTCCTTGTTCTTGATGAACACTGTTCTGCCTCCTGGCGAAGTACGGACCCAAAGGTTCCCCTTCGCTCCATCCACTCTTCTGCAACATCCGAAACCCAGGGTTCGAAGGAGGTAACATGACCCATGTCGGCGGGATATACGCTTCCTGCGACTTGTTCGGTGGGGGGTCACGAGCCAACATATCGGCCAACGTCGGGGGCGGCCGCGGTCCTTGCGTGGGAGAGCCGGAGCCAGAGGTGGTGGGGGATGAGTATGATGAGACGTTAGGGACGAACCAATCAATTCGTCGCCTGGGGTTGTTACTTGGCCGAGGTTGAGGTTGTAGAGGTTCCTGGGGTTGGGAAGGAGGGTTGGAGGTGGGTGGTTGTTCGGAAGTACGCTGTGGGGTGGTGGTGGCTGAGCCATCGGTAACACCGGACGAAGAAACAAGATAGTTAAATGCACCTGTCCTCGCTGTCCGTTCCGCCACTGTACTTGTCCCAGGAACCGGGGTAGGAACAGATGTGTTGGCATTCGTCCTACTCAGTTTCCGATACCAACTCGAAATCCCTTCCTCTTCCGCTCCATCATACTTGTACTCGTCTCTCTCGAGTAACCCAGACTCGTACCCACGCTCGATGTAATCATTCACATCCTCGTAAGAAAGGACGGATTTGACGAACTTGAGTGGCGGATTGAACTTTGCCGGCGCATAGGGAAGCTCGACCAGCCAAGGATCCACCCCCTCCTCTTGATTACCGTCGCCATCGACGTCTTGTCCTTCTTCTCCACTAGAAGCAAACCCAATTACACCGCGAACGCGACCTTGAGAAGACGTAGGTACCCAAACTTGGCCAGTTTCGAGTAACAGATCGTCCCGCTCGGTCTCGGGGTCGTAGCGTGAGCGGATGTGACGCGCCACGGTGGTCATGGATAACGAATTGAATGTATCAAAAACTCCGTGATTATTCGAGTAAGATTGAGAGACAGTGGGGTTCTTGGAGATGGTGGATCGGGAAAGAGCTGGTTCCAGAGATCGCGCGGACCGCGGAAGACAGGGATCGACAAGTCCAATTGTCAGCGTGCTTTCACCGTTTACAAAGTTTTGTATCGACAAGTTCAAGGACTACAACCTAGACTTCAGACAGCCGTACTCAGACCTAAAGAACCACAATAATTCACCACCTTAAGCAGGCATCAGACATTCGTCATCTCCGATCTCCACACTAGAATCAGAACTCACCGAATCTTTCAGGCACTTCATGGCACAACCTGAGCCCCACACGTCAGTTTGAAAAGACCTCGGTCATCTCCAAAAACGTGCTTACAAGGTGGCCCTGTCCGAGCAGCACAACGTTCGAGGCGTTCTTCGGTCTGGGCCATGTCATGTGGGGTCGCAGCACGGTCATCGCCCTATCGCAAGATGGCATGAGTTTTCTGTCCCCAGGTTGCGGGGGAAGGAACGCACGGAAATATGGAATACTCCGGTTGGATGTAATGCAGCTGGACCCTCTGGTCAAGCCGCGCCATCCTGTCCCAGGCTTCAGACATTACGCGTAGCTCTATGGGGGTGGCAGCCTCCTGGGGAGAACATTCGGCGAAATTGTCCTCTCGTGTCCAGAGCCGATGGTTACAAACTACACACTCAAACCCCTTCCATCTTTGACTTCGCTTCTCCGGTAGTCTTGTCCTCGTAAACCTCGCAGTCCACGTAAACTTCGAGTGCGAGCGGATCCCATGCCGTGAACCAGGGTATCTTTTTGAGCGTTTCCAACGCATGCGCTCTAAATTCACAGGCGAGTACACAGTCAATACTAGAGCCAATATTTAATCACAACGAACCTAGATCTACAAGTACTCCTCTGGGTGAGCGCGCCATGCACAAAGTCTATTATAACAGGGAAGAGCCCGAATGCCCCAGCCTATGACCCGACTTCCCCTGATAGTGACAGTGGCAGGGTGGCAGGGTCAGCCAGGACCAAGGACGAAAATAGCATTGACTCGCTCATCACTGCAAGAGCCCTGGAAAGGGTGAGGTGAACACCTCGTCGGTACGATGGGGGCCTTGGACTTCCATACAGTGAACATCCCCCAAGGAAATGTCCAATAACAACTAATTTACGGTGGGAGAACCCGTACTTCGCAGGAACCTGCTGTGACTATGTTTCGTCACAGCCAGCATTGAATAGCCCTGCGGTCCCATCGCCCCGCAATCGTGTTGGGGAGGGGCAGATGAACATGGGAGAGCGTGTCTGGACTTTCGACGATGGAATGGAAGCCTGGCGAATACCCGGTTCACTACCCCTGTTAGTGGAGTATAGCTGAACGAGGGAGCCCAGAAACCGCTCCCAGACCTCGGAGGATTGCCTAGTTGTTATTCAAATATTAATCCACGGGCTACCTATGGTCCTGGTGCCTCCCCACGATGTTCGAAATACATTTTCAGGCTGTTGCCGTGAGAAGTCCCCATGCGTGTCCAACGCTCGGCCAGATAACGTCCGTGTTTCACAGCGCTTCTATATACCTGGTAGTGAACCCCAAACGAACCAGGGAATCGTCGGAGTAGAACTTCACTACGGTGGGCTTGTTAACCAAAAAGACGGGATCTCGTGACGGACCTCAAGGAGTAAATCAAGAAGCGATTCCTCAAAGTGGGACCGATACACAAGTGTTCCCGGTCTTTGCAACGTATAGTCACAGAGATCGCGCACCACGATCTTGTAAATCGGAACTGTCTGGCTAACGGTTCGCAGCGGATTGCAAGGTTGGTCAGACGAGAAATACAACTGCTCCGAACCGATCGATTGATATCTGCCCCGCTGTCGAGCAGGATCTGTGAGAGTTCTTTCGGCGATGTTATATTGAATCTACGTGCCTCAAATTGTCACGTCCTGAAGGTCTTTCTTAATTCCCATTCCCGCACGCCCACACAATAGGGAGCGACAGAGATACATCTGGAACACAACCGAAAGCATTCAGATCCTCGATCCCGAAGTCTGACACGTAACGGAGGCTGGGCTCTTCCCATTTCCCGCGCTCTACGAACGGAATGAATCGACGTGCTCCGAGCAAAAACTCAACTCCATGTCAGACAAACAAGCCGGCTGAAGACCTGTACTGACCGAAGACGGGACTTTTCGCACATGCGTTCGTGAGTGATAGTTCTCGCATGACTGGTCAGTCGGCCTTCTCCGGAGATAAGGTACCGAAAACTAAAGAGCGTGGTCTACTTGGGAACTGAACCGACAGATAATCAACAGTTATTACTGCAGTCTGCATGAGCGAGTAAACGTTCTCCCCGCCCCTCCCAGCATCGATATCGGTGATAACAGGTAGTGTTGCACTGCTACTGTCAGCTGTATCCACAAGACCCCACGGTAGGAGTGTCAGGCGGGTAAGGAGGCACCATCTTTAGGGTTTACTTCTACAGTTATGCACCTGAGCGTTCGGTCCATTGACAACAAGGTGACGCACGTACCTCCCACATACATTCCAGATTAGGTGGTATGCTCAGCAAGTTCCCGCCGGTAGGATTAACGTGTCCGTTCCCTCCGATGCGCCCCTCCGCGGGGATGAGACACAGACCCGGTGGAGATTCCTGGGTGACCGAAGATAGACAGACATGACCCGCTCGGGCTGCGTCTAGTCTTTCACCACCGCGGGCAGTATGTTATAATAATGGGATATCGGCGGTCAGGCTGGGGATCACCCTGTGAACTTCTTAAAACACGAAACAGTTTGCGGCGTTTGTGGGGGCACTCGCCACCCTGGATACGCCAAGCAATGAGCAATACGTTGTAATCCTTGCATGTTACCCAAGGCGCCGTCCGAGTTTGCGGAATGATCATGAAGGGAGGGAAGAAGTGACGCTCGACAACAAGCGCAGAGCCAGGCCCGCTCAGGCTCCTTTCCAAGTCCCAGTGCAGGCCAGGCGAGGAAAGATAATCTCATGTAGCCAGTGACGAACGGCGAAACGCATCCGGTAGTATCTCCGAAAATACGAAATCCGAATGACATTACTTTCCAGATTAAAAGAGAACGAACGTGTGGTACCAGTGTCGAACAGGAAGGTGATGCTGAGCGTGGTGGGGCGCAGGAATGGGAGAAACGAAGATGTCCGGTCTAATCCACGCAGGTATTTCGGGTCCCAACAATGCCCGAAACTACAGCCGAGGGTAGAAGTGGACAGGGTAAAGGAGAGGCAAAGAGATCGTTTTAGGTATTATATAACATACGTAGTATTTGCCTTGAGGCTTGATGTTTATGTGTGGGGTTCATCCTAAAAAAACGGAAGATTACTTCGCTATACTTGCTTTGGTTTGAAGAGGTCACATCGAAAGGGTGAGTCCGTTTGGGGTTCTTGGGCAGAAAGTAGGAAGAAAGAAGGGTGGCGATTAGTTCAGAAGTTTACGGGCTCACGGGCATGTTAGTGCCGTCGTAAGAGAATCCTGATGTCGGAAACATCGGAATTAACGCAGAACAGAGACAAAGCCGATGGGAGAAAACTACGAACCAGCAAACTGAGCCTGAACGGTCTGACTCAACTGACCCCCCTCAACCACACTATCCGTCGGCTCCTCCGCCGTAAACACCGTATCGAAATTCGACACATCCACAGGGCTGCTAACGCTCGGCTTGAACGGCGGTTGAATCTTCTTCTGCAACAGCCTCTCGAAATCGATGTGTTGAGCGAAGAATGGATGTCGTTTGATTTCCTCAGCCCCGTTAAAACCAAGACGTTGGGATGGGTCCCGGTTCAGAAGTCCAGTGAGGATTGAACGTGCCAGAGAGCTGATCTCATCACCGAAGATGAGGGGGTTATGGAGGATCTTCTTGTACATCTTGTCGGTAACCTCTGACGAAAGACATGGGAAATGAGGTAACGCGGAACGAAGTAATGGAAGAAAGGACAAACCATCGTAGAAGGGAGGCAGTCCGGCCAACATCTCGTACAGCAACACACCAAGCGTCCACCAATCAATTGTCTTGTCTACGCCGTAATAGTCAATTCTTAAATTCGGTTCCACAGAATCCAAGACGAGCACTTACTGTATCCCTGGCCGTTCAGAATTTCCGGAGCCAGATACTCGGGGGTTCCGCAAAAGGTGTTCGTCATATCCGAATCCTTCATGTTTAATTTGCACAGCCCGAAATCACAGAGCGCGATATGTCCAGTATAATCAAGAAGTATATTCTCTGGTTTCAGGTCCCTAGGGGGGACATCAGCTTTGTTGCAAATGTGATGCACTTCACCTACCGGTATACAACGTCGAGATCGTGGAGGTGTTCCAGAGCTAATAACAGCTCGGCACTGTAAAACCTCGACCTCTCTTCATTGAATCTCTGCTCCCGCAAAAGATGGTGGAAAAGCTCTCCTCCATTCACGAACCTAACCCAGTAATGTAAGATAACCCGTCACCAAACTACTTCCGAGAGATCAAAACACTCACGCAAGAACCAAATACAGTTTCTGTTCCGATTGGAAGCTAAACTTCAGGGGTACGATGAACGGATTGTTCACCCTCGTGAGGACGAATCGCTCCGCAAGGGTATGAGTGATTTCTCCTCGCTCAACAATATGTTGTTTCCTGATCGTCTTCAGAGCATATATCCGCCCGGTATTGAGTTTGCGGACTTGCAGGACCTAAATTATCCCATAGAACAGAGAAAATAGTTAACATTGCCAGCGGCGGATGTCAAATATGTTCGGGGGTTCCGGAGTTTAGTACCCGGTTTAGGATGAAGTCAGACGAGCGAACTTGCCTTTCCAAAGCTTCCCTTTCCGATTACGGTGATCAACTCGAAGTCTTCGATGCTCAAGGGTCCCTATAGAATCCGATGGAACGAAGCGTCAGCGGGGTGAACGAACGGAATTCTGCAACATGATATGATGTGTTGAAGGCTGTGGGATCTTGGGAAGATGGCTCCCGAGCTTGGGTTCGTCTGAGAACATTCCGTGTCCAAAAATTCCCAAATCCAAGAACAACGGTTGGACGTTATAGAGACAAGAAGACAGAAGAATTACACGGAATGGAAAACGGAAACGGGGGTGGGTGTCGATGGAACAAACAGACGCAGAACTCACAGTGCTCGGCTGATACGCGAGAGCGATCATAACCTTCCCTTTCCCGCTTCCGCCAGACAACTCGTACCACTGTTCTTGTGGCGCACCCATATCGTCGAAATCGGGAGTGAATCGGACCCCACCCATGTAGATGTCGTTGCCCATGTCGTCTGCAATACCGTCGCCGCCGCGTTTGGGTTCATCAGTACGGAGGTAGCATTGTAGAGAGATTTCGGAGTTTCGAGAGACGTCGCTAGAATATCACAACGCGTCAGTCTTGGGTTACATCCATAGATGACAGTAGGAGCGGACCGCACAATGTCGCTTGATACATGTAGACCGGCTGTTTGATATCACCACCAAGCGGGGTCAACACGATCTGGTTGACCTCGAACTCCATAACGAGATACGGTAACCACCAGCATCCAACCCTCTGCACGCTATCCTTATGACCTCTCTGCTTAGCCAATCTTTGCTGGGCGACACTTGAAGGTGAAATGCTCAATGCCGCCTGGGCCTGCGTGCTCGCCAAAGCGGTCTGAACGGCAGGCGGGGTCTGAATCCCAGAAGGAAGTTCTAACCCTTCAGCGCGATTGACATGGATCGCGAGAATGCCAGAACGGAATTGGGGTCGTGAGCCGTCGGGGTTGCGCGGGGTAGGTGTCGTCGAGCGTGAAATGTCCATGTCTTGGATCGACAAACCGGAAGTCCCAGGTGATTGTTTCGACTTGCTCTTGCCTAGTTTCCACGACATCTTGGTTGGTTATGCGTGTTGGTAAGACCGATGAGGTATGAAGGATGGTAGTGAACAGTGACGGGATCACGAACGAAGGGATGCGGGACGCGTCATGGCTGAGCGCCGTTGTACGGAGGTTGTAAGCGAACGAAGGATGCTGGTTCTTTCGTTGTGTGCAGAACCCTGGACCTGAAGGGTAGGGTGCAGTGAAAAACACGTCGAGTTTCTAACTAACAGTTTCTAACCCGCAACAATTTTCACCTGCTATTGGGTGACTATCCGTAATACCAGATAATATTATTTCC
>Ga0307517_10013971_pt1 | contig 10838 bp, 4 predicted proteins | sample 23_EM_MG_FD_194515 | JGI IMG/M metagenome (GOLD analysis project Ga0307517, IMG submission 194515) | Populus trichocarpa ectomycorrhiza microbial communities from riparian zone in the Pacific Northwest, United States - 23_EM | ecosystem: Host-associated > Plants > Roots > Unclassified | place...
GCTGCTAATCCTGTAGTTCCAGTGTGAAATGGAAGAATCTTCTGCAAACGCTATCCTCCAGCATCAGAGGGAGCCCTCCACATTCCCCGAGCCAGATTTAGTCAACCACCCTACAGAGAAGGCAGTGGATTTTGGTTTCTCAGTTGACAGCAGAAGGAAAGCAGAGGTCAATAAGCAGGCATGGAAAAGAAAAACAGCCGGAAGGGAATCCACCCGTTCGATTTTCAATTTTCCATTGTCCACCTTTCCAGGGAAAATAGCGGTACTGTATTCTAGAGAGATTACGACTAAGTAATCCCTTTCCCATTCACATCAAAGCTTAGACAACTTTTTCCTAATTTTGATTTAATAGTTCAAACTCACAGGGAGACAGATGACATCCTTAGAAACCGTTTGGAAATATACCGTGTTCTTAAAAAATTCAATTTTTTTTTACTAAAATTTAATATGACTTGTATGTTTTGGATCTTTTTGATATGCTAACATCAAAAATAATTTTTTAAAAATAAAAAAACATCATTGATATGCATTTCAGCACGAAAAGTTATTTGAAAAGCAACCGCTACCACATTACCAAACATACAGTTAGTTCAGTGAAACCCAATGAATATATATATATATATATATATATATTGTACAATTTATGAAACTACAATCATACGAGGGTGATTATACAGATCTGTGAACCATTACAATCTCAAATATAAATAGGTTCCTCTCTCGCGTAAAGATAATTTTTCCTTCACTCAGTGAACAAAGATACCGGTTGAAGCTATTCAATAGATTACTCTCCGGAGATTGCTATTTAAGGATGTGAACTCCTCTGGAAAACACACTGGGTACACTCCTCTGGATCAATTCTGTAGCACTGGCTGCTGCCACCATCAACAAAAGCTAGGCAGTATCCAGATTGATTGGATTGCAATTGATCCTGACAATCCCAATTCCTAACTTGTTTCTTAATTAGGATTCCAAAGCAATCTGCGTGACTGTGCGGGTGGGGCTAAACCTGGAATATCCCGAATGTCCTTGTTGTTTGGGTTCACCAGCTGAAAAATCAAGGGCAACTATAAATAAGGAACATTTTACAGAAATTACATATAGACGAACAAATAATGCAAGCAAGCTAGTCAACTTGACAAAAAGTATTTTGAAGAGTAATAACTTCAGGAAAACACGAGATTTGTTGTGTAATAAGCATTCATGTGGTGAAACAGTAGCGGGTTCTCACAAAAAGGACACTTTCACGGTTTCACCATGAAATCAATCTTCAATGAAGTCGAACTCTAATGTAACTTGGGACATTCTTCCACAATAACTTGAATGCATTTAGTGATCCAACTAAAATATTTGAAAATAAATTATTAGAGTGCTTAAACCAATCAAAAAACCCAACTTCATAGTGTATGTCAATGAGAGTTAAATTTGATCATGTAGAAGTTCTTGTATCTGCCCAGTTGTTGCTGCACTAATGGAGGTTGAAAGACAATAATAGGATCTTGGATTCAGTGTCTTAATTGTAAGGTGTTAATATTTTCTTAAGTGATGGCTGAAAATGAAACCTCTGCAGCTTCCATAATCCATGAGATTTCTCACGCAAATAAGTGAGATAACTGAACTTCGAGCAATGGTGAAAATTACTTAACAAATGAACTCCTTAAATGCAATTTATGCAAGCTCTAGCTGAAGCGCTGAACTAAGGTTAGGGGTTAGATTTTTCTTGTTCAAGCAGACCTCAACTGCTCATGAACATGTTTCAACCCTAAATAGAAAATGCAAAATTCCATCATGAATTGCCGATATGATACTGTCAGCAATCTCAAAGTGCTACCTAGCTTATAAGGGCCATTACCCAGTAAAGATCCCAACATTTTAGGGTCCGTAGGGCTGAGCTAGTATGCATGGGGGATTTCATCAATTTGAAAGGTGGACTACTTATACGCAAAAACTCTTTGATATTTCTTTCAGCTCTTACAGATCTGTGAATATGAGAAGGTCAACGGAAGCTTAATTTATTACCAGGAGGCTCAATTTCAAAAGATGTTATGCGGGAAAGATACCTCCCCACACCAAACAACAAACAATTAGAGCATGTCCATGAAGCTTTGTCTGAATTAGAAAAGAAATCAGAGATTTAACGTAATTTACAAACAGGCAACAAAAGTAAGATTTCATTGATTAGGAAATACGATTCAATTAAAAGAAAACAAGTGTATGATATACCTTCACTATAATGATTGCTATGACTCCAATAACAACAAGGAAGAGTAATGCCATAATGCACTTGTCAGTTGCAACCTGGTGGAAAAACTTTCAAGTAAGTAAACCCAATTACAACTAGGCCTGGTAAATGAAAGAAAACAAAGTGGATATTTTGGAAAATGACCTGCCTACCAATTTCCTTCACCATTTTAGAAGCTTTCTTGATCGAGAAATGGATAGAGTCGAGCTCATTAACAATCCTACTCATTTGTTCAGTCTGGACAGAAAAAATGTTCTTAGTTTACAGGCCATTGAAAGATAAAAAGATTTTACTTGTTCCTTTTCTTTTGAAAGGAAAAGCAACTGTCAACTCTAGGATATTACAAACTGAAATTATGTTAATTTTTCAAATGCTGTCAAAGTATGTACCTGAGCCTTAAGAGCCTCTGCAGTTTCCCTTCCAACATTGACGGTGTCTTGAACAACCTAGCATAAAATAGAAAAGAAATACAAAGGTCAAATGTCAGACTCGGAAACAGGAGATACCATTCTACAATTTCCTTATTTTTTCCGGGGTTGGGGTGTGTGGTAATCAATATTTTTTGGCCTTTTACAAAGATCCAATCAAGGAAAATTAGGTATTGAGCTTTCATTTTACCAAAAAGTTAAGAGGAAAGCTTATGAATGTCCGAGTATTATACTGCAAAACTATCAAATTCTGCACTGGCTTCTCATGTCTCTATAGATGGTGGTGCTCATAGTAGGTAGAGTATAAACGCTGTAAAGAATCTTTAGCCAACTTCATCATAAGGGAAGCAATCCATCACAGATCCCGAGAGGTGAATGACTAGAATATACCTTATTCAAGAGCAATAGTAAGTTTGGAGCTTCTAAGTTAAAAGAAGTCTAGGTTAGAGCCTCAGAGGTGCATTGGAAAAACTTTAGATTCTGATAGGTGGGCAAGGAGTTAGGTGTTGCAGGTAAATTGGAATATCTATTAAACAGTGCATGCCACTCTGATCTTATAAATATTGCTCCAAGTAGGAAACATTGAATGGGTATATGATTTGCAAGCATTTTCAGTAGCATTTCTTCTATGCAATGGTACATCAATGAGTTTGAGTGTAAGAATTCAACAAGTTTCAGGACAGCATGCACTTCCAAATAAAATTTGAGCTTCTAAGCAACTAAGCTTCTTTTTTTTTCCTCCTTTTGATTTCAGTAACTGAATCACTTAGCTCCCTTTCAGATCATCCATATTTATAAGACCTATATGACATACTATCCTTGATCAATTAAGTCACACTTTCACCTGCCATTCCAAATCAAGTTTGAGGATTTAAGCAACAAAGCTTTTTGTTCCTTTCACTGTTATTTCACTAACGGGATCGCATTATCTTGACTGTCCATATGAAGAAGACCTATATTTTTACCACCAAGTTACTGATTGTTAATTAGCCCTTTTTTCTTCCAGGGCTACTCCTTAACCATTCTCATTTTGAAGTCTACGCCAATGGATACATGACCCGAATGTGATGCAGCAACTCTGCACTGCCTTGGATGACTACCAGTTTATGACTTTATGGGAATCAGGCTGCTTTAACTGAACAATTGTGTGTTAAGCATATTGATAATGGAAGGAAACTCCCACGTGTTTATCAATCAGTTCTCCCTGAATTTTCTCTTCTATAGGTTCCCCTATTACTATTGGAAGAAGAAGAGAGAACGGATCTATCTTTGAGTTTGAGGCTTTTTCTTTTTTCTTTCAATCCTCATTAAAAGGTAGGACTGTCATCCAAGCTTTGAGGCCGGATGCTGATGATGTAGTAAACCTTGAAAGTAAAATAAAAGAAACACAGTACTCTCATAGAATTGGTTATAATTTTCCAGTCGAAGAAAAATTATATGGCGTGCCATTAAAACCTCTTGTTAGCATTCTAACTATGACAAACAGGAAATGTAAAGAGGAGAGGTATCTTGGAGATGATTTTGAAATTGTAGCATCTAAACTGGTAAGTTAGCTTCACCAAAAAAGGCTAGAATTGAAAAGTGCATAGATTGCAAAAGGAAAAAAAAAATAGCATGTCACAGAAAATGGATACAAACCAACCTTTTTCCCCCTCTCAATTGCCTGATCAGTCTCATCCATCATCTGATTTCCATGATCCATTATTTGTTGGTTTGTCATAGCTGCAAATATAATATAGATTTTATCTTACAGACAGTTCAACAAAAATCAAATTATACTGTCTGTTATCCCATTCATTTAAACACACCAATAGTTAACTGTATCAAATGCAAGACAAGATCAAGAAACAGAAGGAATTGGTATATTGGAGCACCACAGAGAGAAGAATTTTTATTTGTGAAACAAGTAGTAAGAAACACTATAGATAGTGAATTCCAAGCTCATTTTTTAACCATGCCATTAGAAGTTTCTTTCCTTTACCATCTATCCCTCAAGTACAAAAAAACTTCACTGTCAAATCCTGAAGCAATCAAATCAGAAATTCATAACTGTCAAATTCAATTAGTTTGCACATCTCCAAGAAGAGCACCAAATTTATTCACAACCTTCTGCTAAATCATCTATCACATTTTACCGGAGACTCTCCCATCAAAAACTAGTCACCATTTTTATGATACACATTCTTCAGGTAAAATAGATTTTCTAAGATCCGTTTCAAAAAGGATCCAATGATTTATTGATAACTATTTAGGGCAAGTCATCAATTAATAGAAAATCTCACGTTTGGAGTGGACAAACTTAGGATGACATGCTTAAAACATGTGAAAATCGGGGACATCCAATCCAGTTCAACATTATACCCACAAAAGGCTAGAACCAAATGAATGATAGTTAACACATTTCTATCGCAATGGAGAGTGGATGGATGCACTACAAAGGGTTAATGTAGGAAGCACAACTGTTATCATGGTACCAGCAAAGATGGATCCAACTTGACCCTGCTTTACATTAGGAAAAAAAAAACAAAGGAAAACTTAACCCTACTCTCACTAATTAAAGACAAGGTGAGAGTTAATATTCATCTACTCAATATGATAACATGTGCGGTGTATGTCTCCACTTTTATCAGGCATTGCAGTGAATGCACTGCACCTTCAAATATACTTGTATTCAAATACACAAAACCTGCCCCTTGGTGAACGGCATGCTAGGTTTCACTGTTGAATATGACACCCTTGGTTTTGACATATGGCATCTCTTAGAAAGAGAAGAAACAAAGAGAGTGGGGAAAGAGAGCACGGGACACTTATCCCTCCATGGATCCTCTTAGTGGTCCATTTCCACCTTCTTAGCTCACCTATGACTTCACATTCCCCAAGCAACTCTACCCATGTAAATAATAAGACATCAACACTACAACATCTAACTCAAAGTAAAAGGAATCAGGATTGCTAGATGAAGTGGTAACAATTTGGAGGCTGTAGATACATGAATATTTTTAAATATTGGACATCTGACCCAGATCCATTACAGGCTATAATAGGCCCAATTAATGGATTTGTGGCAGGATCTTTGATTGGGCCTAGGATTTTTGGGATGTTTTAGGGAGTACTGGATTGGTGCCATTGGTGGGCTACGACCAAGGCTCATTAGCCCACTGATAATCTTGCTTAAGGAAGCCCAAAACTCAACCATATGTCATCGATAACATGTGATCTTTGTAAACCCCTTTATTAAAAACCAAGGCGATTGTCATCTTATCATTAATTCACCTTTCATTATCAACGATCTACCAATTTCTGCTATAAATAGGAGCTTATTTTCATGATTAGGGGAAGCTTGTACATAGCGTTGCTCTCATTATCTCTCCCAAATTCTATCTTCCAAACCTTCCACGCTTCAATACTTCGAAACACCAAATAGGGTTGGTTACTTGTATGCAACACTGCCTCTCTCTCTCTCCAAACAAAGAACTCGCACCCCTTGTCTACAGAGGCTTATATAAGCAGTTCTAGTGATGGATCAAGAGCACATGTACATTTTGACTTGCTTCCATGGAACAAGTTGACCAAAAATAACTGGTGGTATTTCTGTACCTAAGATTGTTTCAGTTGAATAGCTGAGTGAGCATGTGTGTTTGTGCATACTTGCATATTTACTGCCAGAGCTTCACGATAATATTAACATAAAAATTTATGCTAATCACACAATTTCTAAAACCTAAATTCAAAACTTAATTTTTTAGCAATTAAAACCTTTGTATATCAATGAACAGATTCATATACAACAGAAAAGGTCATAACTTACATGAAGCTAGCAGCACATTGTTGTCATGTAACTCTTCATTAGGCCCGTCAAAGAGATCAACTCTCTTGTTGTTTTCAAGATTTGTAGCGTATCTGTATCACCACACAACAATGTTGAAACGGGGAACACAAAGGATAAGAAGCATGGCGACAGATTATTAAACAATTGTTAATCATTATAGGCAACATGTAAAATAATTAACTACATGTGATAAAAAGAAGTATGATATGTTATGGAAACAGAAGCATCCTTGCATGGATAACAAAATCATTAACAGGACAAATTACCAACATATTTTATTCAGAAAAATGCAAAGCATTATGTATGGGTTCTATCCTTCCAAGAACCCTTCAACATTCTGATACAAAATCCCATGATTTTCCATTTTGTGGATAGTTATTAAGTGAATTCACCAAGAATGTGAAGCTACCAGAAAAACAGGCCGTCAACATACCATGGAGAACACTTGTGGACCAAAACTGAACTTGTTGAAATGAACTCACAATCAGATTTGAAGATTGTAAAAGAAATGTGCAAGGAAAAAACACAAATACGCACTCACACCAACAAAGAGAAGGCATTATTTATTATGGCAAATGATGATGCCAAATTACCACAAGCATCAACATATTTCAACTTTTTCATTTTTCTTTTCCGGATTAAGGGGGTGTCAAGTATGATAGAAATGTTAACCAAACAGATAAATTCCTGGTAAAGTTTTTTTTAAAAAAAAAATTACAAAGATTTTTCTGATGACTGAAAATGAAAATATGAACTCCAGAAAGTAAAATTGAGCTAGTGATGAAACTTGGAAACAAATCATAATCCTATAACTGAAGAAATGACATGTCATTGCCTACTTCACCTCAAGGAGAAAAGAAGACATCAGTTCATCCAATTAGATCCTCTTAACAGTAAGAACAAAAGTTCATTTTTTGTTCATGGCACTACCTCTTGGTGCCACAAACATAGATGGAAACTTCTAAAAAGATAATCAACTTACTGCTTTTTAAGAGCAACATATGAATTCAACTCTTTGACCTGCATAGTAATGACAACGAAACTCAGAAAACATTGGACATGCAAAGGGACACAAAAAAAAATTAAGCAATAACATAGAGCATCAAGCTCTTGATAAATCAAAAGCCCACCATTGATTGCTTTTTCTCATTCAACATTTTGTTGGTGTCTGGATCATTTCTACTCTCCATATCCTTCACTTCTCTGTCAAACTCTTTGATAAGCCTGGAAAACAGGAGGACATTATTATGATTCTAATTCTAATTGAATATGAATGAAAGAGAACAGATAAAAAAAGTAAAATTACAGTGTCAGCAGTATATCTCCTATTAACCTGACTGTATTGTATGAGATGTCCAGATTGTAGATACTCGCTCTATAGACTTTAAGATTCCCAAACATATCAAAGTCTTAGAAACTCAGTCCATAGGGTTTACAATCATTGCTTTATCTATGAGCTTAATATTCATCCTATAATGTGAAACTATGATAGCAGAAATGGAGTTGACTGTAAAAGAATTTGAGTTTCAGCATAGAAAAAGGTTGAAGATATATGGATAGGAACCCTGAGAAAAGGAATACCAGTAAATAAAATTCTATAGTTGGTCAGAGAGACTCCCAGACCCCTTAAATTTACCATCTAATTCTCACAGAATCCAGGAAAACATATAGTACAACTGATGTAATAACAGCCCTTTGTAAAACATCGTTTTCTTTTTCCAAGAAACAGAGCGTGAATGTTACATAATAAACAAAGAAAATAAAATATACTTTTCACGATTGGTCATCCATAAAGTAAATGTTTTGCACTTAGGTAAGTGTTTTTTTCCCAGCCACATACTGTAGTGTATTCATTCAATATTGAATTTGAAAGTGTATTCAGCCAATGCTGAACTGTTAAATGCACACTAATAACATGCATTCGAAAAGAGAGAGGAGGTTCAATTTCTGAATACCTCTTACACTCCCGCATCTTCCCCGTAAGTTCGTCCAACTGCCTACTCTGTCTATTGGCATCCTTAATCTTCTCCAAATTCTGGAATCCCTTTCTGCAACAACAACACAAACACGCATTGCATTTAACTATCCAATTCATGCTAGCCCAACAATAACGACCTATGGCTTGCCAATTTTCTATAAAATCAACATCAATAAACCAACAAAATTAACTCATAAACAAATCAAATAAATCTACAGTTTCGAATGCCAAATAATTCATTGACGAACATGCAAATCTTATATTTCAGCGTTCATTAACTTGATAATTTCAAAAACTAAAGCTAGATGATCAAGAAATGGCAATGTAAATAAAACCTAAAACTTTAATCAAATAAACAATCTTCCACAAATCCAATTACATTAAAATGGATGATACTGTAACGAAACAAAGAAAGAGAAGTAAAGAGAAAATCTTACGATAAAGCTCGAAAAATATCGGCGACCTGCCCATTGATCTCTGCTAGCTCTTCACTGATGGACGATAAAGGATCCATCTCTGCCTATAATTCAATAATTCCCAATAGACATGAAAAAAAATGATTCAAGAATCAAGCTCGAATGACGAAAATGAGCTCGAAATCTAATCAAATCCGATAGTATTTACAAATGCAGAATAATCTCTCTGAAACAATACAATGCCGCACTAAAAAATTGAATTGAATCTCGAATCTATTTACACAAATGCCTACGATTGCAATTGGTAGCTAAATTGTGTGCGCTACGAATCTTGAATTGAATTAAAAAAAGGATAAAAATTCAAATTCGTGGAATTTGGAATCCTTGTCAGAATGTAGATAATGAAATCGATCTAGGAGACCAAGATCGAAGGTTTCACAGTTTCTCTCAAAAACCTCAACACAGACAGTTTCTGTATTTCTTTTTATGTTTTGTCTTTGTGCCGCTACTTATTTCGTTGTTGTTTTAAGGTTTTTTTTATACTATTATTATTACTTTGTTTTCTTGTCAATGGCAAATGCTAATGGGTTTGCCTCTAACGTTGACTTTGAGAGAATGAAATGGCATGGGCTGGCCTAACCCACTCGTTACTTGGACCTGACGAACGTAACGTTTTTATTGGCCATTTTAGGTTTCCCATTAAAATTAAAATCAAAATTATAAAGAAATGTAAGAGGTGTGCTGATTTTATTAAGCAATCCATTATCCACCAAGACTTTTAGTGTATTATGGATTCCAACAACGCTTTTTTTAAATCATTTTAATAGTTTTTCAATCTGATCACTGAATTTATTTTTTTAAATTTATCATTTTAATATTAAATTGCCTTAAAATTTAATTTTACGGTTTGTTATGATTTACTTTTTATAATATTATTGTGATGTAAGAAAAAAACATTATGACAACGGGATGGTTCTTGATTTTACAAAAAAAAAGCAATGAACACAAAAGCTTTATATTCCATGATGTATTTAACACTAGGTCATGTTTATTTTTGTGTTTTAAAAGTGTTTTTGAAAAATTTTAATTTTTTTTTTCTTTGCTTCAAATTAATATTTTTTTGGTGTTTTCAGATCATTTTAATGACTTGATGTCAAAAATAATTTTAAAAAAATAAAAAAAATATTATTTTATATATTTTTAAATAAAAATAATTTTAAAAACAAACAAACCACAATTTCAAAAACATTTAAAAAGCAAAATGGTAGAACAGCAGAAGATTAAGCAGGATCAGTGTTATCAAAGACTGATGGGCCTCATAATAGGTTAAAAGTAGGCCTCGCATTGGGTTAATGGGCCAACATTTAGCTGGTCCATGTTAAATCGAAGAGAAGGCCTGCTTTTCAGTGTCTATTATTTGAATACCTGATTTTTATTTGCAAATTACTTTACAAGTGTTGTGTAACAGCATGTCCGATGGTAAGCCTATCGGCCACTAAAGGACATGGCAATTTTGGGTGAAAGCAAGGAGACACAGCTTTCCATTTATTTCTTGTTTATTTTTTAAAATATTTTTTTTTAATATCAATATATTAAAATAAAAAAAAAAACTAAAAAATAATAATTTAAAATAAAAAAATTTAAAACTTTTAAAAACATCGTTATACCACAAAAACAAACATGCAATTCAAAATTAATTAATTATATTTTTTATATTGTGATTCAATATATTTTTAAAAGTATTTTTTATTTAAAAATACATCACATAATTTTTTTTTATTTTTAAAATCAACGTATCAAAATAATTAAGAATATTAATTTAATATTTTTTAAAAATAAATTATTTTTAAAAAATACTCAAAGATAAAAGTCATCATACTTCCAAATAGTATATAAATATGTGTTTAGTAATGCTTTTTTAAAAAGTATTTTTTAAATTAAAAAT
>Ga0307517_10013972_pt1 | contig 10838 bp, 3 predicted proteins | sample 23_EM_MG_FD_194515 | JGI IMG/M metagenome (GOLD analysis project Ga0307517, IMG submission 194515) | Populus trichocarpa ectomycorrhiza microbial communities from riparian zone in the Pacific Northwest, United States - 23_EM | ecosystem: Host-associated > Plants > Roots > Unclassified | place...
AAAATAGAGCAGAAAAAAATAAATATTTTTCCTTCTTGATTGCATGGTAAAACGATCAAAACAACATTGGAAGCAAAAAACTAAATTTGGTATAAGGGGTAATTTTATATTTTTACAATGGATTTTTGGCTATTATTATTGAACTCAAGGGGCACTTTGGTATTTGCACAAGTATAAAAAATAATAAACAATTAAAATGCACAATTAAACTATGAAAATACCCTTAAAATAAAAAAAAATTAAGCATGAGATTAAGGGCCGTTTCTGGCTTTTTCACAATGGTTTTTTTTTTTTTTTGTAATTACAAAGTCATCTTAAAGGCATTTTTGTGTTTGGTTAAATAAAAAAAAGCGGGCACATGTGTACGGCATCTAGGGGCACATGAGAGGCACACGCGTCTTTTGGTGGTGGAAGCGTCGTCGTGTTCTTTTTTTGTTGGTGTTGTGCGTCTCTGTTAATGATCCGGTTTGGCATTGAATGACCTTTTTTTTACCCTTTTCTTTCAAAAAATTACAACTTGACCCTCTTGATTGTTGATATTTCAATTTTAATTTTAATTCTTTTGATTTCAAAATTTTTATCTTGGTTTTTTTTAGAAGTTTTGTTTGTTTTGAATTTTATTATGCAATATCAATTTACCAAATATTATATTCTTCAATGTAATCCTCATTCTTTGAATTTTTAATTTTTATCATTGGTTCTTTTGTAAAAGTTTTAGTAGTTTTCAATTTCATCCCACATTTCAAGTTGATGGTGTTATGTTTTCCACTTGATCCTCATTGTTTTGGTTTTTATTTTTTTTTCTTGGCTCTTTTGTAAAAAGTTGTTATTTTTTTTTCATTTTCACTCTTTAATTACAACATTTTATTTTTATTTTTTTATGTTGATTTTTATATTTATTTTTTTATCCTTTTACTAAATTGATTTTTTTCAATTTCACCCTTCAATTAAATATAAAATTCATCTTGTATCTTAATTTTAATCATCATTATTTTAATTAATATTTTTAAAATATTTTTGTATATATATATATTTTTAATTTCATCATTTAACATTTAATTGATAAAAAATATTTCACGATTCTTTTAAATTAGGTTCCTTAGATTTAATGACTTGATATATGAGTTTTTTCCATAAAAAAAAGGTTTTATAATTTATTTTATTAAGAATTTGAATCTCATGATTTGAGGTGACTGTTTTATGTAATATTCTAGATTGGATGCGGTCTTGATTATTGAAATTGCATGTTTATTATGATCAATTATTTGATTTCATATTTGTTGACCTCATTTCAAAATCTAAACATATTTTTTTGAAAAAAATAATCCAGCCCCCGAGGACTAATGCTGGTGTTAGCTAAACGAAAAGGCAAGATATTTGAAACAAACAAGCTTATGATCCCAAGCCCGGGTGTCTCTCGACCGTACTAGAACTTTCAAAATTCAACCTTTTCCGGTGTCTCCTAGGAAGGGTGCAAGAGTTACTTCGGATGAGGGCCAGACGTGGCATTATCCTAACCGTTGACGTGAAGATTCTCGAATTATAATTATATTTTCTGGTTCCAATATGCTGCCATGATGCAAAATCTTTTAGTGTGAAGGTAATTTGTATAGGAAATTCTAATTAACTAGCATATTATTCTGTATTTTATAGAGGGTTAATAATAAATTTTTTAAAAATATATTAAGTGAAATAATCTTAGGGCTGGTTGCACAGACAAGCCCAATAATATTGGATCTGGTGGTCAAGAAGTCCAAAAGCTGTTAGGTCTGGCAGTACAGCTGGACCCTACGCTAGTAGATCCTGTTGAGAGGCAGGACGCAACGCTATTCGATCATGTTGGACAGCAGAGCCAGCCTTAAATGAAAAAAATTATCATCATCTAACTTTTGTATAATATAAAAAAAGTCTTATCAATTTATTTCTTTACCGTATGAAAAAAAAATAAAAAAATAATTAAAATTGAACATATTTGGGTCTGGCTGCGATTTGAGTCTGGTTAAAATTTAATTTTATTTTATTTTCAGATCGTTTTGATATCTCAATGTCAAAAGTAATTTTTTAAAAATAAAAAATATTATTTTAATGTGTTTGTAAAAAAAAAAAACTTTAAAAAGCAATAATTATCGTATTTTCAAATATCTTTTAAGATATTTTTGAAGAAATAATAGATTTAAAGATGATTTATAAAGTGAAAATCATATAATTAAAAGGGTTGTAGATTTTATTAAAAGAAATTACAAGCATCACTCAATTTCATGAATTAGATGCTTGATGGTGTGTGGTAATTTATTAGTTTGGACTAAAGAATATGTTGGAGACAAAAGCTTCGATAAGATTTATATAAGAAATCTTATCTTAATCTTATAAAATGACTCTTTAAATGTTTTTTTTTGTATATCAATATCTTTTTTAACTCCCCTAATTTCAGAGTTTCTTCAAGCACCAACCAGCTTTTGACTTGTGGCGGTTACCCAAAAGTGACTTCCGCACTTTAAATAATATTTAAAAGAAAAAAACACATAACAGCTACTCTAATTGCCTGCCACTTGCCGAATCCACAGATACCCCAACTCTCAGTTCTAGACAGCTCAATACTGCCACGTGTGTGTGTCTATATTAAAGAAAAGAATAAAAAAACCCAAAATCTAAAACATTTATAAACCACACGTCTCTCTTCTTCTCTTCACTTCCATTGTCTCCCTTTCCTTTCCTTTCCTTCGTAGCTCTTACAAAAACAGAACCCTCAGTACAAAAACTTTAATTAAACAAAAAAAAAAAAAGACATCTATTTCTGTTTCCTCACTTCTGAGCAATCTCTTGTCTCCCTTTCTCTCCTTCTTGCAAAACAGAACACACAGCACAGAAACCTTAACAGGAAAACCTGACCATCCATAACAACCTGAACCGGAAGATAATCAGAGTCGGTTTTTGTTTTCTTTCAATGGTGTCGGTTAACCCTAACCCGGCTCAAGGCTTTTATTTCTTTGATCCCATGAATAATAGTAATATGGGGTTACCCGGTCTCGATTCCCTGCCACCACCACCAACAACAACGGCAGCAACACCATCCAATACTGCTACTGCTACTGCTACTAATACTTGTAAAAATACAGTTTCGACGGTAAATACTAATAATAATCATAATAATACGGTGATGTCGTTCTCGGAGGATTCGAGTAAGAAGATCCGGAAACCTTATACTATTACTAAGTCTAGAGAGAGCTGGACTGAACAGGAGCATGACAAGTTTCTAGAAGCCCTCCAATTGTAAGTATCATTATACTTCTCTCTCTCTCTCTCTCTTCTCTTTTATTCATTTATTTTTGCTTGGTTGCTAGAAAAGAGATTTGGATTTAGTTTCACTTAATTGACAAAATCTCAGCTAAATGAAAGAATTTGAATAAAAAAATAATAAAAAGGTTTTTGAGTTTGATGTTAATGATTGATATAGTAATTTGGTTTTTTTAATTAAAACATTTTTTTTCCATTTTAATTATAGTTTGGATTTTGAACTTGGGACTTTAGTGATTGATTAAATACGAGAATTTGAAAACAAACTGAGGGAATAAAGGGTTCTTATCGAAGTTTGGGTTCTGAGTTTGCTTTGTGGTGTACGCTAGTGTTAATGAAAGCATCTCTTTTTTTTAATTATTATTATTAATTTTAATTGTAATTTGGTTTTTGAAACGAGGGCTTTAGTGTTTGATGCAGAAGTGAGAAGATTTTGGGTTGCTGAGGAATATGGCGAGAGCAATAAAAGTGAAAGATTTTGAATCTTACCACTTATTTTGGTAAAAATATTATTGTGTGTTCTGATTTTTAAAACAATTCAGTTTGTCACATTCATCAAGCTCTGACTGCAATGCCTAACATTCAAACTTCTAAAAATCTTCCTTTTGGTCTTAACAAGCAGAAATTGTTATTCAGTTACGTCACAATATGATAAAGCTTTTTATGGGATTATCTATGTCAATGTGTGTGTAAGGCATATGCTTTCTGACTTGTCGGTTAATAGACCGTGTGCCCTAAAATTCTTTTGGTTACAGATTTGATCGTGATTGGAAGAAGATTGAAGCATTTGTTGGGTCAAAGACTGTCATACAGGTATGTTAAACAATCTAATCTATCTTCTTTAAGCATTATATGATGAGGCCTTTACCGTGTATGTTTCACCAAAATAGGGTCTTTGAGGGAGAATTAGTTTACAATCCTACTATTTGTTGTGTTTTTTTCATGAGGTGATTGCTCCCTTGTGATAACATGCTCAATAAGTTTACCACTTGGAAGCTATGGTCCTTGTTAGCATTGCATGATTATTTGTATATCTTGATTGTGTAGACTGTTGCAAATACTTGAGTGACAGGTTAGTTCACCTTTTGCGTTTGATTTTCTTCTGTCTTATCTACATTTTCCATCTGATATTGTTGTCAACATACGCTTATGGGTTTCATTTCACATAATCATACTTGAACAAATTTGTTAGTCAAAGTCATAACACCTATCTATTGCATACAAGTTTAAGTTTCTAAAATGGTAAAGATAGTTTCGTTATAATGGTCATAGTTGATCAAAGAAGTGATGAAACTCCCTGTTTATGAGTTTACTTTAGAGATGTCCTTAGGATGTGGTATATTAATGGTACCTGAAGTTAGAAATTTTACATAAAGCCTTAATACACCACTCTCAAGTCCCTAAACTCAAATATGATTCGAGGGATTTTGGCCTCCTGAGCATAGGTCAGGACTACGTATTCTTCACTGTTTTCTTGCGCTTCTGTGTGTTTGTATGGGTGTATTTGAATTCAGTCACAGTTATCAGTGAACCACATGTTCAGCATCAAAATGTTTGCATGTAAAATGTAATGGATGTTCTCGGCAGATACGGAGTCATGCACAAAAGTACTTTCTGAAGGTTCAGAAGAGTGGAACAAGTGAACATGTACCTCCACCTCGTCCAAAGAGAAAAGCAGCTCATCCCTACCCGCAAAAGGCTTCTAAAAGTGGTTAGTATGTTCTGCCTTTGTGTTAAGGCTTTGAGAGGGTGGGAGGAGTTTGTGGATTGAATGACTGATTCTGGACTAACCTTTATTTGTTTGTGTATTTCTAACAGCTGTTGTTGCATCACAAGCAACTGGGCTATTTCAATCTTCATCTACTTTGCTTGAACCTGGATATCTCTATCGGCCAGATACAACATCAGATCTTGGAAATCCAATTACCAGTGGATCTTCATCTACCTGGAGTTATAACTCTGGACCACCAGTGAACATGTCACAGATGACTACAGGTTTTATTTTTTTTCTAGCTCTCTTCCCCCACCTCTTTTCTTTTCTTGTACAGGAGCTAGATTTTTTAAAGTAAAAGTTTCAATTATCTTTTTTTCTCAGATGATGCAGGATTGGCTGGGCCAACAATTTCATATAAATGTTGCTACAGTAGCAGTAATGAAAGCACCCCAAGGACTTGGCAAGCTGGCAAAATAATTGATAATAAGGATCAGGGCAAGCCAGAGAGAGGTCAGTATCATGTTTCTTATTTGAAGTTGAGATACAGATGTAGTTGGAAAATGATTGGCCTTTTTCATCTTTTTAAAACCTTTTTTCTTTCCAATCGACGACTTACCAACCTAGTGCATATAAGCTTTAACCATGCCTTTGTGTCAGTTCAACATGAAAACTTGACGTCTCTCCCTCACATGTCAATTCTAGTGGCCTTTCTTATGATGTTGTCTTGGTCTTCAAATAGTGTTGAAAGTGTTTTAGCTGTTTTAGTTGGGGTGAAAATGAAGTCTTGCATTTGGGATTTGTTTCCCCTTATGGAAGGAAAAAGGTTATATCATGCGAGTCTCTCTTTTCATTCATTGCTGCTATCGAGTTTTTCTATATCATCTTTTCTTCTTTGCAGCTTCTTAATATTCCCTTGTAGTTCAACAAATATAGTGTTGCTTGTGCTGTATCAAACTGACAATTAGCTTTTCAGTTTGACCATAAAGCTTTCATTGATAATACCCCTGTCAAATTGGTCTGTGTAAACCATGTCAAGCTTCCCTGGTGCCTTGGATAGCACACTTCGTTGTTGCTGGCATTTAGGCCCTTTCTGCCTCATGGATCTGAAGCTCTCTTTCGCATCTGGAGTTGTAAATAGTGTTATGAATTTTGTGCGCTATCTCATCTGCTGGTAAATTTTCTTGTATCCTATGCATGACGCATTCATGCTGTTCAAAATGCAGTTATGCCAGACTTTGCTCAAGTGTACAGCTTCATTGGAAGTGTCTTTGACCCCAATGCCAGGGATCACTTGCAGAGGTTGAAGCAGATGGACCCAATAAATTTGGAAACAGTAAGCTGTTTTTCTATCTTTTATGCCTTCATGATTTCTCACCATGCAAGTTGGGTTGAGTAGGTCAGTTGGGGTTGAGTAGATTGAGCATATTTAGAAAACAAAATCGTGCTGCTTATCTTATGAAGTGAGTGGAAGCAACTTTTCTTCTGCCTCCCCCTTTTCTCTACACTCTTTTCATGAAACTATATTATGCTTGTACATAAAAAATCATGGGTTTTGCCTGTATTCGTTTGAAGAAATTTGCCGGTTTTGGTTTTCCTATCATCTGGAAAAAACAAATTTACTCAAGGGAATTTATTTGGCTTTTCCCAGGTGGTGTTGTTGATGAGGAACCTCTCTATCAATTTGACAAGTCCAGAATTCGAGGATCATGTAAGCACTTGTTTAACACTAGTTAAGCTTTTAACTACGTTGTTTTTTGTGAAATTTACCTGTGATGCCTCTACCCCATCTGAAAATCTGAATTAGGATCCCATTTTCATGAGATCAGACTCAATATCCGTACTTACAAAATCTGATTTTTTTTTTAATTCATATTTGTACCGCTGCATGCCACAACTGGTTCCGTTTATTCACCGGTAGTCCAAGGATACTCCAAAAAGTTCTGATTATTCTCAAATGAGGAAAATTAGGGTTCAATTATTCCTTGCATAGGTATAGATATTTTCCTTTTTCATTGATTATATTTTGTGGTGCTCAACTAGTAACTTTATGAAATGATGTCACCAATTGGTCTCTAGGTGGCCTGTCATGATCTCTGTATATTTACCATGACTTTTAAGAACTTTCATTTTACCATTTCCCATTTCCACGTGGTATGATTTCTTAGTTATCATGCCTAATCACTGTCAACTTCCATGAAATCCATGCAGAGAAGGCTGCTTGCTTCGTATGATGTTGACTCTGAGAAAGAAAACGCAGGTGGTTCTTACAGCAATTGCAGTGTTGATAATTTGGGCAACCCCATTCCAGCTATGTAAAGGTGCAATGAAAATTCAGTGAACTTGCTGTATTGTGGACACCAAATAGTAAATGCCAATCTGGAAACGCGAAGGCTGTGTGGATAGGGCAAAGGAGTGAAAGTGTCTAGAAGTTTATCTGTATATATGCGTGTGTTCCATAGCACGTGCTCTTCCTAGTTATGTCAGCTTGTAGTGTCTGTATATACACGTTCCCGTTGCTTTTCAGGATTGTAGGACAGTTATATCGTATGTTGCAAGGGAGATCTTGTAGGGATTTTGAGTGTGTTTTCTATTAAGTATTACTGTAGGTTTCTTGAGGTTTTTGTTTGCGGGAGCTGAAGTTAGGAGCTGTATCTTGTGTATTGACAAAAATAATAAATATGAAGGGGAAACCTTGCGCGTATAATGAAGAATTATTAATTAATTAATTTTAAGTAATAAACTAAAAGAGAGAGAGAGAGGTTCTCCAGTAGCAGTCTAGCTCTTTTACTATAGCTTAACGTTTTCAGTGTGATTTTTGACGCCGTAAATTTATTTCAACTATAGCTAAAATGTTAAAAAATAAAATTTTTAAAAAATCAAGTTAATCTTCAAAACTTATTATTCAAATAATAAAATCAAAATAATCTTATAAAATTAAAAATATAATATTAAAAAATAAAATTAAAAAACTAAATTAAAAACAAAACACTGTTTGAAAATGTCTGAGGCATTTATAGTTACAGTTTTTTTAAAACAAAATTAGTTGTGGTTATAAAAAATTAATTTTTTTAAAAAAATATTTGATTATAAAATAAATTTTTACAAGTAAAATAATAATAAAAAATCTCTATAAATATAAAAGCTTCTACAAAACCAGAGTTGGACCATTAAAAAAAACCTATTTAGCTAACCAAACATTTTTTTTTATGTGGTTAAACGAAAAATCAAAAGCTAATTATCCCCGTCTTAGTAGCAGCTGGGGGCGATCTGATTCTGGTCGTAGAGAATTTTAATTATCCCCGCATGTTACAATTCAAACTTGATTTCTGACCTCAACCAAGAGTTGAGGAGGAGTTTATTAAAATATATTTTTTATTTTTTATATAAATTTATATGTAAAAATATATATGTATTAAAGAAGGGAAGGGGTATTTTTCAAATGTGAAATAAGCAAGCAAAAGTCCCAACTAGATGCCAATTCCCTGTCAACTCCATTAATTACATCCAACCATAGGCAATCCCTTCCGAAGAAGCATATCAAACCCATTCACCATGCCATGTGGATCCAAGCATGAGATCGTTAGTGTATCGCCTCACAACCAGAGTCGAAATCCACTATCTATATCCAAAACCCATGTCTAGCTCGTGACCGTATATTCCTGGACCATTGCCTGAGGCGGCAAAAGGGTGAGCTTGCTTGGACTTTGACCTGAGCTCCATCTCGATCAGCCTTTGGAGAGCCTCCGGATGATGGCTTTCACCACCAACATCGATAGCTGCCCATCCATTGAGAGCAAGAATCAGATGACATGACACCAAATAAACGTATACCTTGAACACACCTACTAAATGCCTAGCAATATACGAGATGCATGAGTAGGAGTTTACATTATATGGAATCTAATTTAAAGACAGATAAATCATGTATAGCCGAGGCCTGTGAGCGTAACTTTTCTGGGACTCCAAATGGGAAACAGACATCCAATCTTATCGTAGTTAAAATTCATCAATTAGAACAACTAGGTAATTTTATCAACATTTGCCACTGGAAGAGAAATGGTATAATAGATGTGTGCAGAGAAAAATCCTTGAACAATATTAGAGTGAGGAACCCACAGAAAAGGAGGGACTTTGTTGTTAAATATAAGGCGATCTGTTTAATTGTTAGAAGGCAGAAAGGAATCAACTAGAAGCTGAGTCTGTACCTTGAGGTGGAGTTCCAAGGGCACCAAAGTTGGGCTGCCTTTGACCAAAAGGGAAACCCTGCATTGGACCCGGTTCCTGCATAAAACCAGTCACCTGATTGCTGGGATGTGGAGGCAGAGGTGCACCTCTGGGAAATTCACGTTGTAGGTGAGCAGGTGGAAAATTGCCATGCATGTGCATTTGTGGTAACACAGACTTATGTGTGCTAGGATCAAATCCAGTCAGTGTGCGGCTGGGGTGATTGAAAGGGGGGCGGAGCATATTTGCTGGGAATTGATTATTAGGAGCATCGTGATGAATGTTCTCAGGGGCTACTAATTTCATCTGAGCATTCATGTTTGCAGGATGAGAACCTAATGGATGGAACATCGGCCCTGGATGATTCAACTGCGGGGGGTGAAGCTGGGAAGAAGATGACTGGACATGGAGATTATGAAACTGAGCATCAGGCTCCCTCATATCATAAGGACCACGAAGAAATGGTTGACCTTCTTGACCTGCAACAGGTCTTTCGTCCCTGAATCCAGAATTCAGAGCCGCAAGTTTCTCAGCAATATCAACTGATGTTCCTGGAGTCTGTAATAGCTCAGATTTAGCTGAATTCCTGGCAAGTAGAAAGTTTTGGAGATTCAGAGGGCCACTGACTGCAATCAAGTTATCCTCTTCTGGAAGTCGAATTTCAACAGACCCATCAAAGCCACCAATCTTAGAGCCCAGTTCAGTTCGAAGATGTGATGAATCCACTTCATTTTGAGGATCAAAGCCTAACAAATGCTCTCCAGTTCTATCTGATACAATTTGCTGTCTTTGCTTTGATGCCAAGACACCACTTCTGTGACTTGACATGCTCAACACAATTTCAGCTGGAGGAAGGAAGCCATCATCTATTACAGGTACGGGTAGCCCATGAAACTCTGAAGCGTTATCATTTGCATGTCCAACAGAGTCCCTTTGACTAGAAACAGGTGCTCCTACTGATTGCAGTTCCTTCATGAAAGCAGTTCCAAAAAGTGTTTCGAGAGTCAAAGCCTTCCCTGGATTGGGAATGTTTTCAGCATCTGCATCTCTCGGCTTGCGAGGTGCATTGCTTGGATTTGCCACTTCAGTATTCTGTAGTCTGTCTGCAACACTGATCTGACTAATCCCTAGATTGGCAGATGGTGCTGCATTATCCAGGCCTGTCCCCTTCTGTAACAATGAAAGAAGGTGCTGGGATGCATGATATTCAGCTTTCTGCTGCTCAATCTTAACATGACCACCACTCCAGCCATGCACAGGTGGCAGCAAAGTTGAACCATTCTCAGTAATTTCTGACAGAATAGACTGTTCAAGGTCTTCACATGTAAGTACAGCTGGAACTACATCTGGTTTATCAGTGTTGGACCTCTTCGCATTATTTTCAACACTGACAGGCTTTAGATTTGATGACAAATGCCTGTCTTCAAGTTCAGAGCTCTGGAAGGGAAAGGTTGGCAGCATGTGATCGGTAGCTTTAACCTGGGATCCACCTTTTTCACCACCAACAATTAGTGAGAGCAAATCATTTGGCCTGCCAGATGGGAGATTGTCGACTGGTTTCTTTTCTGCTTGAGGAAAAAAAGGGGGGGGGGGGTGAAAGAATTAG
>Ga0307517_10013973_pt1 | contig 10838 bp, 8 predicted proteins | sample 23_EM_MG_FD_194515 | JGI IMG/M metagenome (GOLD analysis project Ga0307517, IMG submission 194515) | Populus trichocarpa ectomycorrhiza microbial communities from riparian zone in the Pacific Northwest, United States - 23_EM | ecosystem: Host-associated > Plants > Roots > Unclassified | place...
GAAGAGAGGGAGTTTTGGTATCTATTTTTACAGATCAAGAGAGAAACACCAAATTTCAAGAACCCATCCAAGATTAAGGGTTATAGGTAAAAATAAACACTGGTAGGCAAGGGATTAACAAGAAAAAAATTGAACAAGAAGAGAAGAGGGGAGGGTCGGCTGTCATTAGAAAGAAAAGTAGGGATCGAGACCTTGATTCGTATCGGGTAAGATATTCTAAATATGGTCTTATGAGTTGTTTTAAAGTCGATTATGAATTGATACCTGGATGTTAAAGTATAGATTTGAGTTCTATAACTCCAGATATAGTTAAAAATGTGAGGAGATGTGAGACAGTAACAATTCAAAAAAACGGATAGTAACAGTCCAAGTATTTGTTGATGAGCGATTTTGACTATCTTAGAGGCAGAACTGGGTTCTCCTTAAACATAGAACTTGTAGCCTCATGTCTTAGCTTTCCAACGACACAAATTTCGCTTGAATCGAAGTTCTATAACTCCATATATAGTTAAAAATCTGAGGAGAGGTCAGACAGTAACAGTTCAAAAAAAACAGACAGTAACTGTCCAACTGTTTGTTGATGAGCGATTTTGACTATCTTAAAGGCATAACTAGGTTCTTCTTAAATCATAGAACTTGTAGCCTCATGTCTTAGCTTTCCAACGACACAAATTTCGCTTGAATCAAAGTTCTATAACTCCATATATAGTTAAAAATCTAAGGAGAGGTCAGACAGTAACAGTTCAAAAAAAACAGACAGTAACTGTCCAAGTGTTTGTTGATGAGCGATTTTGACTATCTTAAAGGCATAACTAGGTTCTTCTTAAATCATAGAACTTGTAGCCTCATGTCTTAGCTTTCCAACGACACTAATGTTGCTTGAATCGGAGTTCTATAACTCTAGATATGGTTAAAAATCTGAGGAGAAGTCAGACAGTAACAGTTCAAAAAAAACAGACAGTAACTGTCAAAGTGTTTGTTGATGAGCGCTTTTGACTATCTTAGAGGCAGAACTGGGTTCTCCTTAAATCATAGAACTTGTAGCCTCATGTCCTAGCTTTCCAACGACACAAATTTTGCTTGAATCAAAGTTCTATAACTCCATATATAGTTAAAAATCTGAGGAGAGGTCAGACAGTAATAGTTCAAAAAAAACAGACAGTAACTGTCCAAGTGTTTGTTCATGAGCGATTTTGACTATCTTAGAGGCAGAACTGGATTCTCCTTAAATCATAGAACTTCTAGCCTCATGTCTTAGCTTTCTAACGACATAAATTTCACTTGAATCGGAGTTCTATAACTCCAGATATAGTTACAAATCTAAGGAGAGGTCAGATAGTAACAGTTCAAAAAAACGGACAGTAACAATCCAAGTGTTTGTTGATGAGCGATTTTGACTATCTTAGAGGCAGAACTGGGTTCTCCTTAAACATAGAACTTGTAGCCTCATGTCTTAGCTTTCCAACGACACAAATTTTACTTGAATCGAAGTTCTATAACTCCATATATAGTTAAAAATCTGAGGAGAGGTCAGACAGTAATAGTTCAAAAAAAACAGACAGTAACAAATACAATGTAAATGATTAATCAAGAAGCTGGAATTTGCAAAATGATTAATCAAGAACAAATTACACCAATAAAATTATAAGCATGTAATGTTAAACCTTTAAATGTAAATGATTAATCAAATACAATGTCAAGGCAAAGACTCACAATTATTAAAGAGGATAAGATAATACATATCAATGATAAAAAAAAAAGGGTTAATGAGCAAATTAACGGATAAAAAGTAAGGTGAGAATTTTTTTTTGGGAATTTTCTAGGCACAAAAGTAATATTAATAATAACCTTAAATGACAAGTTAAAAACCAAAAAAAATAAACTTCAACAAATATGGGAGAGTGATTCACTAACTAGAGTGCTGGGAGGAAGCTGGAATTTGCAGGAGCTGACGTGGCAAACTGGATGAATTGACTGCTGACATGGCAGATGATGTGGCCAGTTTGCTTACGTGGCGAGTGACGTGGGTGATCATGTCTGGCGTGGCAGGGTTAATTTATTTTGCATCGAGAGTTTTCTTTGGTTTCCTGGTTTCCTTCATCTGGTTGCCTTCTGTAATTTGTTGCCACTGCTGACGGCGACGGCGCCAGAGAAGTGGATCTGTGATTCTACTTGGGATCGGTGGTGCGAGGAAAGGGTTATGGTGTTTTTGATCTCACTGTTGGACGGGGGCTTGTTGATCTATTGTCGCTGCTGAAGGTGAGGGCACTATGGATGGTGGCAGGCGAAGATCTGTTGCGTTGCCCTTGCTGCGGTGAATCACCAGTCGGTGCTGGTTGTGGTGGGTTTGTGGGTGGCTGTGACTGGTGGTTTGTGACACTGGTTTGGATGCTGAAGTCGAAGGTCTGTTGTGGAGGTGCTATTGATCTATGTCGGAGGTAGTAAATCGGTGTGGATCTGTGGGATGATGTAGTGGTCTTCTCGGTGGTGGTGGGTCTGCTGTTGTGATTGGCTGAGGCGCCGCTGATGGCAAGGGCGCCGCTGCTGATAGCTGTCGTTGATGATGAACAGTGACAATTTTGATTTCGGCGGCTGTTTGCTTGTGGAAAAGATGAACAGTGTTTCCTTTTTTTTCCAAACAGAATAGTAGGACGTTTTTGTTTTTGTTTGTTTTTTTTAGATCAAACCAGATCTAGGGTTAAGCATAAACATGTAGACCGTTTAATTGTAAGAACAATTAAAACCCTGTCTCTGATACCAAATTTGATACGGGACAATAAATAATAAGAATTAAAGTAAGAAAAGAAAGAAGCTTTAGAGAAAGAAAGAAGCTAAAAAAGAAAAAAAAAATGATTGGAGATATGCAAAGTCTGTAATATTTTCATTAATCATCAAAACTCCTTGACATTTAGAAAAGTAGGGTATTAATACTAAAACCCTAACTAGAACAAGCGACTGGGCTTATGGCCCACTAAATAAAATACCCAATAATAATTAAATCAAACCCAACAAATAAAGCCAAATTAATAAACCTCAACTAAAAGTTCATATAAATTAAACCCAAAACATAAGTTAAAGCTCAATCTCTCAATTGTTTGAGCTATCCTTCATCGTCTATGATCATGCGTGTGCATAAATAATATTTCGGGTTCGGATGCTCAATGTGTTATTTGCATGAAACAGCAACAAAAAAGAAGGCATGTTATAAGCATATGATCTTATTAACAATAAAGGCTCATTTGATAGGGAAAGTCTTATGGAATTTTGAGTCAAATTACCAACAAAAATTGGAACAATTTGAAACAAAAAATCAAGAAGTTTTGCAGGCATGATCGAACAGAGGTAGTTATTTTTTTGGCAGAACAAGAATAGGCTCCATTTTGCAACGGTGGTGCAATTCCCCTTCAGTCAGCGTTCCCATAAAAGCTTTTGCAAACATGCTGGATTGTGTTGAGGCTCTTGACCATGTTTGCCCCCAATTTCTTCGGGCTGAGTCGTTATTGGGGGTTTGAACAAAGATGATTGGTTGGTTGGGAGGAACTTCCCTAGAGTTATTTCTAAGTTTTGCTCGAGTAAGCTAGAGGCGAGTCAAGTTTTTCTTCAGAGACTCCAACTCTTCTTGAAAATGGACGTTACGACGAGCACACTCTTCATCTTCCGTGTTTTTTCGCTCAAAGTCAGGTGTTGTAGACTCGTAGGGGACCTACTTTTCATCTCGGTGCATGCATGACAAATGTATGAGCATGTAATCTATATGATGAACTCGCCTTTCGAGGGGTGACATATGGTCGTAACTCTTGTATGATGAAACAAGAATCTTGATTCTTGCCCAAACTCTACAATGAAAATTTTCTAAGTGACGACCATTGTATCACCCACAAGTCTTGAGTTCAAGATGCTTCAAGAAGGGTTTACCCTGATGTAAATAAAGATAGCACCTACAACCTAAAGACATGTTCTATTCATTATATGAACATGGGTAGGTTTTCTACCTGGTCTCAAGAGGATCTCATATCTGCACAGTGACGATCTTCGTAAAGACAGTATAGGGGCGTTGCAAGAAATGGTTAAGGCACGTATACCCACCATTACCAAGAAGGCACTCAGATATGAGTTGGGTGTTTTACGCATCTGAACCTTGAGCAATAGTCATAGGGCAGATCGCTAGTTCCCTACCTAACCTAGAAGCTTGTGTGTGCTTTCAAAAATAAAGACATGTGATGCATGAGACAATTCTACAAAATGCATGGAAAATACATTAACAAAAAAGAGACAAAAAAACAAAAACTTAAACACATCAAATACACAAAGCTTAGTCCAATATTGTTAGAAATAGTATCTTCCCTAGTGGAGTCGTCATTCTGTCACACGTCACCTGCGTGACGTCTGTTTTGGCAATTTTTCATTTCTGTTGACTGGTTCATTGGGAGTCGCCACCTAGTATTTCATTGACGGTTACTAGGAAACCCGGATCTACTGGTCTTATTAGAGATTTACGGGTAAGGGACTGGTTATGGTTAAGGAATGTATTAACACCCCTAACACACCCTACATGAGATAAGCTGCTTCATGGCTTTGATGTGTTAAAGAAGTTTTAAAACTTTTGTCTTTTCATCGGATATTAGAAATACGACTTACATGTAAGTTCATAATTCTTGACTGTAAGCAAATCAAAATATTAATTTTTTTTTTATTTTTTGCGATTTTATCATAAAAAAACTTTCATAAAAAATAACATTCATAAAACAAATACAAAAACAAACATAGACATTCACTTTTACTATATTTTTTTTTTTTTTTCACATTCACACTACATATTATAAAAATTCAAAAAAACTAAATAAAAATTACATTAAACAATTTAAAATTTACAAAATGGAGCCCAAAAAATTCAGGAACAGTTCTAGGATGCATTTGTAGGTTCATGCACTGCCACCGATGAAGATAACAAAACCGGTGGATCGGGAACGTCGTCTTCTTCTCTATCTTCCTACACCAGCTGTAAGGATCACCGTCACCTGTAACAATAAAAAATACACACAAACAACAGTCGGTTTTTATTTTTCTTTCCTTGTCAAATCTGCTCTCGGTCCTCCCTTTTTCAGATTTGTTTCTTCTGCAGAGCCCTTCTTTTTATTCTTTTTTCATTTCACCTTCTTCTCTGTTTTAGATGGTCGGCAGTATGTCAAAGGGGTGGCCGACGGCTGAGTTTTTGTCGTGTTTGCGCAGCTACTGGAGGCCGGTGAGAATGGTTGGGTCAGCAGAGAGTCGGGAAGTGAGGCTGGATTTGGGGTTCAGCCGTGTGTGGGGAAGGAGTCGGAGGAAGAGGGAGGATTTGTCTGGTGAGGACTGGAAGGCAGTGTTCTCGGTGAGGAAGAGGAGCAACTAAGAGGGGAAGGTCTGTGGCAAAGGGGTGTTCGTTTTTGGAGACCGGTGTGCAGGGGGGGAAATAGAGCTGCTGTGTTTGGGCTGTCTAGGTATGGCTGGCAGCGAGAAGGGAAAGGAAATGGTGTGGAAGCAAAAATCCCAAAGCAGGAGAGAGCGGCGGCTTTGGTTGGTTCTCTGTGGGGGGAGATTGAGAGAGGAGAGGGATGATGGGTATCTTGGGTTAGCTGGGAGAAGGAAACGACGTTGGGCAGAAAATGGGGAAATGGCGTTGGGAGACGGCTCGTTTGGAAAAGGAAAATGTGTGGTGGCCGGGCGTGTGTGGGGATGGAGAGGCTGGTGTTGAGAAGGGGAAGCCTGTCTTGTGGCCGGCTAGAGAAAAAAATCCAAACCAGGGGGGCGGCTATTTGGTTAGAGATAGGTTTAGGTTTAGGTTTAGGATTTTTTTTGCGTTTTTTTTTAAAATTACTTTTTTTTTTTTTGTGTATGTGTTGGAAACTCCTATCTATAGGTAAAAATATTGTTTGGTCTTCAAACTTGGTCCCTCAACTTTTTTTTTTGTAAATTTTGATTTTGCTTAATTTTTTTTTATTTTTTGAAAATAAGCAATATCAACGTCGACTCAAATGAGGAAAATCAACGATTTTAAAAAATGACGCGTGAAAAGTCGAATTCATTTGAAAGACCTTTGAAAATTTAAATTTTTTTTAGACGATGCTAAAAATGCTAAAAATGATGCAAATATATTAAAAACATATTTTTTTGGATTTTCGTTGTTTTTCACTATTTTTGGATTTTCTGAAAATTTTATCAAAAAGATAGGTCAAAATTTGGGTAACAACATAGTATATGAGGGAGGTAACCTTGGGTTCATAGGGAGTGTGTCAACAACCTCGGGTACTGGCTAATAGGGAGTATGTCAACAACTGTATTTTTAGGGGATAATTAAGTTTTGGGTATCATCCCACAAGCTTTTAGCCAAAGAGAACATCATTGGAAAAACAGTTGGAGAGGAATTAAAGGTCTTGACAATGTTTGAACAAATAACTACAATGCTTGAGCATTCTGACACCTTTATTGCCTTACCAGGTGGTTTGGGCACACTAGAAGAGATATTTCAGATTTTCTCACAGGCCCAACTGAACATTTACTAGAAACCTATAGGTTTGTTAAATGTTAATAGTTTTTATGATAATTTGTTGTCTTTTCTTGATCATATTGTGGAATAAAAGTTTATAACATCTTCAACACAACAAAGCATAAACTTTATTGCAATTGATGAATAATTAATTGATCAACTATAAATTTTCATCCCTGAAATTGATCCATCTATGAATCAAATAGTCTGGTCAACCATTGAAAGCCGTAAAAAGCATAGATTGGATTTGAGCCTTAATGTGTAAATATTTATCTTTTGGTTTTACCCATATCATATTATTTTCTGTTTTGTTATTTTTGTTATATTTGTTTAAGTCTGTTTTAGGTTTTTTTTTTTTTGTTATTTCAGGTGATGTCTTCTATGCTTTACCTTTCTAACTTTAAACATTGAGGACAATATCTCATTTCGGTCGGGAGGGGGGGGAGGATAGTTGAAATCATAAAAAAAAAAAAAACTAACTTTCTTCTTAATGTTATTAGAACTATTTGATAGAACTGTTATTGTTACAATAACAAAATAAGAAGGAACTTCTTTGACTCTTGAGACACATCGTAATAAATGTTTTCCAATGGTTATTTGCAAAATTCATTATCATGCGCTTCTTTTTGAATTATTCAAGTTTACAAACTCTCATACTGTTATCATTTAATTTTACTCATATACTTATTTAGCAAGTATTCATAAAACCATATTTTTCACACACACACATTTTAACACATGATTATGGGTTGCAAATTGAATTATTATATTTTTTGTGTTCTTTTGTCAAAGGTTGTAACTAAGAAAATGGAAAATTACAAAATAATACTAAAAATAAAAATAAAAATACGTAAATAAGTTTTATTTTGTATCTTTCCTAACCTAAGCAATTAATTTTAAAGGGGTGTTTTAACACCCAATACCCTAAAGTCAATTGACCTAGGAGTTATTGGCTCAAAGCTTGTTACATGAGTTGAGGAGAAAGCTTAAGAGAATCAAACATTGCACTACTACTTTTAAACTTGTATAACTCGAGTTTCTAAGCTCGTAGAGATGTCTCAACACTTAATGCCTTAAGACCAACTAGTCTAGGAGTCATTAGCCTAAAGCTCGCTACATGGGTTAAAAATGTGTTTGTGTTTTAAGTTGTGTTATTAAAAGAAAAAAGATTATATATATATCTCAACCTAAGGAAGTTAACCTTAGAAAAATATTCAAACAACTTTTGTTTTCTTCCAAACAAAGAACTATGTGTTCTTATATTAAGCACAAAAAGAAGGTTTATTTATTTTTATTTTTTTGTGATCAAATGTAAGAAATTTTATAGATGAAAATGAAACTAAGCTAGAGACCAGCAAGTCAGAATATACAGGCATGTACAAAATAGTGAACAAAGGGAACATGCTCCCTTGAACAAGCAAAAAGAACATCATAGTCATCAAAGCATAGTTATTCAACAACAAAACTATAAACAAAAAAACACAACCAACACAAGACAGGAAGAACTAACCAGCATAACCAGCAACAAAAGCATGAAAGCCAACAACAGTAAGGAAGCACCTCTAGGAGACCCAAAGATAGCAACACCAAGCTTTTTCAAGCCCAGCAGACTCATAGATGAACTTTGAGAACACAACCGCCAAAGCAGCTCAAGTGAGAATAACAAGTATACAAGGTTGCTAGCAAAGTTAGCCAGCAACAGCAGCCAAGCAGAGCAAAATGGCTACAAAGCAATAAAAGGAGACGCAGCAGAGCAAGCAATCCTCCCAAAGCAGGGATAGGAAAGCAACCAAAATCAGCAATCATGTGCAAAACACTACACATGCAATAATAGGAGACCTTCACAGAAGACAACCAGTGCAGTAGGACATCACAACAACACTAGAACGAAGTCCCAGTAGGCCAGCCAACACAACACCGTAGCAAACTAGCATCTTTCACAGAAAGAAGCTAGGAACAATGATCCAGCCGGACAAGACTCATACCCTAACTGACTTAGAGGGCAACATTAATAGAGAGCCACATTAATTCTAGCAAACCAAGCAAATGTGGTTTGACCCAAACATAGACGTGACTCTAAGGACTGTAGTAGGGATCCTAAAAGCATAGCAACAAGAATTGGACTCCAGGAATCGATAGAGTGAGGCTTGACCATCTTATGATAATCCAAGGGCTAGGAAGCTCTCTAGTATGCCAGCAGCGGAGACTACCAGCATCATAGGGGAGAGACACAACAACCCAACAATAGCAGAAAGATAACAATGTAACAAAATATTGTAGTAGAAGTGACACGGCCAAAAGATTGATGTCTTCTTCCAAGTGCATGAGTGTCAAAGTAATAAATAACCCGGCAAGACCAGGGTCAAACCACAGGGAGGTTAATTGTATAAATTATAAACAACAATAATACAACAACAACAACAATAGTAACAACAACAACAACAACAATAATAATACTAGTAGTAGTAGTAGTAATAATAATAATAATAATAATACCAATAATACTATTAATAATGATAATAATAAAGATGAAGAAGAAGAAGAAGTTGATGAGAACTTTGAGATGGAAGATTAACGTAAGAATTAAACAATGATAACAACAAATGTCAAGGTTAGAGGATCCACTAATGGTATTTCAAACAAGTATAGTATAAACTCTTATTATTCAATTGGAAACCACACATAAAGGAGGTTCCAATCATATTATAAATTGTTAACATGATTACATTAGTTATCTTATTCGAATAATGCTAATACTTGTAAATGTTGTTAGACATTCATGATTATAACTTATGTTAACAACAAATCAAGTTCCTTTCATAGCTCAGCTGTCAATTATACCATATAGTATGGGCTATGAAAGTGCCAAGTATTTGTTGTGCCAAGTGTTATACAACATAAATCTAGATTAACAATTTAACAAGTAAAGTATTAAAAGTGAACAAGATAACAAATATAAAACATGTTAGCATCCAACATTAAGGTCCATGTTAAGTTTATATTATACTTATTCTTACACCATTAGTGTACCCTTTTCACCTTGACATAATTAACCTAACTAAACATAATGAAAGAAAAAAACATAAATAAACAAGATAAGAACATAAATGAGAAAGAAGTTAACTAAGTAAAGAAAAGGAAATGAAAGGCATAAACAAGAGATTAATATAAACAAAACTTAAGTATTACAAAAAAGAGAGAGCAAGAGCATGATCTTGATCTGAACACCAAGATGCCTAAATACATGGCAAATGCCTCCTTTTATAGGCCAAAATTTGGAACTATTGATTTGTTGACTAATTGATGAGTGGGTGGCCACATCTTGACTTGGTAACAATTCTTATCTTCTTGTCTGCCAAAAACATCATTGATAACGTCATAATTTGAACAAACTTAAATCATGAAAGTTCTAGAAAATTGTCTCATCTTTCCTAGGTAAAAATTTGAGATCATTTGGACTTCTAGAACTCGAGATATGGGTTGAACACTGAATAGTGTCTAGGCTGCGGGATAGATTCGGATTTCTTCGTTGTTGCTACAATTTGGACTTGAAAACGACCTTGTTAGATCTTGGACTCCTCATAACCTACACCTGTGCTATGAAAGGAACTTAATTTATTGTTAACTTAAGTTATCACCATGAATACCTGATAATATTTACAAGTATTGGCATTACTCGAACAAGATAATTAATGTAATCATGTTAACAATTATAATCTGATTGGAACCTCCTTTGTGTGTGGTTTTCAGTTGAGTAATAAGAGTTTATACTATACTTGTTTGAAGTATCATTAGTGGATCCTCTAACCTTGACATTTGTTTTTATTTTGTTTAATCCTCACATTAATCTTACATCTCAAAGTCCTCTTCATTATTGTTGTTGTTGTTGTTATTTATAATTTATATAGTTAACCTCCTTGTGGTTCGACCCCGGTCTTGCCGGGTTATTTATTACTTCGACACTTCTGCACTTGGGAGAAGACATCAATCTTTTGGTAATAATAATAATAATAATAATAATAATAATAAAGATGATGAAGAAGAAGAAGTTGATGAGAACTTTGAGATGAAAGATTAACGTAAGGATTAAACAATGATAACAACAAATGTCAAGGTTAGAGGATCCACTAATGGTATTTCAAACAAGTATAGTATAAACTCCTATTATTCAATTGGAAACCACACATTAAGGAGGTTCCAATCATATTATAAATTGTTAACATGATTACATTAGTTATCTTATTCGAATAATGCTAATACTTGTAAATGTTGTCAGACATTCATGATTATAACTTATGTTAACAACAAATCAAGT
>Ga0307517_10013974_pt1 | contig 10838 bp, 13 predicted proteins | sample 23_EM_MG_FD_194515 | JGI IMG/M metagenome (GOLD analysis project Ga0307517, IMG submission 194515) | Populus trichocarpa ectomycorrhiza microbial communities from riparian zone in the Pacific Northwest, United States - 23_EM | ecosystem: Host-associated > Plants > Roots > Unclassified | place...
GTTCAGTCGGCTCGCTACCTGCGCCTCGTCCAGCGTAATGAAGAATTTGGACCTCGGAAAATATCGCCGGTGAACCCGTTCAAAATCATAGATTAAGAAAGTCAGAGCGCGATCTGAGGCACGGTCTAAGCACCTTTTCATAGTAACAAATGGATGAGGGGTTTCGAATCCAGGCAGAGGATTGCATAGCAACCATATGCGCCGGTGCTCTGGAAGTATGCTGCGATCGCGTGCTATGGCGAGCTGCAGGAACAATTCGAAGACCACCAGGCGTGCGGCCAAAACCATCTTAACGGCTATATTGGAAATATGAATGTTAGATTTCTCTCTCTCTTTCTGTGCGGGTCCTTCAAAGGACCTAAGGTCATCGGTCCAGTCCTCGTAGAAACCAATATCGTTCAGGGCGTTTTCTAAGTCATCGACACCAACGTTATTTTCATCCCGTGCAGTGACAAAGTACAATCCCCAATACTTGATCAGCCCTTCCAATATAAGCCGAGTTTTTCCCGATCCCGAGGTATTGCTAATAAAGCTAAAGTCGATGAGGAAACCACTCGAAGACAAAATATCAACAATCACGTGTTTTGTCTCTGATCAAATATCTCATTTGCAGCTTGAGAACTGAGGTTATGAAATAGTAGACTTGGTGATCCATTCTGATACGCTGGGATCTGAAGCCTTTGGAGATATTCAGAAACTTCCGGAGCAGTAGACGGAGGAACCCATTCAGGTAGCTCAGGGTTTCGCAGGAATATTTCGATTTCGGGGCGAATTATATCCAGCGTCTTTTGGATCTCTGGCCGCAGAGCGTCTAATTCGAGTACCTCCGATGAATTGCTCCAACAATGACGTGATAATAAATTCGCACTGGGCTTCTGAAGTTTCGCTGTGATCATGGTCAGAATCACGTCTTGCAAAGTTACGGGATACATACGATGCGTAATCAGGTCAGTCCAATTGCCGCTTTCCATACACGTCCTTATTCCATCCTCCCACTCTCGGCGTTCATCCAGACTGAAACCCTCGACAAATCTTTCCGCCTCTTTTGGAACCAAAGGTGAGATAAAGTCGTCTTTTGCAGTCGTCTCCGCCAATGAAGAAAGGAGAGAATTTAATATCGTCGACAGTAACAAGGTCATTTTGCGAGGGTCTTCGGACGTCTCCTGAAGTCCGAGTCGTAGAAGTGAAGCGGCGTCATTCAAATCGGCGTTCAAAGAAGTCACCTCAGCCACATCGAGTTTGGCACGCCTCGTAGTGGACGAAGGGAGAGGAGGCATAGATCCGCGTTTCAAGCCAGAGGTAGGCTTCAGCCATTGGAGTCTGGAGAGTCTCAACTTGTGCAATGTCCAAAGCACGTGTTCCATCCAATCACCTGCCTGAAAGCCTATAATTAGGTCACGTTCGGATCCCCGGCATTTGAGAAGGAAATCAAGCTCCGTTATGCCCGAGGGCAGCTCTCGTGGTGTTCGGAGAGTCACTCGAATTTCGTGAGTAATTTCTATGAATTAACCTGTAATTCTACTACACATTTACTTGTGAATAAGTAAGTAGGAAAGAATAAGATTTTCGTACAATAAGAGAAAGAAAACATAAAAGGAAAAAGACCTTTGAGGGGCTACGTATTCGGTATTGTTGCCACGTAGCTTTGATCTCAAATCCGTTGGCCCACGATCCGGCTATTATCAACACCCAGTGTTCCCAGTCGACAACATAGACTCGCAGCGATTCCCTTCTTTCGTCATTTCCTCGCTCTCCTCAGAGAACCCGAAAGGTGTCGAAAACAATACAAGAAGAGTCATCAAAGGCTGAGAAGGTCTCAGTCACCTAGTAGTAGATATCACAGAGGCGAATTATTTTGTGCCAGAAGAGGACGAACTGGATTTGCCAGGTGCACAAAGTCGTCTCCGCAAATGTAGTCACAGAAGCAAATGTCGATTCATGCCGACCTTCTTTGTATCCGGTCTCCACCATTCGAACTATCCTGTTCGCGCTCGCTTCTATCAGCTTATCATGGCCATACACAGCAGCTTCTACCATCGGTCGACTTATGGCAGAAATGGCTATTAAATCAATCACGCCCCCTGTACCAAGGCTCGTCACCTCAACCCTTCAAGTGGCCCATCCAATCATTGTTGGCTGCAAAGCGTAGATGTCGTCGCCGTTGACAAGGACACCATCGATTCCAACAAAATTTCACAATAGACGGAAACCGAGGACGGGGCGGTTACACGCGGCAGTTCGGAGTGCGGAAGCTGTCCCGCCTTGCGCCGGAGGGGCAGACCTCATATGAGATTTGCGGCGGGTGTTCCAGATCCTGAAGCGTTTCTTGCCTGTGCACATCTCTAGATGCATATCTTTATTGTGCATCCAGCCAGCCGAGTCCTCGTCGTGGGGTGAAGGCCGAAGGTTTCATAGAGCCTCATCATAACCTCTGCTGAGATGCCTTGGGATTTATCGTCGAAGATCTTTGAGAGATGAATAGTGGGGATGATGAACTCCGAATCGGTGTAATCGGGGTCGTGGTTTGAACGGATGGGACGAATGAACAACAGGGTCGAATCATTGCCAGTCGGTAGCTTCCCAAGTTCACGCGATACAACGCGCGAAGGATCGTTGTAGATGTCTGCTGACGCCTGGGCCGCAAAACGCTCGAAAGTCTTCTCTCGAGCTGGTTTTGCGAGGATAAAGAGAACCGGCCCCACTTCTTCACGATGGCAATGGCGCCCGTTCATCTTGCTGCGACGAAGGAAGTCATAAATGAGCCACAGGATGTCAATAGAGAACATACGCGATAGCCACAACTTCTACTGCTCGTGGTAGCGCTGTGATGACTGTCAGCACCTGCCGCCGTGCGCCATTTCTTGAATCTATCGGGCCTTGTAATTAGAAACGTCCGCAGGGATGCCCCACTTCTGAATTCCCATCCATCCTCCAGTGATCAGTTGAATTATCTGTTGTGGATATAGACAACCCCTCCTGCTCTGAAAACAATGTATTAATTGGGTGAACTGTTGGAAGCTCGAGCTGGAGGCGGTAGAGAAGAAGATGGAGAAGAAACACCGTTTTCCCTAAGCCCCAAATGAATTGTGAGATCGATGTCAAAGTGGGCTGTATGTAGTATCACCAACTGGTGCCTGGCTGACCAACACGAATAAAAATTTTCCTGTATTGGAAGAAAGGTCATCGTGTTTTAAAAGAGAGGAGTGGACCTCAAGGTGTGTATTTGCGAGCGTCCCCTACTCAAATTCAAGGATCGACGATCCCCTAAGTAATCTCAAATTCATACACTCGACAGCTCCGAGTTACCGAGTAAGAATGGAATTCGGCGCTCTCATTAAAATTTACATAAACAAGGGCATTATATGATAGGGGCTACTGCATATTGCCTGTCCACACGGCGTTCCGTGTGTATCGTCCCCGTCTCAATGGCTTAAATTGCACTGCTGCCGGTGTACATGACGACCGGGTTTGAGGCAATCCTTGTGAATACGGTTCTTTGATCATGACCTCCTGCTTAATTTCAAGTTTTCAACCACACACTACAAAATTTACACCTCATTTCGCCTGTTGAATCACTGCACTGCAACCTTGGCATCAAGGACCAATAACGCTGATCAGATCCTCCGTTCTTGATATCTCTCGGAATATCCATGGGTCTCCAGCGGTGAAATTCAGGGGTTAAGACACACGTGTGAATTTTACGTTAGTCGAGCATATTTATTGGTTCATGTCGCCAAACACACATGAAGGTTCTTGACCTTTGCCCCACTGTCACTACCCCTCAGCAGACATAGTCGACGATGCAGTCTTGGGCCCAACGCGTGTTCCTGCTGCTCCTTTTCGTTCTTGCTTTCGACCCCTCGTCATTCGTTTTCGGAGCTCCCCAGGCTCCCACTCGTTTGGTTCGTCAACTCTCGCACCGTGTCGATGGAGAAACCAATGCAAAGAGGTTCGCCAGGGGACTCCCCCCTCTCCCCCCGATAAGAAGAGGAAGTATGACCGCGAGTGAGTCCTTATGATGTTGATTTCAGCTCTAATGTATGCTGAGGTTAATTCGTATAGCCGCTAAAAGATCCACGACCTCGGATACCGAGTCGTACGTACACAATGATAGTTCACCATATAAATATAAATTAATCTTTGAGTATTTGATAGATTCAAGGGCAAAATTAAGGTTACTAGCTCTGTTAGCCATAACACTATTGGCTTTTTACAGCTGTCGGGTTCTAAAGACAGGTTAGTCTCACCAGTGTTGAAGCTCTTTAGTGACATGCACCCTTAACGGTTTTCCGTCTGACTTGTAGGTACATTGTGGGTTCTGCTTCTTCAGCGCATAAGTTTTCGGGCACCGTCTTCAAGCATGGTGTGACTGCTAATGCCAACTTCCGGGATACCGTTCGTCACACCATTTATCATATAACTCTTTCCATTTACTAAGGAATACGCACGAACTCTACAGGATGCCCCAGCGAGCCACAAGTTCCTCGCTGGACTCATCAGCCCAGGCTTGGAACTCTTAGCAAGCAATTCCAACGTTGCCATTGTCGGTGATGCTCCAGTGCAAAGTGCCTTGCCTTTTAACTTCATAATTCGACATCCCTGATCCTCTTTCTTAGCGTCCCCTGGTTCTACTCCTCAAAGTGGCGGTTCTGTTTCAATTCCCGGTACTGAATACGAGACCGCCATTTGGAACTTTTCTCCATCCCCTCCAACTCTTACCGCATCATGGGTCAATCACGATGGAAGTTCGTACTCCCAAGTCTTCCTCCCCTTGTCAAAGGCTGATTAATTTTTTTTCAGGTCACCCCGCGATATCAGTTGTCTGGGATCCCGTTGGACAAACCCTTTACCTCACGGCGAACCCTTCTGCTGTCATCCTCAATCATCCTGGCTCGCAAACTGTGGTATGTCCTTGTTGCTCAAATGTTCCACATTACCTGATTCTGATTCTGTCATTAGGAGCTCTCGCTCATCGGCTAGAGTGTCGCCCTTACTTTGCTTATATAGAGGATATTGACTGATGATACTTGGACCGTATAACGTCGCCAGTTTACCTGGTCTTGAACATTTTCTTTAGACTTGAACGCCACTCCTTCGTTCCACCAACTGACCTATTTCTATGATTTTATGTATACCCAATTGTTTTAAAATCATTATTGCTATATATACTGTATGTGTGTCCTTATTTTAATCGACACAATAAATATCACAGATGCCGTATTTGATGCAACGAAGACAAGGATGTGTTTCTTGCAGGCGTTCATGACCTGACATCGTTTTGACTTGATTAAAGATTTGGTCATCAAATCGAGATTTTCAACTTTTTTCGGGAAGATGGTGATTGTATGCGGATCCCTGGTGTTTCTTGCAGTGTCCACGCAGAGCCAATGTCGAGGACTCTCCAGATCCCCTACAACGAATGGCCGTCCAAGTCCACTGTGATAAATAGCCACATGTAAAATCAGGCGAGGAACCGTGCAAGTGAAATGAGATCCGGGTACACTCAGCTCCAGCCGCCAATTCTCCGGGCATTCTTCCTCCATCTGTTCGTTTTCCCCCTGCCGTAGGCAGCCTGAGAGAATGTCGAGCCACACGTATTCTGCACCGAGGTTGAGCGACTCGATGCGAATACTCTCGAGGGAAACGACGTTTGGATTCCAGGTGGCAATGGAACTGGTCATTGATTTCTTGGTATTGGTGGAAACGTATTGGCGGTCGTTTTATTGCACACTATGGGAGAGAGGCCAAATATGAATATCCTTGTGCCAACCAGGGGGGTTTCCTATATTGATCCATCGCAGCCCAATACGGGTCCAATGTCGGAAATCGAAGTCCTCAGAGATCTCTTGTCTGATAAGGGAATTAAATTGAATTTCAATTTTTGAATGATAGCGTACAATGTCGTGAACTTGATTCTATCGGGGTGATAAATTGAATTCTAGGGAACCGGGGTACCACCGGCAGATAATACATGTACATCAAACATACGTTTTCTAAAAACCGGAGTGAGATGTGAAATTAGAAAATACAGCCGGACTGGCGCTTCACCAGACAGATATAGGAAGAAAAGGAATTGAAAAGAGGAGAAAGACACTGAGAATAAAGCACATCAGGATAATCATTTCGTACCAGGTACCAGCAGCATGATTGCCGACTGAAGAAGCAGCCAAAAGTTGCCGAGTCTCTTATTTGCAAAATTAAGATTCTTCGAGCATACGGCTATACCGCATGCTGAAAGAGTTGTGTCAGATAAACAGAAATTCGATGAGCAACACGGAAAGCCTCACGCGTCATGGGCAGCCCTTGTTGCCTATCGAGATCAAGCCTCCGTCCGACTTCAAGGTAGATTCTGGGAGAGGCCGCCATCATCCAAATAATTCAACACCTCGATGAGATTGGGCCGAGTAATAACGAGTTGGAGCGGTTGTATGCCATTTCGGCGATTGGGAAACGGTGGAGAGCGTGTTATGCGTTCAAAGGCTGCAACAGCAAGGGTGGTCTGCCTGTTAAAGGTATTGCCAACGTCAACTCCTTTGCCTCTTCGGAAGAGGATTGTTGGAATCCGTATATTACGTCCGATGCTTATCGGGCTTCTCTCCAGGGCATTGTTGACACAATTATAGGATATGTTGTCCAGAGCAGTAAATGATCCTGTGTCTTTACCTAATTATTTTTTACTTCATGGTTGTGTTTGTCCCAGTACCAAATTCATTTTCCGACTGCGTCCTGTATGAAGATAATAGTGTCTGGCAGAAAGTCGTCGCATTTGAAAAAGGTCCGATCCATCAGATAAAAGATAATCGATAAAATGAAAAACCCTGGAGCATTGTTCTTTCTTTCACCATCGTCATGGACTCGACAAATTCTTTGTCTGGTGACTTCGCCGATTTATCACTGGGCGAGTTGACTCGAGTATCACCGGAGCGCGACTGCTCCACTGAAGACGAACAAAGGTCATTCGATGCGAAGATCATGAAGGCATTCAGCGCTTTTCGAATGCTTAATCTGGAGCCCGATTTGCATACACTTCTATGCCATATTACACTTCAAGACAAGCAACTGGTGACTCTCACAGGAGATGAAGCGGAGAAACTACTGACAAGTCAACCTTCCATCACTCGAGTCTTACGGAAAGCATGGGAAAACAGATCTTTTAAAGAAGTAAGACAATTAAGTGAGTCTCTTGTTGTCACGCAGCCTCTTTTCCTTAAATATCATCTAAGGTGTCCTCTGGCCTGTGGCGCTAGAAACACGTAGGTGATTCACCTCTGTTTTTGGGATTAGTGAACGACTAGGTTCTAGCAAAAAGAAGGCATACATCGTCCATCGAGAATGCGGATCTAACTGGTGCGTAATAGCTGCACTTCATGACTTGATTCTTACTTTATGAACCCAATTCTATAGCCAAAGGTGTCCAAGTATTTTCAACTCTTATATGGCTTAACCAACCCTATTTTTGAAGCTCTACAATCCGCCTGGCGTGATATTTACATCGGAAATAATCATCAACTCCTGTTCGATAATATTAACGCCATCCCACAAACACAAAAACCGTATTCCAACCAAATCGCCATTGTTCAAAGCTCCGGTACGGGAAAGTCTCGCATGGTCCACGAGCAAGCGAACCTCGTCTTCACCATCCCGTTTAACCTACGAGAAAAGGTCGACAATCGAGGTCCTTTTTTTTCTATGTTTTCGATTTTTAGCTGATACGGTCACAGATCTGGCCTTCCCCACCCCCGACGATGCTGTCCATGACTACCTCGTCAAAGCTTCTGTAACGGATGATCAGCACACCCTCAAAACCAATTACCTAAAGTTCCTCGGTAATGTGTTCAGGCTGGTAAATGGCGAGCTGGACAAATGCCACGAGGAATTACGTGGGAGGCAAATCACAACCGCCGAAGGTTTAGCCAAGTGGTGGTCAAATCACCTTCAAGGCACACTGCGCACGAAATTATACAAAGCAGCGATTAACGGTACCAGTGAGGCCATTGAGGTAAGTATCCGTGAAGACGGCGAGAAGTATCTCGTTAGTCATTGTTTTGGTAGATTCTTCCAGAAATCCAGAAGAAGCATGAGGAGTTACTGGCAAAACGGCGGTTAAAACCCGATGACTCGGAGGATTTTGATCACACAGATTATGACCTGAAAACCGTTGTTGAGTATGCCGCGGCGGAAGCGGCAAAAGGTGCACTGGGAGAACTCATTTTCAAGCTGGACAGCTGGGTTGAGTCGCAGCCCGATCGAATGAAACTCGTTTTATACTTCGACGAAGCACACCCTCTCACCAAGGTGGTGCCCAAGAACGACGAAGAAAAGTCCCTTTACGATTTCCTGTGCTCATGTCTTAACCAATTTTTGACCTTTCCAATATTCTGTATTTTCCTGTCGACAAATTCGAGCTTAGCCCAGTTCGCATCCCCACGGGCCCTCGCCAGGTCCGCTCGCATTCGTGGCGGGAAAGCCGAAACGCATGCCCCAATTACTGAAACACCCTTTGACTGCTGCGAGGACCTCATGGTCAAACCTGGTCAGTTGAAAATCGAAGATACTAGCACAATTCAGTTCATGGCGCAATTTGGGAGGCCACTGTGAGTGGGATCTAGCCATTCAAATTGATATACTTGACTTGTGTCTATAGATTTTGGACGCTGTTACGAGGAGCCGGGGTGGCTTCACCTCAGCTTCATACAGAAATTTTGGATTTGGCACGCGCAAAGCTTGTTGCTTCTCGCGAGATCAACTCTACTCTCAACAAATTCACACATGCTGCGAGGCTGGCGGTCCTAGACGTCCAATTGTCATTGGACTTTGAGCCTCGTCGTGAAAAAGTGCAAATCGAAGAGGCTAATTTAGTCGAGAGCCATATGCGGATTGCATATTCCATTCCTGCTCACCGAGAGTACGTGCGGTCTGGGTACCCCTCTGAACCCCTTCTTGCCGAGGCTGCTGCCCAGCAACTCTGGACGTGGAGGAATCAAAATCCATTTGTGGTGGTCGAGACGCTCACCGACCTCTTCGAAACTGGCTTGCTTAATCGTGGAGAGCTGGGGGAGCTCACCGGACGCCAACTTCTTCTCGACGCCTACCATCGCGCTGTCGAGTTCGAAAATACTACCAATAAAACGCCTCTCAATTTCAGTGCTGGCTGTCGTCTTACAACCTTTATCAAAATGTTGTTCACCGAGGAGAATGCAGATATGGTCCTTAAATGCGATCCCGATAATATGAAAGGAATCAAGTTCGAGAAGGCATTCGAGAACGCTATCGTCTGCTTCACCCATTTTGGGAAAATGGCGGATGATACTGGGGTAACTTCCACCGCCGCATGGGCAGCTTTCGTCCGTCACATGGCGATCATGTGTCCGAACGGCCATCGCTCTGTCGACTGCACTATACCCGTTCTCTTGTACGACACTCTGCTGTGTGAGCATGTCATGACTGCTATGCTTGTTCAGCTTAAGCGGCGGAAGAAGGCCGGTACTGTCGCTGCATACTCTATTGATCAAGCCGAAATTGGATTTTTCCCGAAAACGTCAGAGAAATGCACACACGGGTCGACCATCCCACCTTACCGGCCGTACATCAGCCTGGTTATGGAGCTAGGGTTGCAACCAGAAGTTCCCGATGTAGCTGCTACCCGCACTATATTTAAACCAGAGCCATCGAAAACCCGTCCGAGTCGTACTCAAACTCCACCACCGGGAGGTCCAGATCCCTCGACGCCATCCAAGGTACGCATCCCTAAACATGGCGAGCGACACCACCCCGTAGAGGGACACCCCAGATACAACGTGTTTGTAAACGGCCACTCCCCGACTGTGTACCGTGGCATTGATGCTACCCAGAAGCATAGGTATGCACTTCTTTTGAGCTGTCGTGACTTCCTTGGAGAGCATCCGCGAAAAGATGAGAAATCTCTCAAAGCAGTGCGGCGCATGAAGCCATTTTGGAATGGGGGTGATGATTGTTACCACTGGATTGAACATAACAATATCCTTCATGGTCGTGTTCGTCCACCTAGTGTGGAATTTGGCGTTGGGAATTCGAGTCATATGTAGTAGTACTGGCAGCCGTTTACATAATTTCACCAGCTTTCTATGCGGCCTACCTTGCGTCCTATCCAGGCAGCGTGTTTGCGATACACCAGATCTGGTGGCAGAGTAAACCACGATGTTTGGATGCCAGAGAGCATCCTTTTAGTCTTGAAAGAGCTGAAGTTCAGCTCTAACAATAATAATTCTCACCTTGAGCTTTTGTGCCTCTATTATAGTATGAGCATTGGACAGGATTGAAATTTTTCATTCCTAACTTAGTCTCGTTTCAACAAGGATTCTTCAGATTTCAACAATGAGGTAGGTTGGCTTCTGGAACTTCTGTTGGTTTGGCAGATCCTGAAGTCAGCTGATTGTGTCTCAAGGATGTCGGGAGGTAATGAAGTTGCTCGTGCGGTCGACTGAAGAAGGCAGCTAAACTTCATGCCGAGAAAGATATTCCCTCAGAGGAAGGGACAATATAAGTTCCTCATGGCAAGTTTGTAACTGATTGAATGTCTAATTCAAGGTTTATGTACTTAAACAATCATGGCGCCAAGGCGAGCTCTATGAAGGATGCTCGTACGACAATGTCGGCGAGATTGAACTATGTGAAGAGGTCACAATTTCTTGGTCAAAAGATGCTATGGACACACTGATACGGCAATCTTTGGATGATTCGATAGGTCTTGGAAAACGATCTAGAGCTCAGATGGTGGAAAGCAGAGAGCCAGGGATACATGTGACTTGCACGGACATTGGTGACATTATCGCTCGGGAGACTGGACCTCCGACTCCACG
>Ga0307517_10013975_pt1 | contig 10837 bp, 14 predicted proteins | sample 23_EM_MG_FD_194515 | JGI IMG/M metagenome (GOLD analysis project Ga0307517, IMG submission 194515) | Populus trichocarpa ectomycorrhiza microbial communities from riparian zone in the Pacific Northwest, United States - 23_EM | ecosystem: Host-associated > Plants > Roots > Unclassified | place...
CACCTTGAATGCCATGGCCAGGTATGTTGTTTTGCTGAACTTGCAACACGGTGACCTGGACGATCGCCAAGTCATTCGGCAATGATGTGCTGAATCGCTAGATGGCGTTGGTGGTTTCGCTAGGATACAGTTACAACGCTGGGATGCTATACAGAATGGAGAACCCGATGCTTCGGCTCGAAATCGACTCAAAATCCTCTCCAAGACCGAGTCGATCGGGGGTGGGGTTGCTGACGTCGGTTCCAACCCCAAGGTGCACTTGTCCGACCATGTTTCTACGTCTCCACCAATTAGAGATAATATATTCGGGTCGGAAGTGTAGGCATGGTCATCTGACCGCGTCCCCTGTCGCAGAGAATGGTATCCGTGTATTTTGACTAGGAAAAATGGATACGCGATTGTCCGACCACGTTCCCACTATTTCGCCTCTATCATCGTCGGAGCCGTACGTATCTGACTCCTACCACCAGGGAGAAACATGCATTGGCAAAAAGTATTGAGGAGCAAAGGACAAACGGGATATACAAGACTAACCATCTCTCAGTCCGCTTCGTCAGTACATCTCGAGAACGATGTCCCATTGATCGTGAAGGTGGGTCACATCCGCCTTGATGGCTTCGACGATCCCCAGGATCTTGATTTGGTTCGCCTCGAGCTTGGAGATCTCCGCGTGGAGGGCAGGGTCAGCGGTATTTCGCTCGAGCGTGGCCCCCAACGCCTGGATGGCCTCCAGGAGGGTATACCCCTCGTCGATTTCCAAATCCTCCATCATCTTAGTGATAGAGGAGCTGGCCGTAGGGCGCGTTGATTTTGGTCGGGCTTTCGCTTCGCGAACACAGGGCCTTTTGTCATTCGCACACTTCTTGCATGCGCGGCGTCGGCCCCCGGCGGATTGGAAACACGGCGTGCGCATACTGATGCAGCGTTGGCAAGTCCTGAGCAACCCTTAGCAAGGGCAGGGTGCTAAACAGGTGGGGGTACGTACTCGTTGGGTCCTACCTGCACCCATTTGGCATCCTTAGACGTGGTTCTGAGGCGCTTTTTACCCCGCGGGTTCTCCATCGCGTCATCTCCAGATTCGGAGGGGGATTCAATCACCCTGCGCTTTGTGGTCTGCAAAGGCGATTAAAAGTGAAAGTTGCGGACCTGGAGGCTGCTCGATTCACCATTTTCCCTTTCCCCTTGGCCCGGGGAGCCTGTGGTTCGGAGTCATCGATCCCCAAATCTTCTGGTTGGACCTCCATGGGGGCCACGTCATCTTGCTGGGCCCCCACGGGAGCCACGTCGTCTTGAAGCTCCACGGGAGCCACATCGTCTTGAAGTTCCACGGGAGCTTCCGATTCCATGTTCCTCAGTGCCACCTCGAGGTGTTGGATGAGCCACTCGAGGCCCATGGCGTGTCGGTGGTTGCTGAGGTCAAAAGCTTTGTCGATCGAGCACCAGACCTGGGTCAAGTCCCGATTCTCTGGCCAGTCGGGCCGGGGCTCCAGAAGGTCGGGAACGGCGTCTACCTCCGACGGATACTTACAACGCTAGGATAGACAGCTTATTGGAGGCGACATGCTGTACAGGGGAGTGACCACATTCGAGTGTTGGGGGAATAGCATTATATGTATGGTGTAACTTATACGGTCTGGGATATAGATATTAGGAGTAATAGGGTACTGGTATGGGGATGTGATCCGAAAATGAAGTGGTCTCTAGAGAGCCGTGTCTGGGTCGGGGAGTCTTTACGATGTTGAAACCGTGGGCCAGATCACTGGTAGGTATAGCACAGAACTTCGTTCTTTGTGTCCATCACGTCAAGGACTGTCACGTTCTCCCATAATCCATCGCTTGGCAGCACAGAGCCGAACTGCATAATGGGCGGTAAGTAACGGTAAAAAGCATTTGGGCGGGTTGCACCTACGTGGAGGAAGGGAGGTCCACCGTTAGGGAACGTTTGGTACATCTCAAACGTCTCGCGAGCCTGAACGGATCCTCCTCCAAACGATAGACCGTTCTGTTGCGCCTTGTGTTGCCATTCCGTCCAGAGCCTGTCGATCATCTGGAGTAGGGGTTGCTTAACCGCAGAGATGAAGGGAGATAAGGATGGAGTGCTTACAGCGTGGTGGAGGAAGAACATCGGATCGTTCGGAGTCCACTTAGGTCCCGCGTAACAATCAGGCACGCCAGTGCCGGCAGGACAGAAACCACTCATATCGCCTCCCATGATGAGATGAGGGCCGCCGTGTGTGCCCTGCGTTATCTGGTCAGAACGTCGAAAGAAGCGGAGAGCGAATGAAGTACACGGGGACCCTCGAGATAGGTCTGGAAACCGATAAAGTCGCCGATGAATCCGTTTAACAAGAAGTCATAATTTGTTCGAGTAAAGCTTCCATTGATCAAGATAGTTGGATCGACGGGAGGAGCCAGGGGATCGTTGGGGAACGGGTTGGGTATATTTGCCAGGGGCTGGAGAGTGTAACTCCTTCGGATGCGGTGAGGGCTTGGGTATACTCTGACAACGTTCTTGAAGCCTCCCGTCGTGATCTGAATATCGCTGTTGGGATCTCCCCATCCACCAAGTCCGCTTACTTCATTGTCGTCGAACATCGCAGAGCGCTCGGTGTCGAGGGAATCTGGTACAAGATGCGTCGAACCATGAAAAACTCGGGAAACCTCAGCAAGGACATACCGAGGGTCCAGTCCCAGTATGGTGTCGTCCCAGTGTAACCGCATTTGCTCCTCAACGAGTTTTCGAAATGCTTGATGAAATAGCGGTGCCATGGCAGGAAAAATCCGGTGAAGTGAACCTGGTACAATCATGATCACACTCGTACCCACGCGAATCAACGGGCACCTACAGCAGGGTTCAGGTCCATATGTAGATAAACCAGATCTGTGAAGGTCGAACGCTGTGAGCGTGATGAGGGTCGGTGACCGCCGTAGACAAACCATCATAGTACGACGATTCCGGGTTGATGGATGGAATGAGGGTCACATTTGCCGGTTGTGTTGCGACCAGATTGGGATCGTGAGGTTGTGTTGCCAGGCACTGACAGTGGTGTTTGAATTTCGAGTACGACAGAGAGGAAAGATAGAGACGAACATTGACGGCCGCGATCCATTCCGCCCTCTCGTCGGTAGAAAGGGTCCTCCACTCCTTGCGTACCCCGGGGTTCGAACAATACGTTGCTGCGCGGACGGAAGCTACTGCAGCCCCGCAGAGTAAGACGAAACGAGCGACGTTGGCGATAGAGGGCATGTGGGGTAGAGATGTATTGACGGTCTGGGGTGAAGAGACGATGCGGAGAGGAAAGGATGTTGGATCCCCTTTTATGGGCCTCTTGAGGGGGCATACGTTCACTTCTCGGGTTCGAGAGTCAACCAAAGGATGTCAAGTCAGAGATTGGTTGTCAGTGTTGGATAGGAGCGTTTGTTAATACGCGGGAGTCCTGCGTATTGAGGGGGCACCGTCGTGCGGATTCGTTGAAGACATCGGCGGAGTAACTGTAAAGGGGATTTACAGGGAAGAGAGGAGCCGGGACGAGGGTCAATTGAGACAAAGCATCCTTCAAACGCGCACGGTAAACGTGAAAGAACAAGATCTGGTATGTGGCTAGAATACCATGGCCAGGGGCAGGGAGAACGCGACTACGGCGAGATGGTCGTTCAGGCGAACGGAGCTCCGGAGAACCCTCGGGATCAAACTTTCTCACGACCTCTCATCCGCAAAAATGGCGTCGGGAGGGCACAGGCTCGTCGTGCTCATATCCGGCTCGGGTGAGCGTAATGACCTCGCGGAATCACCACCCCTCTGACCCTAATAGACACCAGGGACAAATCTTCAAGCCCTGATTGATGCTCAAGGTACCCCGTCACTTCCGAACGCCAAGATAGTCCTCGTTCTCTCAAACCGCAAAGCGGCGTATGGCCTCACGCGGGCTCAAAACGCGGACCCATCAATACCGACTCAAGCATTGGCTTTACAACCCTATCTCAAAGCCAACCCGGGCAAGACACGAGATGATTACGATTACGAGGTTTCCAAGATCGTGTTGGCCGCATCTCCGGATCTCGTCGTCCTGGCTGGCTGGATGCACGTTCTGGGTGATACGTTTTTGAAAGAGGTTGAGAGCGAGAACGTTCCGGTCATCAACCTTCACCCCGCTCTCCCCGGTGCGTTTGATGGGGTGAACTCTATCCAGCGAGCCTTCGAAGCCTTTGGGCGGGGCGAAATCGAGCACTCTGGTGTTATGGTCCACAAGGTCATCAGGGAAGTTGATCGCGGAGAACCGGTGTTGGTGAGGACGGTTGAGATCAAGAAAGAAGATACGCTGGAGGATTTTGAGCAAAGGGTTCACCAAACGGAATGGGGTGTGATTGTCGAAGCGACGAAAATCGTCCTCGAGTCGCGCAGGTATGTCTTGTCATTTCATGCAGGGTGAGTCCGTTTTTACCCGAGCCTAGCAGCGAGAATCCCCCGGTATAGAGTATATATTCAAGAAACCAAAAAGTATGGCAATTACGCACATAATTTCACCGGCATAGCCCCTACAATCCATCGCTCGCTCCCTTCAAGTACTAATCCTTCAGACCCCGTGAACCTCAGACCAGGTATGCCCAAACCTCGGGCTCATTCGCGGAGTTCCGCGCTACCAGCATCTTAAAGATTTTATCCTTGAAGAAATATCACGCACACGGCGTCAAGCGGAGGTGGGCCAGTACAACCAGCCCTCGCGACGTCATCGCAGTGTGTCCAGCTTAAGGGATTCACAATGGAGAAGGATGGGTCGAGTTTGGATAGGCCCTTGCCTCCCTTCTCAAAGCTGATGGCCGAATAAGGCGCACGACAAGAAACAGCTCCTGCACGATTCATGTGGGTTTCCTCCGGGATGAGTTACGATAGCGGTCTGCCATTGCGAGCATCCATCCCCTGAGACGGGTGAATTTCTCTTTGTATCCTCCCACTAGATCGTTTGGAGTGCGGAACTCCCAACCCAGTTCAACCGTCGTCAAAGGGAATAGTTCTTGGCTTGGAAATTTCCTTTTCATACACACGTTTGTACAACATACTTAATCGTATAACGAGCACTTGCGGTACTCCTCGCATAAATCGATATCCTCGTCAGGAGTATCACTGTCCTCTGAGGGTGTACCGTCGCTTGCCTCCTCACTGTCTGAGTCTGAGAGTATGCCATATGGGCTCACCAGCCTCACATTATCCCATTTGACATTCTTCACCAATCCCTTGAGCTTCGACTCAACCTCAGTCCCATGAATGCGGCACGATCGAACGGCCAGGTGTTTCAAGCCGAAGTTGCGGTCACGCCACTCCTTCAGGATACTTAACAGTTGGCGCCGCCTTACGTAGAGAATCTCGAGGTGAGACAGGGTCAACGATTCCAGTTCGGGGGCGGACTGCCGACGCAAATCTATACACGTGTATATGAGTTGAAAATCCTCACGGGAGATTCAGTGGACACACCTCTGCTAAAGGCCAATACATCGAACGACCAGTCGATGTCTTTGTCGACTTGGCCACATAATCGCAGGTGTGAAAGGTACTTCATCTCCTCAAGCATCCTGCGGCTAAGGGGTAACCCTTCGATAGTGAACTCTTGTATATCACTGGAATGGATAAAGGTGAGGCTTTCCTCTACAACATTGTGCCAGGCGACCTCGTAACCCGATTGGAATTGAAGCTTGAGGTTGGACGTGGGAGACCGGGCGTCAAATATTAAGTCCTTTGAAATGGTGAGGTTGTCGATTTTTCGGGGGTGATCCAGCCCCTGACAGCCGTAATACGCCACGAGTATTTTCTCCATGATGCTGGTAAGAACCGGAGTAGTCGACTTCGGGATGGAGGTAAAGCGTATTGAAACGTTATGCAAAGGGGATGACATGCCGATGAGGTCTATGAGTCCAAAAATAGACCCTTTCGTGCCGTGCAGTCGGAAATTAGTCAACCGTGGCAGGACGAAGGGAACCAGGACTCCTGATCGTCCACGCAGGGGTATGGCCCCGTGATTCAAGTCCAACTCTTGAAGGGTTGGATGGTGTCGGAGGATCTGCGAGAACTGTGCCAGGTCATAGCGGCTCCTCTCGCCGTAAGGAACGAAGAGTTTCAATGAAGTGAGCTTGGAGGTTTTGAAAATGGGAGACGAGGGCTTGGGTAGAAAGTTTCCAACGTTAAGCTTCGAGAGTTTTGGGAAAGATGAAAAAAGGAGACGGTCAAGACGTTCCCGTGATTCGCTGTCGCCGCGTTGTGTTATTTGCAACCGAATGGATAAAACATCCGAAGGAGGGCTCGAGTCGAAGATACCCAAGAAGTGGTCCAGTTGGTCGCTAAAACCATTAAAGTCGAGCTGGCGAGTCCTCCCCGGAATGTCGGGATCCGTCAAAGCATCTCGTGCAGATCTGGGAAGTCGATATCGCCATGTCAGGGATAGGGGACCACCTTTCGAACGAGAGTTGAACAGTGACCATGCTTTGGCGGCACCTGCAACCCAAAAACCCCAAAGTTGAGGGAAACCGATGGCCACTTCGTTCCAGCCCCTGCAGACTTGGAGGAACCCGAACGTTCCAGGGGCGAAACGGGTGTTGCCTTTTTGACCGAATTCGACGACGTAAAGAAACACCTCTGACAGGAGCTCTGGTGGCAGAAGGGAGACAGCGACGTGTGAGTTCCGAACGTATTTCAGGCGGTTGGCCTCTACAACGTGAAAATCGATCTGTTTTTGAAGGGACTCGATAGTGTCTTTGCGCGGCCCGTCGAAGCTACTCAACCAGATCTATGAATTTGGGCGAGTGCGGTGAACGTGAGTTTACTGACGATGCCGGCGCGCTGAGCATTTTGCTGTATCCGGAATCAAATTTTTGGGCCATGACGCTTCGAGTGGAACACTGGATGTGAGTGTGATCAAGAGAGACGCGCCGCGGTTACCCGCGGCCCGGCCGGGGTTGGCCCCTCTTTAGGGGCAGTGTGGTGCTCGCTCCAAACCCGGCGCATACGGCGAATCCTTCATCCACCTTCTGTTTGGAACTCGTAATTCCCCGGATGGTTACGTCCAGGGTCTTTGCATCTGTGAGCGCTGGCGCCGGCATGGTGGCGTCTGCCCAATTGCGGAAAACACCCTCACGTCTCTCTGAGCCTGATTGTCTTACTCCCGCCTTTTCGGACCCTCCGACGGCCCGCGGCCCGTCTATCCGCTGAACATTCCGACGCCCAGTCCTCATCATGAGATTCGTTTTAGCCCTCATCAACTATTCTCACCAAGGTCGATAAAATAACCCAGCGGCTGTGACTATTGTATTGCCCGATTGCTTCGAGTCAAACTTTCTAGGAAACGTGTTCTCAGCTTACCGGGGAATCAGTAATCTAGAAACCACATAGGCGCGTATTCTTTGCAAAGTCACACACCCATATCAACTAAAAGTTTCTCAGCCTACACATCAAGTATGAGCGTTCGGGCGCATCGATATAAGACTGCTCCCTCCCCTCCCGCTCCTCGCTCTCCCGTTTCCTGCGACTGGGCCGCGCCTTACGTCAGATGGAGAGTTTCACGGATCCCAAGCCTGCCGCTGCCACTCCCCGGCCCCAAGCTGTTGTCGTGAGTGTGTCTCGCACTGTACTCCTACTCATATCGCCGCCTAAAAGTGACATTCTGGGACGCTTACCAAACCCATCTCAATCCCACAGTATGTCCAGCGTAAGTTTAAACCTGGGATCCTGCGTTCATCCTTTCATGACGATCTCCCTTCTTCAAGTCTCTATGCTGGTACTCCTGGTAAGCTCCTTCATTCCATTACACTTGTTCAACCGCCCACGATCACCCTGTCTTGGGCGGCTGTCGATCGCTAGGTACACGACTGGCTGACGCTCCTCGATCGTGAAGTCGAACATGTCTGGCGAAGTGAATGGAGTATACCCAAGGTACTCTTTCTCATATCCCGGTATGGAATATTTCTTGATATGAGTATAATGGTCGCCCGTGAGTCAGGAGCCACCCTTGTGCATTGCTGGAATGGACGGAACGCTGACTGGCATCCCGCCGTTTGTAGTACACACCGCTCCGTATGGCAAGATAAATCACGACGTTGGTACAACGTTACTCGTTACTGTATGCTGACCAACAGAAACACCCCAGACGTGTCTCACCCTCTACAAAATCGCTGGCTGTAAGAGAAAAATACTATTCCCGGAGTCCGCCCATATTCAACGTTTATTGATTTGGCCACAGGGAACAACTACATCGGAATCATCACCTCAGAATGTCAGGCATAGCTGTATCGCTTGCTGTTTTCGCCACTTATTCCTTGATCGTTTCCAGGCATCCTCTTGTTGAGAACCATCGCGATATACTCCAGATCGAGGCTTGTCGCCGTCCCTTTATCCATCGGTTACATGGTCCGTCCCAGGACAAACCTGTGGGATCACGTGGCTCACTATATGCGCAGATAGGGGCGGTGGCCGGGATCATACTTACCTGGCATGATCTCCACACGACATTCAGTGAGTGAGTTCCAGGCTCGAATGGCTGATGAGCCTGATTGATGTCACCTAATCAGCTTTCCAACCACCCAGTGTCTCATTCATTGGGTGTTATTACGTACAGGGCGGTGCGATAACCCCCCCTCCTAGATTTTTGATGCTCCTCATTTTTGAACTTGGTTATGGTTTCACTGTTCGTGCTGTTGCTGCCAACTAATCCCGATCACAGTCATCGTTATTTTGACCATCAGGAGCGCGCTCAGCGGTCGTATGTCTACCCACTCCTCATTCAGTTGTGACACTCAACATCCGTACTAGTTTACATAGGCACTCCATTACTGAAAGTATTATACCGAGACAGTGAGCCGCTCACAGACACCCTCTCACCAAGAACACGAGGCTGATAACACGCCTGTCAGGTGTCGCCTTCTCCCTTATGTTATCTGGTAAGACGTATCTCGGATCGTGGTTTCAACGTTTAACGGTGGAATGCAGCTGTGACTCTCTCTACGATTCTTGTTCAGATCCTGGGACCGGTAAGCAGGATTCTCACAACCTCCCGACCCCAGATACAATAATCATTTACTGTCCGCACAGCATCAGCTTCGGACACCCGCGTCTCTTCCCTTCCGAGTAGCACACAGTATCGTCTGTTGCCGGATCATACTGAACCTCCGACGAGCCGCGTTACCCAAGGGTGCTCCATCATGGACGTCACTCAGCTTCGCGTCTGCGGCTGCTCCTGGGGAACAAACAAACGAGGCCGAAACGATACGGCTAGAGATGTATGGTGGGCAGAGCGATCGGAGGGAGCCTGATTCCCGCCGGCAGGCGGACCAGAATTACAGTAGTTAATTGTTCCCTAGAATAAGTACCACAACCTTAACAATTGCGGTTTTTTTCACTCCAGGGCCTTGCCGGTCACGGGTTCAGCATCACTCTGGAGCACAGATCTCACGTCCCCGGATGCGCTCTCGATACGGCCCCAACTTTTGGTTGTATTGGAGTCCGGCATCGCGACATCATGGTCAGTTCGTGCATTGACCTTGGTGGGTCGGTAATCTGGTTTCCCCCACTTGCTTTTCGGCCTACCGGCTTCAGCACTACGAGGAAAATGCTAGCACTCTCCGGGTTTCTGCACGCAAGCCATTGAACGATAAATATTGTGACATAGAAACCTTTCTATACCGGATGACTTCTCGACGATGGTACTGGCAGTCCCGGAAGCTGCCGCCCGTCAGCCGCATCCCCCATTATCATTTAGGTGGTCGACCTCCACAGGGTCCTGCGTTTCCAGTGGCGGTGCTCGCGTGCGTGTCATGTTCTACCCATCAGATACGGAAGTCGGGAAAGCTCAATAGCCCCCGATTGATTATCAGATACCCTTGACCGAACTCCAACTAACCCCGGGTTCAAGCGCTTGTCGTACCGCTAAGATCGTATATTTCACCACACGTGCTGCAAGGTTACATACGGTACTGAACTACAGTTGCTTTCGAACCCTCCCGGTTCAGGGATTCATCAACCAGAGTTCCGGTTGCCACGAACCCTTCGAGATACGGTAAATCTGGACAAGCAGCATGTTCCCCAGCACCATAGCACCTTGGCCAACCTCCCACCGATTACCGTACTCAGGGTTAAATTTCCCTGGGTCCTGTTTATGGTCGGTCAGCGGAATCTATGAAAAAGGCATTCCCGTTGATGGTTCACCTCTATAAACTTCTGGATTTGTTTGGCGACACGATGAGCAAGACCTTCTCTCGTCAGTGGCCGACCCTGTTTCAACGCATAGATCGTTTCGATCTTGTGATGATTCGATGTTAGCTACTTCCCCCAGCTCAGCGAGTGATTTCTTTGTTTTACCTTGACATTACGAGGCTCGTATCCTGGGAACTACAGAACCGATTCAGTCAACCGTTCGAGATGGTCGTGCAAAGAGTGGGGGGTTCCACCCACCCTGAGTCTGAGGGTGAAACTATTAGAGGTAGCTGTTGGAGAATCCCTTTCATCCAGGCCACCACACCGTTTCTCCAACGCATCTGCCAGAGGAATTCCACGCTTGCCGCGGAACAAGAAGGGGATAGTATCATGAACGAGGAATTGCTCCGCCCGGGTGGTGTTTACGAGAAAGGGAATCAACTGGTATTGCGGGGGGAGGGGGGGAATGTTGAGGTCGAACGGATCGGATCGTTGAACAACGGGTGACGCAGGGGGTAAGGGTGTTCTAGGGGATGGCGAGGGGGTTGATATGAAACTATCGTTGAACAACTCCGGAGCCAAATTTGCGGGATCACCGCGTGGTGAGATCGGTGGTAGCGGGGTGTCGGTTATCAAGGCCTTAAAGTACCTCCGTAGTCCCTT
>Ga0307517_10013976_pt1 | contig 10837 bp, 10 predicted proteins | sample 23_EM_MG_FD_194515 | JGI IMG/M metagenome (GOLD analysis project Ga0307517, IMG submission 194515) | Populus trichocarpa ectomycorrhiza microbial communities from riparian zone in the Pacific Northwest, United States - 23_EM | ecosystem: Host-associated > Plants > Roots > Unclassified | place...
GGAATATACCTAGTTTGCTACTTAAACAAGGTAGCAATGGTCCATTTAATGGCTGATTTAAACTTTGAGAAGGATTTTAAAGTTTAAAAATAACTAATATCAATCCCCAAACTCAAAAAGTCATCGCTATATTAAGAAGGACAAAAGGAGGCTAACAAGACTATTGATAAAGAAATAAAAGTGGTCAGAAAAAACTAATGGAAATAAAAAAATACATATTCAACATTAAAAGAGCTAAAAAGAGATATATGATCATTTGATACGAGGACAAATAAATCTCATGGGAAATCACATTGTTGCTAAAAAAATAAAGGAGAAGAAATATTATAAGTGATATAAATTATGAATACATGATATTAATAATTATGTCATCTTCAAAAATCAAATCTAAAAAGGCATTGAAAGCAAGTCGCATTCGCTTATTGGATAAGATAATTAAGTTAGGTTACAACCCCTTACTTAAAGTAATAATAGTAATAACTACTCCTAAATCAAATGGACTTATTGGTAAAGGAGAAATATAATAGACAAAGTTTGATCGACCATAATAAAGGTTGGAGTTGGTCACTAATGTTACCACAAGTAAGAGATATATCGATCATGATAAGACTAAATGATTGGCACTAAAAGATCATGTAAAATCACTTTATAAAATATATAGGTGCTCTACTTATCATTTGGTCATACATAAGAGAGAAATATTTGAAAACAAAATTGAATATATTGGCACATATCAAAAGTAAAAAAAAAATTAAGGCCAATTGACAATGAATGAAATAAACTTTAACCACAACATTAGTCATCCAAACTTAGAGCATGAAAAATTAGGCAGTGATCACCAGCATCTCCTAAACATTGAAAAATGGTGAAAACAAAGTCAGCTAACCAAAACTCGATTTAAAAGGACATATTCTTCGAACATACAAATGTGAAAGGATTATGTTAAATCATACAATATACCAAATGAATAGGTTTTGTAATTAGAAAAGACTAGTTAATTATAAATAGCAACAAACATTTGTTAGATTACTAACATGTGATATTAATGATCTACCACACATATGATTAATGCTATATTGGATTAAGGTAAATCCAACACGAAAATAGTTATACAACACTACCTAATAGTTGATTTAGGTAAGGACATACCAATTCTATATAAAAATAAATACCTTGGTAGAAAGGGTGGTGAAGGTTCCAAGTCAAACACCATCTTCATCCATTCAACAACTCAAGAGGCAGATTTTAAAGAATCTTTTAGAAAAGTGGAAAAAGGCTATCACAAAAATAATAAGGAAATCTAAATAAGCCAATCAACACAAGAAAAAAAAATCTAAGATAATGGTTAATCATAGGAAAAAATAGAAACATGAAAAAGTCATTCAAAAAACAATAGCTAAAGATTTAGAGCTAAAAAGATGAGCAATACAATGATAGTCTAAAATTGTGCCACTCAAGTACATGCTCAAAATATATCCTTGATCATTTAAAGAGAATAAAAGGGGGACATTCATGCTTAAAAAATCAAGAAAGTTACCCCAATTAAGAAGAAAACATCAAGTTGTTGCAATTATGGTGAAAATTAAACAAAACAACAATACTATCTAAACTAACCTTTCACAACCTAAATAAGGTTTAATTAGTATCTTCATAAATGAAGATACATAACTTTAAATAGAAAATGACCTTATGGATGATGATGACACTTTTTTATATTAAAAAATCGTAGAAGAATTGATCTCTAAAGCTATCCCATTAGACCCGGGAATTTTTAGAGAGAGAAGGTCTAAAGAGAGAATGATGTTTGTCATAACCCAATTTTGGGTTATTCCCCAAAAATCACCTTTTTTCAAAATCAAAATAAAAAATATAAAATAAAGGCTGGCAACATTAAGAAAGCAGGCCGGGAAATCAAGTTGCAATTTTTGGAGGAAATTCAAGGCCTAATTGTACCCTATTGTGCCCAAAAATGGAGAACAAATGCAAATTCAAGGTTAAATTAAATGATTATTGGACGAGTTTGCATAAAAATTAAGTCCGATGACATAATTAAATTTTTAATAGGCCAATTTGATTTAATCATGGGCCAAATTGAATTTTAATTATGTTTGAGAATTAATTTGGGTCCACTTGAAGGATTTAATTAAGTGTAATGACTTAATTATACTTTAAATAGGTCAAATAAATTTTATTTGAGGCTTAATTGGTGAAAAATTAAGTTTAAGAGCCTAATTTGGGCTTAATTGAGGAGATTGAAATTTTAAGAGACCAAATTTAATTTTTTTCCCAAGTTAATTTATTGAAATTAGAGGCCAAATTGCAAGAAAATTGATGTTTTTGGGTCAATTAGGGCTAAATTGAAGAAATCCGAGACCAAGGACCATATCGCAATAGGCGCATAACTTCGGGGCTCCAATTGAAGTTCATCAGGGGCTTAATTGCAAAAGTTTAGAGTCAATTAGAGGTTCAATTGAAAGCAATTTAAAGAGGGAGGACTGAAATGAACTTTGGCCAAAATCAGAACTTTGGTACTGCTCATCTTCTTCTTTAAATCTATGAAATAACTGCTCAGGTTACCTACTTTGCAGGTGCATTTAATGCACCTAAAGTCCACCAAATTTAACCAAAGGTGCACTAAAATGATCCTCTGCAGTTCCTCTACAGCTCCATGTCAATAGTTCAGTGTGAATGACAATTAATCGGCGCCGGCGTCGGCCTAAACATGCCAACTCAGGCAGCTTTTTCTGCAGATTTGACAGTGCACCATGCCTACTTAGAGCCAACGGATGGGATCATTCCCAACAGAATCAAGGGCTAAAAGTTTACCCCGGTATAGACGAGATTACCCTCTTCCACTTCCTATAAATAAAGGCTCCATTGGTGACCTGGAGGAGGAGAAAATCAGGTCCAAAAATCACAAAAAACCAGCCTTCCCCCTGTTTTCATTCTCCTTCTTTCCTCGTCAGTCTTCTACAACTCTCTCCACCTCTTCCCCAGCTGCCTTCTCCGGCGAGAATACCAACAAACCCGACCTATACACCACCACGAACACCAGCTCCACCACTGGAAGCCAGCACAACCACCAAGCAGCCACCACGACTCTCTCTCTCTTCTCCTTCCGGCCTTTCTCTCTCCTCTGCAAACTTCTTCATCCTGCGCAGTAGCAACTCCGGCAACCAAGCTCTCCATCAACGCCGCCACCAACCTCTCCACCAGCACGACCATAGGCCCTCACCGCCTCAGGTGGTTCTCCATCCCTGCCTTGCATCAACCGTCCCTGTTGCTCACTGCTGCTGTCGCTGCATGCAGAATTCATTCTGCATGCAGCGACCAAAATAATTAACTTAGCTTTGGGCCGGGCCAGTTTTGGCCCAGCCCAAATGGCTGGGCTGGATCCGGCCTGGCCCCTATTTTTAAAAAAAAAATCAAAAAATTTCAAAAATCATTTTTAAAAAAATGTGATTTTCTTGAATATTTTTTTATCAATTTTGCATAACATCGGGTTGTATATTTACACTGTAAAATACAAATCCGGTATTAAAATACCTGGTTTTCTCCGAAATATTTCAAAAAAAAATCAAAACATTTTAAAAAAATGTCAAAAACTTTTAAATCAATTTCCCTTTTCAAAAACAAAAAAAAATATTTTGTTTTCATGCATACGGCCAAATCCTAAAATTTTTCCAAGCATATTTTTCATAAAAAAAACAAAAATTGCATCTTTTTCATGTTTAAAAAATAAAAATGGATATCGTAACCAGTTTATGATTATCCATTAGGATTTGGCCAACATGTCAAAAATCTTTTTCCAATCTTTTTTTTAGGATCCAAATATAGACTTTAATATTTGTGAGGTGTAAAATTACACGATAAAGTACACCCTCAAGTATTAAAGATACAAGGTGTAAAAATGCGATGCTAAAATTCAGACTTTAGAATGGTTAGGATTTAACCTGATAAGGTAGAGACTCTCATGAAGAGAGATCTGCCTAGAGCCTTAGAAAAGACCAACGAATAGAAACTCGACTTAGAAAAAACAATCAAACAACAATGCAGCTTACCTTAGGTAGGGTGCACTGGGGGTGATGCGTCTTCCCCTTGCACAACTAGTCCCTTACTCAGACTCTCGCAGACCATAGGTTCCTAGTGACCATAATACTAGGTGGCGACTCCTAAACATTAATTATAATTTTATGATTAAATCCAAAAACCCTTCCCAATACACAACACCTCACACAGGAGGCACGACAAGAGCCTCCGCCGTCGCCAGACGACGTCGCCCCGCGACAGGATGACGACTCCACTGGTGACCACCTTGTTTGGTCGGACTAAGCTTTGCTTGTTTGATTGTTTGCCTTTTTGTTGGTCTTTAATTTTAGCTCGCATTTTTATTGTTTTAGCATGCATTTTAATAAACCTAATTCTAGGTTAGGTGGGGAGTAGCGGTCTGCCTCATGACTTTCAGTCGGGGTTCAGATTCGTGAAACATCCAACTATGAGCTGAGTGTTTACTCGGTAATAGCGGTCACACTATGCCCCAACCATTTCATGTAAACCCCTATACTGCCTTCACGCAAGGTGGTCACTAGGCAGTTCATAGACCTTTTCGAGACCAGGTAGAAAGCCTACCTATCATGTAATGACCTAGAACCTTCCTTTAAGCATGAAGTCCCTACATATTCATTCTGCATGGGTTTTTTCTATTCATACCCAATGTGCATACATTTGCATCCACACATATCCATCCATCCATTGTAAATAACATACATATTTGCATAAAAGGGGGACATTCATGCTTAAAAGACCGACGAATAGAAAAGACCAACGAATAGAAACTCGACTTAGAAAAAACAATCAAACAACAATGCAGCTTACCTTAGGTAGGGTGCACTGGGAGTGATGCGTCTTCCCCTTGCACAACTAGTCCCTTACTCAGACTCTCGCAGACCATAGGTTCCTAGTGACCATAATACTAGGTGGCAACTCCTAAACATTAATTATAATTTTATAATTAAATCCAAAAACCCTTCTCAATACACAACACCTCACAACAGGAGGCATGGCAGAAAGCCTCCACCGTCGCGCCCCTTGCGACAATGTTATTGGAGCCATAATGCCTCCAACCATTGTTAGATTTAGCTCATTTTCATATATGTTATTCATCTCACTATGCGCTACAATCTAATCAGATGGATCTCAATTCTGATTTTTTAGTAGGGGGTTATTGCTCTTGTGACATTTTAGGTTATTAGGGGAGATTTTTCTAGTTAAAAAAATTTGGTCATTGGCTTTTTTATATAATATAATTGTTGGATTTGGCCAAGATTTCTATTGTGGTCTTATTGCTCTATTTCTTGTTGTTGAATGGTGGAAATCAGATTTAAAGTTTTGATTGAAACTCCTTTCTTCTTGAACATAGGTTGTCTACATTAATGTTGTCTGATATCGTAAAGGCCATCTCTCTACAATCAGCCGTTGGATTTGGATAAAACATCTTCTAGGGCAACCCCCACACCCTCCCCAAACCACCCAAAACAACTTGAAATTAAAACCCCATTACCCCCATAAAAAAACCTATAACACCACCTCGGTGCCTAAAACCACCAACACAAACAACCCCACCCCTAACACCATTAACCAACCAAAAGGCTCTTGGGTTGATAAAGTAATAGTATCAAACTCAACAACTCAATCTAAGATTGCATCATTCCCAATACAAGCCATTGGCATAATTTTAAAATCTTAAACCTTATAGTTGATGAGAGCACATCATGATGGAATCGTTGTATGGTGGGATTCTTTCTGACTTCAGCCTTGAGAGTGTCATGACAACCTAACAAGGCTTTATGATTTTTCAGTTTAAGAGTGAAGATGAAATTCATCTGGTTATAAAGAAAGGCTTGTGGATGTTTGAGGGGAGAAACATTGTCTTTCAACCATGACACCCTTATTTTATCTTAGATAAGAACAAAATCTCTAAGGTTCTAGTTTGGATTCGCCTTTAGGGATTATCGTTTCCTATATGGAATGAAACAGGGCTTGGAATGGCTGCGAGTATAGTGGGGTGACCATTGTCATGTGATGAGCAAACCTTTAACAACACTTATCTCAATTATGCTTGAGTTTGTATTGAGCTAGATGCGTTTTTGCCATTGGTTCATAGTCTCCAACTGAGATGTAGGTTGTCTTCAGAAGCCATCATGATTTTGGTTAACTATGAGTGGAAACTGAGAGTTTATAAATCTTACAAAGTATTTGGACACTCATGCAAGACTTTGATTGAGATTATAAAATTACATGTTAATGATATGCTTAAGATCATGAATAGAAATGATTATTTAATGGCATGTAACTCACAAATTAATATTATAGTAGTTGCTTCAACTTTGCCAAGGACTGTAATTATTCCTAAGACAGTAGCCTTAGATACCATTACCCTATGAACTAGTTAAGTGGTTGAAGAATACTAGGAACCAACCAACCAGTTATACATATAGTAACCTCGATTGCCAATGCCCTAGGAATTGATCGACTAGACTAGGAGTCAATTGATCAGTCTTCTCAGAAAGCAATTCTAGAAGTTGTTAAACCTACTAACTTGAACCTTGTTGTTGGGAAGGACATATTAGATGATGAATGTGGGTCAATTTATAACTTGAATACTAACATCTCACATGTAAAAAAGGACTAACTAAATTTGCTTACAAATGCTCAGTGTAAAAGCTCGGCTTCATATGATAAAACAAGGTTTTCAAAGACTTCTCCTCTCCTCTTGCTACTAGAAAAGGCAAAAAAAAAAGGAAGGGGAAAAGTGTCTAAGGACCATTGATTATGCTATTTTATTGTGTCTCCACTTTCTATTTTTATGTTTGGTTGTTGGAATATTTGGGGTCTTAATGGCAAAATTTATATATATAGCAGTAAAGGTTTGGATAAATAAATACAGACTTACCTTAATTGGTCATCTTAAAACTAAGATTGCTTATAGCCAAATAGGGAGAGTTGATATAACTATTAATCCTTCATCATGATATTTCTTTCTAATGTTTCAAATTCTATTAATTGTTATATTCTTGTTAGTTGGGATTCAAAGGTGTATAATTATCTACTTTCTTTACTTAAATGGATAACCTATGAGATGTCTAGTTTGGTTGATGGGTGCTTTTTTGTGGTCACTTTTATGGATGGCCTTAATACACTTGCTGGGTTTCAAGATCTATGGGATTATTTTAAATGTAACTTTATTGCATTTTAGTCTAGAACGTGACTTATTTTGGAAGACTTTAATGCTATTTTAAGCTCTTCTAATAAATATAGGGGTGGTTCTACCTGGCATGGTTACATGAATGATTTTGGTAGTTGTGTGCAAGTAACAAAACTGGTTAAAGTTCCTTATTTTGGTTTGAGGTTCATTTGGCATAATAGCCGACAAGCTAGGGACACTATCTTTGAGAAGCTAGATTGGATATTTGGTAGCTTATGTTAGCTCTCTAACTGGCTAACTACTTGCTCTGAGTTTGTGTCTAGGGACTTCCTTGATCATAGTGCCATGTTTGTTCAATTTGGTTATACCTTTTCTTAGGTAAAAGCTCTTTTTAAGTTGAATTTGTGGGTTATAGGGATGATTTTCCAGCTATAGTTATAGATGTTTGGCAGGTTCCTATTGATGGTAACCTAATGGTTAAGTTCATTAAGCTTTTGGGTATGCTTAAACCTAAGTTAAAAAGCTTACATCGACACAACACTAACCACATCTTTAGTCATGTTGTTAAGGAAAAAGGCTAATGGACTGTAGTAGAGGTTCTCCTTGATGTCTCTTCACACTCTGAAAGATATTTGGGCTATATGAATTTGTGGGCTATATGGCATCTGTAAAGGAGCTTACTGAGTTCCTTCAATAGTGTGAGGATGAGGAAACCTTTTTAAGCAAGGATCACGTATGTAGTGGCTCACTTTGGGTGACATAAACATTAAATTATTCCCACGTATCTCTCTTTCATAGGTAGGTTAGGAATATGATACATGGTTTAATTGATAAGATAGGGACTCAGTTAACTGAGTAGAAAAATTTAGGTTAGTTAGTAGTTGGATACTTTTAGATACTTCTTTCAGCTCCTTCAACTTCCTACACTGATGATGCAGGCCATATTCCTCCTGACATGATTTTTTTCTTTGGAGTCTTTTATCACAGATGATGAGATTAGGGTTGCCTTACTCTCTATTCTGGATAACAAGGCTCCTGGTCTGGATGAATATACTTCATTGTTATTAAAAAATGTTAGGAGATTATTGGTAGTGACTTCATTGCAGTAGTGAGGTTTTTCTTTGATATATGACTCTTTTAGATGTGTTAGTGCTACCAGTATAGCTTTAATTTCTAAAATTGAGAATCTTGTTAGTATGAATGATTTTAGGCTTGTCTCTTACTGCAATGTTATGTATAAATGCATATTTAAAGTCATTATCAGTAGGTTGAAGATGATCCTACTACATGTCATAGGCCCATCTCAAACTTCTTTTGTGTCCAGTCGCTAAATATCATATGCCATTTTATTAACCCAAGACTTATGCACAATTATCATTTAGCAGGTCCTATGCCTAGATGATCCTTGAAGATAGACATAAGGAAAGTTTTTGATATTGTTAGTTAAGAGTATATCTTTTTAGGTTTGAGAGCCATTGGGGTTCCTAGTTCCATGGTTAAATGGATTAAGGTCTGCATATCTACAACGTATTTCTTTGAGGCAATAAATGGAGAATTAGATGGTTTTAACCCATCTTACCAGAGTATTTAATAGGGTGACCTTTTATCCCCGTATCATTTTGTCTTGGTTATATAGGTTCTTAATGGCATTCATAGATAGGCCTCATAGGGTTCTAGATTCTAGTTCTACTAAAGGTGTCAACAAAATATGATCATTCACATTTGCTTTACTGATGACCTTATGATTTTCTGTTAGGTGAATATGGACTTAGTTGGTATTGTGATAGGGGCCTTAAATGATCGTTTAAGATTGTCGGGATTGGTCACTAATTCAGAAAAGAGCCATATTTTATTGATGGGTATTGATAATGAGATGAGGACTTCTTTGTAAGCTCTTTTGGTTTTTAGACTAGGTTCCCTACCAATCAGGTATCTCAGTGTTCCTCTGATCACCACTCATTTGAAACATAATGACTGTTTGCTTTTTGTTGAGCGGATTATCTCAAGGATCAAACTATGGACCTTGACATCTCTTACTTATATTTGTTGTCTCAAATTGATAAAATAGTTTTATTCTCCATTAAGTTATATTGGTCTACCATGTTTATTCTGCCAAGCTCAATCATCTGGAGGATTGGAGGTATCTTAGTTGCATTTCTTTGGAATGGTTCATCCTTATCCCACTTAGAGTCAAAGTTACTTGGGCCTCATTTTGTAATTCTCCTAAAGAGGGTGGTCTGGGGATTAAAGGGATCAAACCATGGAATAAATAGCTATTCTAAAACATTTATGAAGACTCTTCTTTAATAGATCCTAGAGGAAGATTCTCCTTAGTTGGGATTAGTGTAAAAGAATGTTTATCTATTACATTGGTGATGGAACAACTACTTTTCTTTGGTTGGATTATTGGTTGTTGGATAGTTAGCAGATATGTGACATTTCGCCTTTTAGGGTTCTCTTTTTCATAAGGTTGCCTTGGGATGCAAAAGTTTCGAACATCATTGAGAATGGTACCTGAGCTTTTCCTTCGAGTAATTAGGACCTTTAGCCTATTTGGGACTATGTTCTTTTCCACCCTATTATGCCTTACCAGATCACTATATCTGAAAGAGTCATTTATCATGGAGAGATTTTTTTTATAGATTTGAGACATACAGGCTCTATGCATTATCTCATCTAATTTCCATGTCACATCTAGAGACATTCACTTATTCTATGGCTTACTACTTTGGGTCATCTTTATACCATAGATAGAGTACATGTTTATCAAATCATCACCTCCTCGGTATGTATCTTTTACAGGTTCCATGTTGAGACACATGACCATATGTTCTTCTAGTGTATTTTCTCAGCTTTGGTATGGGGTGCTATTATGAACAGGATCATTTTCGGGTGGCCTACTATGACATGTCAATGTTTGCTTCAATGGATATCTTTGTACCTCAGGAAAAAGAATAAATTCTTATATTTACTTGCCTAGTTAGTCCTCTCAACCATGATTTACTTCATCTAGTATGAGAGGAAAAACCGAGTCTTTTATCAGATTTATTAACCTCACTATAATGTTAGTGAGGAGATCTTTTAGCTTGTCTAGTCCTGCTTAGTAGATTTGGAATCCATTTGGCATCTTTCAGGGTCATATGATTTTTTGTTTTAGCTATTGTTCGAGTTCTACATAACAGGTTTGTTGTTATTTGCAGAACCGGTCAACAGGTTCTGGAGTTTCCAGGAATCAGTTTACCATTTCCTGGACTCTTTAGAACAACCAATCAATTGATTTTAGGGTTTCCAAATATCAGTGAACCAGTTCAACTATGGTTCCAATGTTGTTTTTTTAGTTTTTTACTCTTTTAACTTTTGAGTATTTCTTTAGCTTTTGCTCTCTTTTTTTTGTGCCCTTAGGTCCTTTGACTCTTAGTAATGGACCTTTGTATTTTTCATAGGGTATGCCCCTTATATTTTGTTCAATTATTCTCTTTGATGCAATTTACATTTATAAAAAAATCCATAAAGAAACTAAACATCTTAGATGTAAAAAGGTCCTGTCACAATATTAAATTTATATAAGAGCGCGTGCGTGAGAGTGCTCGCGCGCGCGCACACACACACACACACATATATATATATATATAT
>Ga0307517_10013977_pt1 | contig 10836 bp, 6 predicted proteins | sample 23_EM_MG_FD_194515 | JGI IMG/M metagenome (GOLD analysis project Ga0307517, IMG submission 194515) | Populus trichocarpa ectomycorrhiza microbial communities from riparian zone in the Pacific Northwest, United States - 23_EM | ecosystem: Host-associated > Plants > Roots > Unclassified | place...
TTCTTTTAAAAACAAATTTAAATTATTTTAATATTTTGATATTAAAAATAATTTTTTAAAAATAAAAAATATTATTTTAATATATTTCTAAGCAAAATACCTAAAACTATTATTATCACAATTTTCAAAATAATTTTTTTATTTTAATATATTTAAAAAAAACAATTATTGAAAATGAAGTTTTTTAACCGTGAAAAGACAGATTAAGAATATTAATTATTTTTTAAAATATTTTTATTTAAAAAATACAGAAAATTTAATTTAAAGAAAAAATAAAAAAAATTAATTTTTACCAAAAGTACTTTTAAATAAAAAAAACAAACGGGCTTGCCAAAGAAAAGAGGCAATAATTTCCTTCTTTACGGGGTCAACTCATCTTCCCTGATAAGCGGAGCACATGGCCTTCTGGGTCCCAAAATCTTTCAGAGTTGAATTCCGAAGAGACCCGAACACCGTGTGGTATCTCCAATCCCGCCAAGCTACATTGATGTAACCCGCCTCTATCTATCAAAGGAGCTCGGTCCAAAAATTGACAGAAGGTCCAAACCATTAAGTAAAAAGCAAAGAGCCCATCAAAATTTGAACCCGAACACCACCATTCCATTCCCAAACAAAAACTCAAAGTTAAATCCATCAACGCAAACCCTTAACTTACTTACAAAACAGTACCTAAAAACCCTAATTACCAATCTAATTACAATCCCCAAAAAACGCAAATTTCTTGACAGCAAGACTTATTCTAAAATCAAAAGCCCTAACCACCGAACCCGTATAGAGTTCTTCCCTGCCTCTTGAGTGCGTACACCACATCCATGGCAGTGACAGTCTTGCGGCGAGCATGCTCGGTGTAGGTCACAGCATCTCTTATAACATTTTCAAGGAAGATCTTGAGTACACCACGAGTCTCTTCATAGATCAAACCACTGATACGCTTGACCCCACCCCTACGAGCAAGACGGCGGATTGCAGGCTTTGTGATACCTTGAATGTTATCACGAAGAACCTTACGGTGACGCTTGGCTCCTCCCTTTCCCAGACCCTTGCCTCCCTTTCCACGTCCAGACATTTTCTTCAATTAATGAGAGGATCTGTGGGGAAAAATCCAACACAAAATTGGTTACAACTTTGATAAAAGTTAAGATGCCCGAGAAATTGAAATCTAGCACAGGAGAAGGGAAAACAGAAAAACTCGGTCGAGAATTAATTGGAATATTAATAAGATAAATTGAGTCAAAACTTTCTGTAAGTTACCTGCATTTTCTCAGAAATGCATTGAAAAGAAAAAACACTTCTCGAACATTAATTGACAGGAACGGAGATTGTTGAAGACGCAATTCAACATCATTAGTGGAAAGCTGATGCTAATTTATTTTAGCTGCTCCTATGAAACCCTAACGGGCAAATCACATGAAAACCTGATTTTCATTTTAATCGAAAATGAACAAAAACGATTTTCGAAAACGATATCAGACAGTAAAATCAAATTGACCCGAGAATACGACGTTATAAAAGAAAGGAGAGGGGAGAATACATGAAGAGAGAAATACCTGAACTGCAGACTTGGAATTGAATCTCGAGGTGAAGAATCGAAATCCAGAGGGAGAGACTTGTTTGTTTGTGTGATGAGATAAAATGGGGAGTCAAGTCGTATTTATAAGGACACGTGAAGGAGGGTGCTTAGGGGACGATCCGCGACGAATGTTTTGAAGAGGACTTCGGACCGTTTGTTATTAAACTGGACGGTTGGGATTATAAGATTTGTGGCGATGCGGACCGATGACGTGGCGTTTTTAAAATACGTGCTAGCTTGGGATGGTGTTGGGATTTGAATCGTCGAGGGGAGGAGAAAAGGATTTGTGTTTTCTTGAGCGTGATTTGGATCCAAGTTCGAGTAAGATTTTGGAGAGTTTTGTTCAATTTCAGTTGATTTTGTTTGCGGGGAAGGTGATGCCTATGGATTGAAAATCAATTTGGAGGTTTGAATATCATAAACTCGGATTAGAGGTTGGAGGAACATGTGGATCATAGTTATTAAATCCGGTTTGGGGTTAACCGAGTAAAGAAATCGGGTCCCAGATTTCATGGGTCAACTCGAATTAACCTGAAAAAATTAAAAAAAATTAAAGTTATAATATTTCATATGAAAAAATCCATGTAAATATAGGTTATACATGTTGTAAATAATGAAATTTAAAATAATATTTTAAAAGGTTTTTTATCTCACATTAAAAATATATTATGTTAAGTTTTTAAATTGAAATATTTAAACCAAAAAAGTTTTTTATCCCACATTAAAAAAACATAACTTTTTTCTTTGAAACATAGAGTATATATATACTAATAGGTTTCAAATCTCACATTGAAAAAACATAACTTCTTTCATGAAAACACATATTATATATACGAAAGGGTTTCAAATCCTACATTGAAAATATTATATGTTATCCTTTTTAGTTGAAGTATTTAAACCAAAAGATTTTTTATCCCACATTGAAAAAACATGATTTTTTTCTTAGGAACATAAAGTATATATACTAATGGGTTTCAAATCCCACATTAAAAAAACATAATTTTTTTCATGGGAACATAGAGTATGTATACAAAAGGGCTTCAAATCTCACATTAAAATATATATATTATGTTATCCTTTTAAGTTGAGATATTTAAACCAGGAGATTTTTTATCCCACGTTGAAAAAACATGATTTTTTTCCTGGGAATACAGATGATATATATGGAAGGACTTCAAATCCTATATTGAAAAGATATTATGTTATCCTTTTAAGTTAAAGTATTTAAACTAAAAGATTTTTTATCCCACATTGAAAAAACATGATTTTTTTTTAACATAGAGTATATATACTAATGGGTTTCAAATTACACATTGAAAAAACATAATTTTTTTAATGAAAACATAGAGTATATATACGAAAAGACTTCAAATCCCACATCGAGAACATACTATGTTATCCTTTTAAGTTGAAGCATTTAAACCAAAAGGTTTTTTATCCCGCATTGAAAAAACATGATTTTTTTTTGGAAACATAGAGTATATATACGAAATGATTTAAAATCCCACGATGAAAATATATTATGTTATCATTTTAAGTTGAAGTATTTAAACCAAAATGTTTTCTATTCCACATTTTAAAAACATGACTTTTTTATTGGGAACATAGAGTATATATACTAATGAGTTTCAAATCCCATATTTGAAAAAAAAAAACATTCGGTCTCGTCCCGGTTTGTCCGGGTCGCTCGAGTCATGGCTTAACCAGTCGGGTCACCCGGGTTTGGCCGGGCTTTGCCCCTGCCAATCTTTTATTAAACCCGGACCGGTCCACCCACTAGGTCGACCTGCCGAGCAGGACCGGGTTTAATAACAATATTGTCAATCTATATGCTCTCAGTTCCACGAAGGAGTGATCAATAATAAGACGAGGGTACTATTTTTTTAAAAATAATAAATTAAGACTTTTTTAAAATATTGTTTTTATGATCTAAATATATTCATATTACAAATTTAAAAATATTTAAAAATAAAAAATATTCACTTGAGAATATCATACACATATTAAAAGTTTATTTAAAAACACAGTTTAAACTGTATTTGTTTTAAATTTAAATTTTTTTTAATTTTTTAATTATTTTGTTATACTAATCTCAAAAATAATTTTTTAAAATTAAAAAAATATTATTTTAATATATTTTTAAATATAAAATACTTCTAACTATCACGATACTACAATCTCAAATCAAAACACGTACTAAAACCTCACCTGCACAAGCATGAGAGAATGAGGCGGGCTTGCCACAAACCACACCCGCGCAACAGAAACACTGTGCTAAATTGGACCGGGCCTTGCCCTCGGCCACACCTCGGCCACACCTCGAACCATCACCCTTCCTTCGATGTTCAAAGTTCAAACACCAGCTTCACCACAGCCAACGGTACCAAAAATAGCAGGATGCTTGCGTGCGTTTTCTTCTCTAAATATCCGCAAATGCTATCACGCTCTCGCTTCATAAATCCACGGCGGTCTCTTCTTCAGCTATTCACCACCGCTCATCGCTTCTCCAAGAAACTAAATTTCTCCTCCTCTCCCGCTCCAGAGGTTTTAAAAAAACACAGATTTTTTAAAGTAGGTTTTGTTTAACGATTAATAATTATTCGATACTTTTTCCCGCTAGGTACTGTTAAATCATCTAGACGAGGAATGCGTTGATTTTTTGCCGTGGTTGGAAAGGAAAGCTGGAGTCGAAATTTCTTCAAAGCTTTACGTTGGCAAATCCGCGTACGGCAGGTTATTATCGTGCCCGTATTTTCTTAATTGGCTAATTTTACCATGAAATACTTGATTGATGATAAATCGAAGATTTAATTATTGCCTTTTATCGGTGCTCGTGTGGATTAGGGTCAGTTATTTGATATTGAGATGGTGTTTGGCCAATTTCAATAATTTTTTACCTCGGTATAACAATAGCCGGAATTTGTACCGTTTCCGATTGAATCGAATCGAATCGAATAGAATAGAATCTATTCGAAAGACATTGTGCGAATAGAGTGGTGTATGCAATAGACATAAGTTTGACTTTCGATGATCGTGATGGAGAATTCTGCAGCTAGTTGATCGTTGTTGAGGTGCGGTTGGAGGAATTTTTGGTGCTTGTTGTTGTTGTGCAGTGCTCCATGGAATCATATAACAAATGCTTTTTCAAAAAGTGCTTACAGCTCTCTTATGATGGGGTGCTTTTAGTGATAAACAATATTGCATGGCATTTTGAAATTGAAATTGGAAACCGTGTATCTCAGCAGGATGAAAAACAGGGGAATCTCTTGGCGCTTGGATGTGTGAAGCACTCCTTAATTTTTATAAGGTGTGCAACACCTTGGACCGAATTCTGTTGCATAAAATGTGACAGTTTGTGAAATGAGCTCATCCTTTAAGGCCTCAAGTCAACCTGTCTTTGTGCTCCTGTTTGACTGATGAAATCAAAGCTTCTTGTTTCTTTTACCACATGAAAAGTTTCATATCAAATGCTCAAGATGTGTTTGCTGGATCTGGGAGAAATTAATGATATCATTGACCTCGATCAACATGTAAATTTGGTTATACTATCTGAAAGTGGTTCCAACTAATTACTTGGCCATTGTAATGCAAATACACATTCCTGTGCAGAACTTGCTAGTTTGTCAATTGGGTTTTGATTCTTATTCTGAATCTGGGATTGGGACCAGTTGATCAAAGATAGTCTATTACATATTACTTTGGAAGGACTGACTATTTCTTGCTTGGTCAACTTGTTAAGTTTGAGCAATTCTGTGGCTGCATGAGGTAAGAGTAAACTGAAAAACTGAAGGCATATCCTGCACTCTTTTGCCCCATCCTGGAGTGAACATCAATAGAGTTCAACTGCACGCACATCCTATTTTTAGCAAATAGAGTGCCTTATCACCTTAGCTTGTGCCAGGCATCTCTTATATGCGTGTCTTTGTTTGTCTCTCAAATAGCTCACTCACTTGAAGGAGAATATTTATAGTATTCAAAGGTCTTATTATTTTCAGCAATCAACTGGGTTTCCTGCACCTCATCAGTAATGAGGAAATAGCTTAAGTATTGGAAGGCCTTTACTACAATATAGCAGCTGCAACTGTTGATGAAAAATATACTCTATCACTAAAACACATGGAGGGATGGATACTCTCTTTTGTCACCAGCCTTGTCAAATTTCTTTCAAAAGTAAAAAAATTAATGATGCATGTTTTGGCATACAGGTCACTGTTTGCTTCTAAAAGCATACAAACTGGAGAATGCATAATGAGAGTCCCATACAACGTGGTATCCCTCTTGACACATAGTACTGCTGCTATAGCGGTTAGCAATTTTCTTACCCTTTTTCTAAAAGGTTGGCCAATATTTTCTTACTTGATTTCTCAGCAAATAGCACCAGATAATCTACTTCCGAAAGTTGCATCTTTGTTAGACAATGAAGTTGGCAATGTTGCAAAGCTTGCTATTGTCATTTTGATTGAGCAGAAAAGAGGGCAGGTAAACTCAATTATGTTATTTTATTCATCTGATAAAAAGTAGGCTGAAGGAACAATTTCTTGTAGTTGCATAGTTGTGCATTGATTGACATTGCTATTTCTGATTTGTATGCTTAAATTCAAGGAAATATAAAGAAATTGATGGCCTATATTTATATTTCCTGCAGGAATCGGAGTGGGCCCCTTATATCAGCTGCCTACCTTGGCCTAGAGAAATGCATAGCACGGTTTGCACTATCACTTTTTGCATTTTTTCATTACTAGGATCATCGGTTCTCGAAGGACATGAGTCTAATAAAAATATATAATTCCTGAAGAACAAGATATTGCAAGAGTTATGTCTCTCTTATTGTTTGAATTTCTCCAGAAACTCGCCTCTCTTGTTGCTTGAATTTTTACAGATATTTTGGAGCAAAAGTGAGTTGGACATGATTCATCAAAGCACAGTATACCAAGAAACAATCAAAGAAAAATATCAAATCGAAAAGGATTTCTTGAAAATTAAATCAGTAAGTTTGTTTTGTTTCTCTCCAGAGAATCTATAAGCTCATATGAAGTTGTAATCAAGAGTTTTGAAGAAAAATATGTCTAGATAATGTTGCAGTACAATTTTGCTGATTCATCATGTCTTTCTTGCTCTTCACTTGAAATGCTGTGGGACGAAGTGGGATGGTTGTGTTCCTCTTAATTTTGAGAGGTGGTTTACAAAAAATCTCTAATATAGGAAGGTAGGACACAATTTCAGGGAGCTAAACATAAAGGGATGTAGATAGATAGAGAGAGGATCATGGTGTCATCCATTGCTACTCTTGTTTGTGTGAAAAAATTGGGCTCAAGAGCACATATTGATCTGTTTGGTCGGGTTAGAGATATGCAGCAGTATCACATATTTTTCAACAAATTTAACATCCATTTAACAATTCAGATTTATCTAACTTTTGGAAACATCAAACTTTGTAAAGTATATGCTGGTAACTGATGAGGGATTGATAGTTGCAAAGTTAACCTTGATTTTTGTTCACTCAATATACACGTGATTGTCAGCTCTGCTTACATTGAGTGTTGTGATTGTGATTAAATTTCGTATGCTTTCAGGCTCTCGATCACTCCCCAGAAATTTTAGATGGTATCACACTTGAGGATTTCATGCATGCATATGCTTTAGGTGAGCGATTTCTGCAGAAGTAATTGCTATCCATGATTTGTTTTCCTTCATGAATGCCCGTATTTTGAAGAGAGAAAGGTATATTGTTTGGCCACTTTTGTGATTACTGGATTATTCTGAGAAACGCTTCATCTATATGTAATTAGTTTTTATGAGTCAGTCTGTCATAACCAAAATGGAAGGATGGGCTCTAGGTAAAGAGTTACATGGTACTATGCTACTGTACTGATCAACTATGATTTCAAAATACTTATGAAGCTTCTGAATTATATTTCCTTCTCTGATTTTAGCTGTAATTTTCTATGTCTGTATTCTTTCAAATTCTTATGTCAACTTTCTTATGCATGTGACAGTTAGATCTCGAGCATGGGGAAGCACAAGGGGGGTATCCCTGGTATTGCCGTTATAATGACATCATTTATTTTGTAGAACATATTTTATATTTGCTTGTGGTGTATCCTTTATTTGTATAGTGTTTTATTTGAATTGTTTGGTTATTCCATAGATTCCATTTGCAGACTTTTCAAACCACGATGGGGTTTCTGAAGCATTCGTATTAAATGATGAAGACAAACAGGTCTCAGAGGTATACACTTTCCTTTTCTTTTTCTGTATAAGAGTTTAATACTACAGCAAAGTGGGAATCTTTTTTTTTTTTTTTAATCTTCTGTCGTTTCACAAAATCTCCTGTTGTTATTCAAGAAATGATGGTTGAAAAAAACTGTCTCAGAGTACTACAAAGTTTGAATCACAAAGGGACCCTCTACGATGTATTGTTTTGGCTTCTATTGATCTCAAAGAACAATGCCCTATAGGAGATTTTATTTATTGTTTGTTGGAGATTATATTTATCATTTATGTATTCTGCACATGTTTTCATTTCTAATTTAATTATTTAAATCCATGCATGCAGGTCATTGCTGATCGTAATTTTGCTACTCATGAAGAGGTCAGATACTGAAACAGTTTCTTTTCTTTAACAATAATTATATTTTCCTGTTGAAAGTAGTCTTAGATTTTCTAATTAGAAAACTGAGCAACGCGGGACTAGTATTTCTGATTCAAAGTTTTGCTAACAATTTTCTGCCATCTTGCCATTTCCACGGAAGAAAACTGTTATCAAATGATTAGCAATAAAGGTAATCACAAAAAAAAAAGTGTTCCTTTTGCAATAGTTGCAAAATACTGTTAATTCTTATAGTCACAAGACTTATGCATTGTTATTGCTGTTCTTAATAGTTGTAGTACCATAGTGTTGATTCCATATGGTTTTGGTGTGTCACACATGCTTCTTATGAATGCATTTCTGGTTCTTTTGGGGGCCATAAGCCTGTACTTTTCATCTTCCATCACCCTTGAGCTGAGAATTTAGATCATCTGAAACACCTGTGTAGGTGCTGATCAGATATGGAAAATTTTCAAATGCTACCTTGCTGTTGGAATTCGGATTTATAGTTCCACACAACATCCATGACCAGGTTAGTCTTGAATTTAAAGCTGCGAAGGTGTCTAATGGCACTTTGTCATAGGAATAGTTTTGCTTACTACTATCTTGCTTGTCAATGTTATCAACCATAAATTATTCTATTGAGCAGAAACACTGTCATTCCTGTTGTCTCTTTTGGATTCTCTTAATTAGTATTTCCTTGTACTTGAACTGATTCTTTATTACTGCCTGATGCCCAAAACTATTTTTTATGTCATATTTTATTACTGCCTGTTTTTCTATGTTCCAAATTGTGGACCTATCTCTTACAAATGTTGTTTGTATTCTCAGGTCCAGATTCACATTGACGTGCCCAATCATGATTTTCTAGGTGAAATGAAGTTGGATATTTTACGAAGGCATCATTTACCAACCACAAGATATGCTAATGACTTCAAGTTTTCTGGGGATTCTTTCATAATCAAGTCAGTATTTTGGGTTGGTATAGTAATTGTGCTATCTTGAACTTGTTTTGATAAAAATAAAACATAGAATAAGAAGCCAATCTTGAATATGAGTAATAGTGATGCTTTTGGCGGACCCTGCTGAAGTGTTTGCTTCACTTTAGACATTATTTTATGATCACAGCCCAATTTCTTCTGAGCTTTAGTAATTCAGTTCTTCCTTTAGCATTTAGAAGTGTCAGCTAATGTTTCTTATGATTATAACCAATGTGGGCAATGAATGTTAGCTAATGTAACCTTATGTCTGCACTGGCATTAGTGCCTGTGTTGATGTGACATGATGATTGTTTTTGTTGATTTCATCACAGGGAAGTGAGGTCCGCTAGAGGCAAAGGAAAAGGTCTGCCACAATCACTACGTGCATTTGCTCGTGTTCTTTGTTGCAACTCTTCTCAAGGTGTGCCTCAGATCGCATTCTTTTACTTTGTATGAAATCCATGTCTCAGGACCTGTAAGTAGGGCCACACTAGTCTTGAAAATATTTCCTGATTTATAATTGCTCTTCAGATTTAATTGATTTGGCCATGGAAGCTGCACAAAATGATGGTCGTTTAGCTCGACGCCCTTTAAAAAATAGCAGCAGGGAGATCCAAGCACATGAGATCCTGTTGTCAAGAATCAGTCAACTTATTGAGGAATATAATGTATCTATGAAGGTGAACATGCTTATCTTCCCCTCATTGATTGATTGGAGCTGCAGGTTTAATTTTACTGTAAAGAGTCAAGAGCAGGTATTGAAGTTTTCAAATGGGTGAAGCATCGGTTTTTGTCGGCTCAGCTCCCATGGCAATTGGTTCTTAATACAAGTTGCCAGGATATTGACTGTTTCCTAACATGTTAATAAAAAAAATACATGATAGATATTTGGTTGGTAAGTGGACAGTAATCTCATGTTGCATGTTATTTGCACAGCTATTCCTTCATCAATTCGTTATGCCCCTCCATTCGTATCCCCTTTTACATTTTCAGCCATTACTTGCTTGTTATGGTATCTGGAACAAATTTTTTTCCTTTACGGGCTTTTTTCATTTGTTTTAAGCCTTTTCATGCACTGTACAGTCATTGGAACCTGTTGCTGCTTCTGTGTGCAAAAGATTTGCTCTTCGAAGGCAGATGGCTCTAGATCTCCTCACTGGTGAGCTTCGTGTCCTTGAATCTGCATACACATGGCTGAATAATTACTGTGCTACCTTGTTACAGCATTCCACTACCAATGATGATGCCAGTGCCTGTGGGAATATTCGGGAATGAACAAGTAAATAAGAGCAGAATGTTCATTTTCTTCGTCACATCCTGGGACATGTAAATTCATTCAGAACTGCAAGAAGGAAATTCAGAAAGAAACCAGTTTCTAAAGCTAGACTGACGTAGAAGTGCCCTTCCTGGGTGTTTACAAACCTGCAGCATTATGCCGGAAATCCCGATTGCAATGAAGATAGTGCAAAGTACATCGGTTTTTTGCAACGTTCTTTAGTTATATATATTTCAAAAAAATATGTAGTTTTTAGTGTTCACCTCTTTTGAAAATTGTCAAGTGGCATGTAAAAAATTATAATGAGTGAGGATTGAAAAAAAGAAGAAGAAAAATATCTTAAAAGCAGATAATAACATTACCAGTATCATTATAAAGATTTTGTCGAAATAAACTCAAGATACAAGTAAAGATCACGAAT
>Ga0307517_10013978_pt1 | contig 10835 bp, 8 predicted proteins | sample 23_EM_MG_FD_194515 | JGI IMG/M metagenome (GOLD analysis project Ga0307517, IMG submission 194515) | Populus trichocarpa ectomycorrhiza microbial communities from riparian zone in the Pacific Northwest, United States - 23_EM | ecosystem: Host-associated > Plants > Roots > Unclassified | place...
TTATGGCTGGTATGACATTACCCAATCAGTCGAAGCCAATTTTGTAGAATGAATTCATGGAAAAATTAGGATTTCATAATGGTTATGGAATGAAGAACACGAGTAATTAAAATCATATAGCAAAGGATCAGAGAGACACAGCGAATGTGTCTCTCAAAGAGAGATGGTATTTTTATCTAGCAGAATTTAATGAAGCGGAAACTAAATACGACTACAACAAAGAAAGAAAGAAAGAAGATATGAATTTTAATGAGCGAAGAAGAAGGTTTTAGATATGAATCTCAAGTTTGTAGATTTTATTTTTTCTAAAATAACAATCCTCAAATTCTTTTTTTTTTTTTTGAAGGTTTATAAAACCTTAAATAAATTAAAAACCCTATCTCAACTAGAAAATAAAATAAAAATTTGAAATTATAAAAAAAAAGCATGAAATTCAAAAATAATAAAAAAATCATAAAAACTATCAAAATAGAGTTTCAGGATGAGATTTTTAAATTGACTGAGGATTAAACTTCATAATTTATTTTGATATATTTTTTTATAGGGTTATTGTAATTTCATAACCCGTGTTGATCCAAGTTAATTCAATATATTGTTATTTTAATATTAAAAAATATCATCTTGAATATTTTTACGGATTATTTTTAAACCCATAAAATTAACTGGTTTAAAAAAAAAATATTGAGAACTTCTAAATATTTTTTTTATCTTCAAATGAATGGATAATGACAATATATAGGACAATAATTTATCTAGTAATTTAAACTAAACTACCAATGAGGTGTCAATATATAGGAGATATTGTCGTTCCCGGTGCAACCACACTAGAGATAATGCTCTTGGACATTAAATGCATGGATTCCATGACCATCTTATATCCACACAATAGTGATTCCCGAGTAGCTATTAATTAAGATTTGTATCCCTGTGAAATTGAGATTTGTTGGAGAAGTAGCAAGGCAACACCTTGCATGACTTGCAATATTATATTTTGTCTGACACTTCAAATAACTCCCACTTTCATTTTTTTTCCCTCTAAATTCTAAAACGTTACAGAAAATATGTTAAACTGTTTGTTTATAAATAGGATTCGTCTTCACCAACTGTGTACAAAAGCCCCTCTTTCCTCCTCCTCTGAGTGCGTGAGGGTTGGGACGAAGCTTTTTTTGCCCCCTAATTCTAAAAATAATTTTATTCTCTGTAGAGGGCCGCAAGGTATGAGGAATCTCTCTCTCTCTATTTTTTCTTTCAAGATAAGAACATGGAGTTGATTTTCAACAATTTAAACAACACACACATATATATATATATATCAACAGGACTTTAACAGGATTTTGTTGCTGTGCAGATGGTAAAAGTTGATATTCGAATAAAAGAGTCAGCTATTGTACGTCCTGCCGAAGAGACACCAAAAAAAAGCATATGGAGCTCAAATCTGGACCTCTTGGTGCCAATTGTACACGTCCCAACAATATACTTCTACAAGCCAGTTAATGATTCTTCCAGTTTTTTTAACCCTCAAGTGCTCAAGGAGGCTCTTAGCAAGGCTCTTGTGCCATTCTACCATATGGCAGGGAGGTTAGAGAAGGATGAAAATGGTAGAATGTCGATATTGTGTAACTCCAAAGGGGTTTTATTTGTCGAGGCTGAAACAAGATCTACCATTGATGAATTGGGGGATTTTACTCCCCACTTTGAGATGCTGCAGTTCATTCCAGAAGTTGATCGTTCAAACATATTTTCCTATCCTCTACTACTGTTACAGGTAAGGTTTTTAACCAATGCAAGGCAAAGTACGCATAATATGTGCAGAATGTGTAAGGATTAATTGTAGAATATATTGAGTTAAAGGATTTGCATATTTTTTAGGGTTTATGCTAGATTTGAAATGAAAAGTAGCATATTATAAAATAAATTTTTTGAACCACTCAGATCTTATTTGAACGTTGAGATAAATTAAATGAAAAAATATGTTTGCATTTAAATAAGTTAGATTTTTTTTTATGAAATAGGAGAGATATATTAAACAGCTGTTATAGCCATGACTTATATAACAGAGATAAGAATAGATATATAAGTTTCCATATTTAATGTGTTTATTTACATTGTCCTACAATCATTGCATCTCTCATTCTTTGATAGGAAAACAAGTTTAATGAATTAATATGCATACATTACTATTTGCAATTTGACATCTTTTTAGAAGAAACAAAGTATTATTTTAGTTTTTTTAAAAAACTAGAATAAAAAAAACTTTTTTTTTAAATTTGTATTGAGTTTTAGAAACTTAAAGTGTTTTCTTTTTATGATTTACGTGCTGTGTATGTTGCTAACAGGCAACCTTCTTCAAATGTGGAGGAGTATGTCTTGGAGTTGGCTTACACCATATCTTGGGAGATGGAACTTCTGCAATCCATTTTATCAACTCATGGTCTGAAATAGCAAGAGGACTATCTGTTACCACCCCACCGTTCATTGACCGTACCTTGCTTGATGCTCGAGTTCCTCCTGTCCCTGCTATGCATCACGTAGAATACGACCCCGTTCCTCCCTTGAACACCCATATCTCCGGTGACCAAACCCCAGAAATCCAATCAAATCCTGAACCCACTTGTGCAAAAATCCTCACCATCACATTTGATCAACTCCGAACACTAAAAAACAAGTCTAGAAAAGACGTTGCTGATGGCAGTACTATCAACTATAGCACCTTTGAAACCCTAGCAGCACATATTTGGCAATGCACCTGCAAGGCACGTGGAATCACAAACGACCAAGCAACAAAATTACACATTCCAACAGATGGGCGATCTAGATTGAACCCACCATTGCCAGCCGGATACTGTGGCAATGTTCTTTTCACAGCAGCAATTTTAGGTTTATCAGGCGAAATCCAATCAAAGCCATTGGTGGATACCATAGCAAAAATCCGTGGAGCATTGAAAAGAATGGACAATGAATATTTGAGATCAGCCATTGATTATTTGCAAGTCCAGGCTGATTTAGAAGCTTTGAAGCGAGGGCCACACACATTTAAGAGTCCAAACCTCAATATTGTGAGTTGGATGACAATGCCGATATATGATGCTGATTTTGGTTGGGGTCGACCTTATTTTATGGGGCCAGCAATTGTTGGCTTCGAGGGCATGGCTTACATTGCTCGATGCCCAAATAATGATGGGAGCTTAATGATATTTACCTGCTTAGAAAGCAATCACATGGAACTCTTCAAGAAGTTCTTTTACGATTTCTAATTCGCAAGTTCATTTATACGGCATAACTTAATTTGTTGTGTGTTTTTTTTCCAATATGACACTTAATCACACTTAATGAATATTTGATGAATTTATATAATGGTTTTATTTACAGTTGTTTGGAATTAATTCTATTGTAATTGATAACTAAGTTGATGAATTCAATTTATTTTGTTTTCTATATTATCCATATTATCTTTATTTTATTTTTATTTTCTCCACTGCCATAATCACAAATAACCCAAAAAATCAAATCCAATTTTTTTTTCTAAGGTCTTATTTTTTCAAGACTATACAAGCCATAAAATTGAGGACAAAGAATATTACCTACGATGGGATGGGAAGAGAGGAGAGAAGAAGAGTGTTTTGGTGACTGTGTTGTTGAGGTTTTAATAATGATGCATATTCACTCTTGACAAAAGGGGGAATAGTGATTAAAAAAAAATGAGTAGGTGAGTATTTTTTGAAAAGTAGTTTTAACATTAAGTTTTTTTTATTAAAGTAAATCAGAGGAGTTATATCTAATTTATTTGTATATTATTTTTATTTTTAGACTTTGAATTCTATTTAAAATTTAATTCTTGATACTTAAAATAATTTCAAATATAATATTTTATTAAAATATCAGAATTAAATTGAATTTAGATGATTTTAAATATACTATTAAGGAATTTATAGTAGCTTTTACCGATGAACCAATAATAAGAAGAAGGCAATAACTCTCTCATGGTCAGTGAGGTATAGATGAACAGATCACGGAGATTGGTGCCAAAAGCATGAGCAATTAACAAACCTGAACCTGATAATGCCAATGCATAAATTTTAAGAAGAGAAAGATAAGTGAAATAGTAATAGAGGGTGATTGCTACAATGACGACTTCAATTCAAGAGTAATTCACTTATTTTTACATGAAATATAAATGTTTATATTGTTGCAACTTGCACGCGGGTGCGAGGTATTGGGGGTTCAGGAAGTCACCACCTAATTATTTGGTTTATAATTATTAGGAGATCCTAGCATACTCTACTCGAGGTAGGCTGCATTTTGTGATCTAGATGTTGTTTGAAGGTTTTGATGAGTTTCTAACCAGTAGTCTGTCTATGGTTTAAGATAAAGATTCACTCATGCAAATAAATCTAGCTTTTTGAATTTACTATGGTCTCGTGTATCGAAATGAATTCTTGTGGAAAGGTCCATGTAGGTGCCCTAACAGAGTTTACATATCGTGGAAAGCGAAAGAGTTTTTCACAAATCGTATATTATGGTGAAAAATATCCTGAATTAAAATTGGTGAATATTCAAAATAATTCTAAGAATTTTCTAGACAACTCCTGATATTTAAATACCAACTTACTTGTAGGTCCATCATTTATACCAGAATACTAAACATTAATTTTCATGAACAATAACTGCATTGTTGGTTTTGTTTTGAATTGCTAAGAGTTTGTTGTATTATGTTACCATTGATCTGCTTATAATATTCCTGACTCTAGCGTTAGTGAATATTCGACTATGGATACTTCCAACTCTAGCGTTGATAAATATTACGTAGAAAAAAAAACATATGGTATTCCTAACTCTGTTGTTGGTGAATAAACCAGTAAAATGAATTTAAATCAATGCATACATATTTTTTTAAAAGAAAAAAAATATACCGTATACCGGATTTGCATTTCACAATAAAAATCCACATATCAATTATACAGTGAAATACCTAAAAAAATACAAGGGACCTATAAATAAATTCAAAAAGCTCCATGAATTTTCTTGGAATTTTTTGATATCTAGAAAGGCTTGTTTAACTAGATATCAAAATAAAAAGGGGTGGAATAAAAGGGATAAGATATAAGAGTGTGTTTTGCCAAACACACCCTTAACCCAAAACAGATTGTGTCAAATGAGCTTGAGGTCCGGCCTCAGCTTTTTTTCTTTTTTTGGGCTCGGTTTGACCTAGCCCATACGATCTGGGCTGGACCTAGTCGGCCTAGATCGGTCCCTAGCCCAAGCCAATAACCCGGCTGACTGCAAACAGGAGACACACGTGAACTACTTCACACGCGCATATGCAATTACCAGTGAATAAAAATTCACATGAACAATAAGATGTCAATTAAGGAAGCGCTGAGAACATGATGCAAACCGCGTTCTCTTAATTTTAAAAAAACTTTATTTATTTATTTAAAATTAATAATATTTTAGTGTTTTTAGATCATTTTGATGCGATAATATCAAAAATAATTTTTAAAAAAATAATAAAAATATTATTTTAATATATTTATAAATAAAAAAAACTTTAAAAATCAACCAACCTCAATCTAAATTTTGCATGCACAGAGACGAGGAGAACTTACCTGGAGACGGAAATGAAGGGATGAAGATAATGGCGAAGGCGTGCTGGCTAATCTCTATGTTTTCATCTGTTTATGTCATTTCCTTCTGCTCGTCTCTGTCTTCCTCTCATGTTCGTCTCTCTGTTTTTTTCACTTTTTTTCCACGTTTGTTTCTTCGTGTGTGTATGTGTTTTATTCTCTGTGGTTCTTCCTTTTCTTCTGGTTTTCTCTCTGTTTGCTTTTTTTTTCCGTGTCCTCTGTTTGCATTCCCTGTGTTGTTCTCTTTTCGTTCTGTCTGTGTCTTTCATTTTCTCACCCTTGTTGTCTCTGTTTTTCCTTGGTTTTTTGTTCGTTTCTCCTGTTCGTCCTGTGCCTGTCCCTAGTCCTCCTGTTCTTGTTTTTGTTCGTCCTATGGTATTCTCTCCTCGTCCGTGTCGTTTTGCTGTTGGTGTAGTTTGTAAATGAATAAAGAAAAGATGTTTATCCCACATTGGAAAGAAACACTCCCTCCTAATGTTTCTAAGTGTGGGTTTCTATTGTGTAGTAAATTAAGCCATGGTGGACAAACTCTCCTATTTGGCTTCCTAATGTTATTATATGGATATTTATAATATCAAAAGATAGCATTTGGAACTTGGAACTTAATATGAACAGTTATACTGTTTCATGAATAGTCATACTGTTTGATGAACAGTCATACTGTTTCATCGTAATGTTTCAAGTCTATAAAAGCATGTTACTATACAGGAAAAAAAAATAACAACAAAAAGACATTCTTTTCTTGGTCTTATCTTCTCATTCTTTTAGAGGTTTAGAGGGCTTAGTTGTATCCTGGAGGTGTTGTCTTTGTGTGGGACAAATAAACACCTTAAAGATAGTGTTTTCACGCCTCTAAGCCAACTCCATATTTGTTTCCATCCTAAACTTTCCTAACATTTGCTCTCCCCTGTGTCATGGCCTTTCTCTGGCTTTTATAAAGCCAGAGTATGCCATGCATTCATGCTTTGGTAACGGCATGCATCGTGGGGGAGAGAGACGTTACCACGATCTGCTGCGTTTTCCGCTGAATTAATAGTGGGATGAAGGCGATGAACAATGGTATTCAGAACGACACCGTTTTCAACTAAAATAGCCATTTTCAATTTGGCCCCTGAACTTCTGACATTTAACAATTGGGTTCTTATTCATGAAAAATCTTTTTTTTTTTTAATTTTTCCCCTGGATCAGTTGCAAGTGAACCCCTGGATTTCGGTGCCATTTACAAAACAGTCATTGGTTTTCAATTTAATCAATTCAGTCTTTAATTGGCTCTTCAACTTTTAATTCTTTCAGAACTACCCTTGGAAATATCAATTAAACTTCACTCCCTATAGTACCACTGCCTATTCACTTTGGTCCTTAGACTTTAATTTCTTACAATTTTAACCCAAATCAACCCCAAACTTTGGTATTTCTTCAATTAAGCCTTTAATTGCATTAATTAATTAAATCAAAGTTTAATTAAGTCTCAAAACTTATTAATTCTTCTAATTTTTATAATTTCATCCTTATTAGTCCTCAAACTTTCATTTTGTGTTGTCTTAACCCAATTCTTAAATTATTTTTTTATTCATTCATTTTTTTGTTATTTATTATTTTTTTAAAATAAAAAATAAAAAATTATGTTATGACATATATATTCCTTATTTTTATATTAACTCGTGTATGTATATTGAATGTTATCCACTCATTAAGTTATTGAACTCACTCTCTCGTCATTTATCTTTTTTCAGGCTTATAGATTGTTAGCGTATCATTTTTGTTGGACCTTCAAAACCTGCTCTTTTGGTTGTAATTACTACTTTTTTTATGTCTAGTTAGTGCTCCGCAACTACAATATTTATATTAACTATTGTAGTACGATAATCAATTTATATTAGGGAATTAGTTATATTATCATGTTGCATAGATCTCTATTTTGTTTATATAAGTGAAAAATTTTGTATGTAAGCTTGGGTTTGCATAGGTATGAAAACCTGAGAGGGGACCTTGCCTATGTGTCGGTCATGAATTCAAAAATCGGGTTGTGACAATTAGGACAACACGTAGTTGGTCAGGATCAAAGTATAACACTCCTTATATAAGATAACTTAGTAATATCAAGTTTAAGGATAATTTACACAATTATCACAAGAGTTTTTCCATAGATATAAGTGATCTCTTCATATAAAATTTTCTTACAAGTCAGTTTAGTGTACATGACATCTGACAAGCACTTGCATATTAGTTCCAGGTATCCATCATACCTCAGTTTATGAGAGTACATGTTTTCTTTCATAAAGAAATAAACATAATATACATCAGTCCTAACAACTTTAATTAATGTCCAATCTTAATAGAACATTGATCAAGAATATTTAGGAACAATGTTTTGATGCAATAAGAATCTCATAATTATAACAACTTTATAATTTTCTTTATACCATGGACTTTATTTTTACCCTGGATTCATTAATTAAACATTAAATTTATTAATCAAATATAAATGGGTATTAAAGATAAAGAAATCTTTTGTTAATAATAAATATATTCTATATAAATAAAAATCAATACTACATACATGTAACTAACTAATTGATTACATGACATATTTATTAACAAATAAATCATATAAATCTTGCATTAATAGCAATACAATTAATGCTAGTACCCTTTAAATTGGTGCGTATATACCGACTATGTCCAGCTTGTTAATTGAGTTGTTATATATACCTTTCTCAATGTAGCTTTAGTGAGAACATATGCCAACTCATCCTATAATACTCTGTCCAACAATATTTTCAATCTCTTCAAAGAGACAACTCTTGATTTTAGCAATATAAATTCTTGATCCAATTTTTATATGAGCTATGAATGTAGCAAACTGCTTCAGAAAATTATTTTGTGCTATCTCACAGAATCATATGAAGTGATGAACCAACCATGTACATAAATGGCTACTTCTTCATAATAAAATCTCTTTAATTAAGCTGATCACACGTTCGGATTCAAGCACTTACACAAAACAATACTCAAACTTAATTCATCATCAGTTATGGAAATATAAATGATGATATTCTCCAGAAAACATTCATATATTATAAATTTTAATAATAGAAATTGGAAGAATAAAATAAAATTTCTCATTTAAAATCTAGGGTTCATAAGAAATTAGAAGAAGTAATAATCATTAAGTAGAAAATATGAATTTCGAAACTTAAAAGTACTCAAGCAATTCATTTCTTTAGATTGTAAACAAAAACACAATAAAAAAATATAAATTATAATGCCCTTAATTTTAAAACTTCATGGTTTTCGCATTCAAATTATTAAAGAGTACACTGTGTGCTTAGATTCATAGCAAACTCTTTGAGAGAATAAGATATGAATGTAAAGAGTACTGTGTACTTGGATTCATAGCATACTTTGAATAAGTTATGAATGTAAATTGATCAAGAAAACTGTGTTTTTTTCTGTTAAAGAATTATTTCAACTCAATAACTGAAGCTGTTAGGTAAAGTCTCAAGATATAATTTATATTATTCTCTAATACACTCTCTCAAGTGAAAACTCTTTGGACTTAAAACTTGCATAGACTTACACTACCTCGTGCTTAATTTTTTTTATCAAATAAATAGGAATGGTGAGATTTGAACTCGTGACTGCTTGATCATCGATACAATGTCAAAGAACCATCTCAACTTAATAGCTTAAACGGTTAGATAAGGTCTTAAGATATGATTTATATTATTCTCTAATATTTTCTAATCCTTAATTATTTTAATATATATTTTTGGAGGAATAAAACAAATAGTTATGGGATAAAGAGAATATCAATTTTCTAAATAAACTCTTTATATATCACACATTCATTAAATATACATATATTAAATAAAATATTATTTTTTAAAATTAACCAATAAAATTTTAATATTAACATAGCCATATCTAACCTATCCATCTTCACCAATGGCTTTCTGACAGTCCAGCCAGGTTCCATCAAACAGTTTAAAAGCGGTAGGTCAATGCCAACGATGCCCTGCATCAAACGTATTGATGAAGAATTAATTGGACACCTTGCTCAATGTAAACGTTGTTCATAAAGTAGTTGGACAATCATAATGATACAATCGACTACTGAGGAGATGATCTGCTATAAATATCTGTATATCCACCAGTTTTGCAATACTCCAAACGATGATTTCATGACTTCAATTTCGAACTAAAACTTCCCTTTTCCCAGAGTCCAAACACCAACCCATTACATTGTTCCTCTATATATTGCTACAGAAAGTTAACAATGGAGGTTCAAATCACGTCAAGAAAGCTCATCAAGCCATCAGTTCAAACGCCTCCTCACCTTCAAATTCTGAAACTTTCGATTCTTGATCAGTATCCATATTATGTACCCAATATTTTCTACTACACCAATGCCAACCATGAAATAGAGAACATCAACACACAGAAGCTAGTTGAGCAGCTAGAGAAATCATTGTTAGAAGTCTTAACGCTCTTTTACCCTCTAGCAGGAAGATTCATCAAAGACAAACTCATAGTTGATTGTAATGATGATGGGGTAGAATTCTTGGAAGCTAAAGCTGATGGAGACCTCACTCAAATTCTCCAGCAAGAGCCCAAACCATATGAGCTGCTTCGTCGTTTGGTTCCTTCTTTAGCAGAATCTGCCACTAGTCCTTTATTAGCTATTCAAGTTAACATTTTCAAGTGTGGAGGGCTAGCAATCGGTGTGCTCAATTCGCACAGGATAGCTGGTAGATGGACCATGTCAAGATTTATCAATGCATGGGCTACAACTCATTTTCATGATCAAGGGATTAGTAAAGTTATTCCTCCAACCTTCGTTTCACCATTTATCTTCCCGGATTCCAGCAGGCTCAGGTTTTGATGCGGGACAGCAAACAAAAGAATTAAAGCCGGGAAAAGAAAGAAGCTTTAGAAGAAGAAGAAAGCCCAAAGAAGAGAAGAGAGGAGAGTAAGGAGATGCAAAATCTGCAATTTTCATTAATCATCAATAATGTCCATGTCTCAAGATGATAGAACATATAAATAGTAAATCTTAGAACATCCCACTGGGCTCGGCCCATCAAATTAAACTGTTTAACATAAATAATAAAATAACAATGAGCAGGCCCAAATGGGCTACATAAATAAAATTACAATGAAATAGGCCCAAATGGGCTTAGTCCCCCAACCAAAGCGTGACGGGCTGGG
>Ga0307517_10013979_pt1 | contig 10835 bp, 14 predicted proteins | sample 23_EM_MG_FD_194515 | JGI IMG/M metagenome (GOLD analysis project Ga0307517, IMG submission 194515) | Populus trichocarpa ectomycorrhiza microbial communities from riparian zone in the Pacific Northwest, United States - 23_EM | ecosystem: Host-associated > Plants > Roots > Unclassified | place...
ATCTAATCGGTCATCTGGGAGGAAGAGACAGAATTATGACTCGATATTGGTTTTACTTTGATCTAATCATTTATATATATTTAGTTTCCAGCCTTGCACCAAACTCGGGCCTCCTTGGTGGCTCGCTGGAGGATGCTGCTCTCGTCGATCAATGGGTCCACCTCGCAGAATCAGAGGTAGATTCGTGCACCTACTTCATCCAAGCTCTCTGCGAAGGATCGTTTCCTTACAACAAACTCGTCAGTATTGTCTGAGTGTACTTCTATCCGAACTAAATTTATTCAATCCAGCTACACACCGGTCTCGTTGAGCGCCAAACGCGTACCCTCAACACCCTCGAGGCCCACCTCTCTTCGCGTACCTTCTTCGTCGGCGAGCGCATCACCCTCGCAGATATATTTGTTGCTAGCATCATCGTAAAAGCCGTCGGGGTAACTCTCGACGCCCCCCTTCGTGCCAAACTCCCCAACCTCATTCGTCACTTCGAGACCATTGTCAACCATCCCAAGTTGAAGGAGAGCTTCGGCGAGATCAAATACACGGAAAAGGCTATCCAGTTCGTCCCCCCTGCCAAGGTGAAGAAGCCCGCCGCTCCTGCCGCCCCCGCTGCGCCAAAGGCTGAGAAGAAACCCAAGGCGAAGGCTGCGGATGATGATGATGACGAGGAACTCCTCGTTCCCGCAGAGCCTCAGGCCAAGAACCCTCTCGACGATCTCCCCAAGTCAACGTTCAACCTCGAGGATTGGAAGCGGGCTTACTCCAACAAGGAGACGCGCGGTGCTGGTGGCGCTATTGAATGGTTCTACGAAAAGTGAGTATTTTCGCAGCTTTTATTATTATATTTGTTCAATGGATTTTATATTCAGCTTCGATTACGCTGGATTCTCCGTGTGGCGTGTCGACTTCAAATACAACGAGGAGCTCACACAGGTCTTCATGTCCTCGAACCAAATTGGTGGATTCTTCAACCGTCTCGAGGCCTCGCGTAAATACCTGTTTGGCTCTGTCGGTGTGTTGGGTACCTCGGGTGACTCGGTCATCTCTGGTGTTCTTATCCTCCGCGGACCGGCAGCCGAGCCTGTTGTGAACGTTGCCCCCGACTGGGAGTCATACGCGTACACCAAGCTTGATGTGAAGGATAATGCGGAAGATAAAACGTTCTTCGAGGGAGCCCTCGCTTGGGATTTGGAGGTCAACGGTAAAAAGTGGAATGATGGAAAAAACGTGAGTCTTTGTTTTGCAGAGTCCCTCCTTTTTCTAACCAATGGTTTTCAATCCCAACAGTTCAAGTAATCTTTGAGGTGCGTAACTTGGCTACTATAAAAGGCCAAACCGGGTCGAAAGGCCAAAAAAAATAGTGCAGTTGAACTCACCTCTACCCTTTTTTGCGTACTGACAGAGTTTCTCCTTCGAAGGGCACGAATTTACGAGAAAATATCTACTAATCGAAGGAACTAACATACATACCACGCACAGCAGAAGGATGGAAGGTATGTTGTGGCGAGGGGATTAAAGATATAATTCAATGCAATAATAAAGCAATGGTATTACCTGCCGAAACACCGACTACGGGATAGGACGTATATCTTCCTAGATAATCGTTTAAGTAAATTACTCTGTTCAATGAGAAATCAATGGAAAAGTACCTTCGAACACCGTACAAGGCGTGAATATTTAAGAAATACAAGGTTGTAGGCGTAGGAGTGATCGCCAGAAAGCGATATATCGTTTCAGAGCTAGGACAGGCATTGTCGAAAGCAATGATGGTTCAGAGCACGAGGGTTGGAAAGGGTGACAGCGATCACCGACGCTTGTCCACAGCGCAACTAAGCGATGAAAGCAATCGCGGGGTAAAAACCCATCGTAAGGGTACGAAACGTCGTCTCAGAGCTGGGAGAGTCGCGGGGCTCTGGGAAAGTCAATTAGAACCAGAGGCGATGGCAGGAAGGCCGTAATAGGATTAGTCGGAATGCGCATGGGTGTTGGAAGATCCCGGAAGTCGATATGTGATGTGAGAGCCTGGGTGGCGTAAACGCGGCTACTGGCAGGAAATACCCTCAGATGGTGAGGGCGATATATGGTGCTATAGCAGGCTGCAAGGAAGGGAGTGGTGAGCACCAACATCACACTCGTCCGTCATTCGCATATATTCTCCCTCTAAAAGGTTCTAGGGCATCATACGACCCGCCGACGGACGATGCATCCACCAACGCGCTCTCCCACCCGCACAACACGTACGTGCAGTTGTATGTCGAACACCCGAGTTTGAGCCACTGTCCGACCGTGTTCGGAGTATTCGTGGGCAGGGCTACAGGAGGAGTTGTTAAAGGGAGGCAATAGTAGGCACGAACCTTACCAGATGCTAGCACATACTTAGGACAGACGGCGATGCAAAGCGGTGGTCCAGGCAGCGTGGTCTAGTTTTGGTCACTCTGCACCCCGAATCCGTCATCTTCGAACTGAAAATGACGAAAATAATGATCCTCCTGGGCGGTCATGGAAATGTGAGTATCCTCTCAATATACCTGAGCCAAGAAACGCGGCTCCCCAAAACCAGGTATCCATGCGCCTCGCCAAACTCCTGTCGTCAACTCACTCAGTGACCTCCATCATCCGCGATCTGTCCCAAGAGCAAGACATCAAAGATGTTTCTGCCACTCCCCTCACTGAGCTTGCTCTCCCTCTTGAGGATCATTCCCCTGCAGCTGATTTCAGCAATACCTTCAAACTCAAAGGGTATGACGTCGTATACTTTCCGCAGGGGTAGGTGGGCAGGGTGGCGAAGAGAGGACTCTGAAGGTGGACTATGAAGGTGTCCTCATGATATTCGACGCGATGGAAGGCGTCCAAGGCGAGAAACCTCTTCTGATTCTGGTATCCGCGGTGGACGTCCGCAACCCAGATAAGATCCCCGCACACTACCTAAGGCATACCCAGATTTTATCCTTGAAGGGTTTATCACAGCGAAGAATGACAGACAGAAGAAGATATCGCGATGGCGAATAGTTGCGTTGGGATCGACACGTCAGTGCTGCATTCGACACGTCAGCGTTGGGATCGACACGTCGGTATTGCATAACGACCTACTGGGTAGGTCTCACCTTTTTTTCTCTTCCCTTCAAATCATGTCGAAAGTCGGCCGCACATCGCTCGGAAGAGGGAAGAGGCACGCGACCTGGTCGTGCTCGTTCGAGCTGTACACGAGTTGTGGAATGTTAGGGTTGTCAGTAAAGTAAAAAAAGAATACATAAATGACTTACTCGACATTTTTGAGGTTCTTCCGGGGTGGAGAGGTGTGGGTTTGGGACTAAGGCTGGAGAGGCGGTGGCGGTCGGCTTCGGTGTGCTCGTGTGGGGCTCAAATGTCCGACATGTTAGGTTTGATGTGTTGGATGGGCATCGTCAACGACGAACGAAAAAGAGAAGGGAAACGAGTCGTGTAGACTCGTTTCACGACACATCTCGCGGGTCTCCCACATCCTGTGCCTCCTCTCATGTTCTGTCTACCCGCAGACCCGTTCGAGTGTCCAAACGTCCGCCCATAGCCTTCAAGTCGGAAAAGGGCACACGACGCGGTGCCGTTCGCGTCATGAAATCCTGTAAATGCATATAAGATTAGTAAAAATTATGTAAAGGAGAGCAATAAAAAGTACTTACAATACACTTCTTGAGACGTTGAGGGGGCGGAGAAGCAAGATAAGATGAGTGGAGTGACGCACCTCAAGTTGACATCGAGAGTGTCACAAGATTTCTTACTTAATCGATCACGGAAGTTACCGGCATCTTAGGCATACAAGGACGAGTCCTAACAATCTCGGTATATATTCTCGTTCACCATGTTCAATTTCGTCTCAATCCGACCCCCAATGTCAGCGAAACGATGTCGCAAAAGCCCTTGCTCTTCTCGTCGACAAAAAAGATACAGCTGGCCTGGCAATCATTATTGTTGACAGTGGTGGCGTCACCGCGGTTTGGATGCCTTTATCGAGAAAGGCGAGGGTTGATTATACCAACAAGAACCGGATATCAAATAGATGTAAATATTACAGCGACCACTATTTTCCTAAGAAGCGGGTAGAACTAGTAGAGAATTCATCACCAAAGCAAGGCTCACCTCCCGGGCTTGAGCATGGAAAATTAGTGCGGCTTAAAAATGCAAAAGACGAATATGCACATCACAACCCTTATCTGAGTCTTGAGGTTCCCCGCACCTTGAGGCGTTACACAGGGCCGGGAATGTTGTTTCACCGAACGACTCCTCGATCTTATGCCGTTTGTCCTCGTTCACACGTAAATAGGCTAATCGTTGTCATCCTCCTCTTCCCCCGCACAGAGACGTGGATCGTCCAACTCTCTAAGCAGTCAGAGCGCAAAATGGGGGAGCCATATTTTAGGAACTGAAAACTGGGAAGCCTGCGCTGCGAGCGAGGTTGCCATCGCTCCGAGTCCTGGCTGTAATGATTTCTTCACAGATATAAACGGGATACAATACATCACAAGCGGACAATCTCAGAGTTTCTTCAAAAGGAAGGGAATATACGCGGTGCTAAAAGATCTTCGGACACTCCGAGAGCTCAAGGCGGGTCTTTGCAACGCACACAACCTGTAAAGGGAGGTGATAATATCGATGTTACTTCTCTATAGAATTCAGAACCAACCTGTCCATTGTGAAACTGTTGGCATAGTCTCTTGCCATGCAGAGTATCATAGCAGTAGTTGTTGTCCTCAAAAACGTCCACAGGGATCCCATGCTGTTTAGCAATCTTCTCAGGAGAGGTGTCAGGCCATTGAACGACACCAGTGTTCGAGGCGTGGCAGTTTTCTGCTTTGCGTCCAAGGCAAATCCTCTACAATAATATAGTCCTAGTTAGAACATTCCAAGCACAAGTCTGAGAATAGATCTCACCTGGTTCGGGACAAGATTGGTGCACTGCCCATTGATTTGGTCATTTTCGCATATGATCTGGAAACTGCATTGCGACGCATGTCAGTGAATGAAAAACGCAAATGTGAAGTATGAAGATACTAACGTGGGGACTTTATGCGCTGCGGCGATAGTGTCACATATATCACCCGCTTCGACGGTATACCAAGCATCGCATGCCGGTGCACCAAGAAGGGGGAGCTCAGTGTCCTCTATACGGCATGTATCAAGCGTATAGGCCAGTCAGCGGCAGTCGCAGAAAAGTATGGATCGGGATCTCACGCATGGAAGGACTGGAAAACCGCCCAGTAGCGACGAAGAAAGCCAAAAATTCAGCAGTACTAGGAATACGCATGTTTGTTGGGAGAACTGATTGTCGAAACAATAGTGCGGTTCATCGGGCACTTTGCGTGTCCTTATATAAGGCGAAGAGCACTAAAATTATATAAATGGTAGCGGTCATATTATTACAGCACTTTCAGAGTAGTCAATGATGTTTCGGCTTTTGATTTCATGAAGGCCGACGTACAAGGACTACCCTTTTTGGGGACTCCAGCCAAACGACGTCCAAAACTTTATACAAATCCCGTTATGTATACTCTGAAAGTTCACCGACCTCGTCTACTGGGAATGAACAATTGAGTATTGCCCCACTTTGACGTTCAACAAGGATTCCATTTCGGTGTTAAATTATGAATGACGGCTGGCTGGCGGAATGGAAGCTTGTCTAGTACGCCACAGCTCCATGTGTTAATCGATTACGGTCGTGAACGTTGGCAAAACGGTAGTGAATTTTGGGGTTCATCCTTGCTGAAATGGGTTCGTACGTACATACGTAAATGGGGCCCAAGATTTCCCATCGTGTTGCAAATACCTGGACTACTATCCCATTCTAGCTTTGAAACCTTTTGAATGAATTTATCATTCCTCCACGACAAAATTTCACCCCTGCCCTCCAAGAATGCGGGGATTTTTTCCTTCTATAAGGATAGGTATTTTACTTTTATTTCACGTTGAGGGTAGCGCCCAGAGGAAGTTTCCAGGACCCCAAAACGATGTATGCAATTCCAGTAGTTTGCCTATTTTGATGGAAAGACACTGTCAAGCTGCGCATATTCATGCCTCCTAAATGGTAACGGGAGGCGTTCGAGCGCCTTCGTCCACTCGAATACAGTAGGCCAACGGGTCTTGACATATGGAATCATATTTGTAGCACAAAAATTCGCTCTATATCCCCGATGTTTTGACCTAGTTCACATCTATACTTCAAGAATTGCGTACTGTCCTGAATTTACGCTGCATTTACGTTCAACAACACATACTTCTGTGAATCTACTAAAATTTGAATAAAATGATTTGACAGAATGGAAGGTTAAGCCACACATACTTCACCCACTTCGTGGTTACACCACTCATGTCCTTCATTGAGGTGCACAAATAAATCCCCTGTGTGCATGACCAGGTTGTTGTTCCCATTGACACCACAGATGGCTCAGGCTCCTCACCTTCCTTCCATCACGCATCGCGTCCTATGGCCAGAGTTCATGGACAAGTGGATAAGGGGTCAGGCCTCAGGTGTTGAGAAGTTCAAAGGATGTGGATTGCCGTGGACTTGATGACCAGCATCCGACCAAGTAACCTGATTTGGCTTAGAATGTTTGCAGACATGAGTGCTGGAATTCGAAGTGGGTCAGCGATTACGGCTAATAACGTTGGCAAAACGATCGCGAATTTTTGGTTCATTCTTGCTGTAATGGCTCATACGTACTGGGAGAACGAGGGATTTGGATTCCCCATTCCATTGCAAACGGCTGTACCATCCCTTTCCAGGAGGTTTGAAACTTTTTGATGAATTTGTCCTTCTTCCATGACGGGTGACAGGACCCCGGCGCCCTCCAAAATTTCTCCTTCTGTACTAATACGTAGATAAGATATCAAGTACATACCAATTGGCTGTCAAGCACACCTCCCAAAAGTTGTTCAACCACAATCAACGCGGAGGTCGACTTACACTCATTGGAAGTCAGTAGCTCTGAGGAAGGAGGATATGTACTTATACCAAACACACTCCCCAAATGGAGAATTCAGGCACCGTACCTCAGCCGGAGTTTTAACTGCCAACATGATGATGCAATTTGATGGGACATCAGCGACACATCGTCATATGCCTGAGGGTGTTGAGTGTTGGTGTTGGTACGTATACCCTGCTGACTGTCAGCCACCCACCTTTTACTCAAGACGAGTCAAGGCACGACATTTGAGATGGAAAGGTTGAATGGAGGGCAAAAACCCGGTTTTCAAATTCCTGGAATTCTGGAATGTGTAGAAATTAGAGATCTAGATCATACAAGGGCGAACTGATAATACGGACTATATTGAGGATCACTGTACCTAGATCACACAAGGGCAAACTACGGTACAGTATGTGATATGTAAATTGTAAGTAAATTAAAGTGGCTCACCTTAGTCACGATAATACGGACTGAGGCGGTATCTAGAGTGTCCGTAGTAAATTTACGTTGTACGAAACAAAGCCGAGGCACAAAATAAAGGGGGTGAAAAGGTAGAGGACGAACAAAGAGTGTGGCACGGCCACAGTGCGACCTCGACAGAATGCCATACTAGTACATACATAGCAGTTAGCTGTCAAGCACACCTCCCAAAAGGGTGACATTCATCGTATCTTTGTTTGGTTCCTGGAGCCAGACCCCACGCCTAGCGCTCGACCACGGCTCGAGATGCAAAGACATTTATCTATACAAGAAGAATCTTGCGTTCTCACGCACCATACCGGGATTCCAGCGTCGTTTTCGAGGCTGTTCGGGACCGTTACACGCCGCGGTCGCCTCTTGAATTTCTCCTTAGCGACTGGCCAGGGCCTGCCGATGCCCGTTTTCGTGATGTGCGCCTGTGGAGGTACCTGCGGCTTCGGTCACGTTTGGCGCGCAGGCGGGCGTGACATTCATCGTATCTTTGTTTCGTTCCTGGAGCCAGACCCCACGCCTAGCGCTCGACCACGGCTCGAGATGCAAAGACATTTATGTAATTACAAATTTGGTAGTATTCTCCAAGAACAAATAAAGCCAACTATGATAAATGGAGCACCGTTATCGTTTTACAAACGGCTGGAACCAAACCGTATAGCGCACATGAAATTTCCGAAACGGCCCAGCATTTTGCAGATAACTGGAAACGTTTCCCAATGAAAACCTGCTCTGACCGGAGCGAATAAGAATGGCGGAAATCGGTTTTATCTTTGCCTACCGACGTATATAAACCGGCCTATTTCAATGGCAATCCTCATTCTGCGTCTTCGCAGATTCTTCGCTTCCAACTCAATTTTCTAAATTGCCAACCCTCACACCAATGTACATGCGTTCCTTCGCTTCCATCGCCATTGTTGCGCTCGCTGCGACTCAAGGTATGGAATTCCTTGGCGTTGTGAAATATGTTTTTGAACCTGAACTACGGTTTCAGTCAAGGGTTGTAGCGGCTATGACGCAACTATCAGATGCATTGCTGGTAGAGGGCGCAGCGATTGGGCAAACACAGACCTCTGCATGAAAGAATTGGGAAATACGAGGACTTGTTATTGTTATGGCAACATGCGTTACTATGCTGTTGCAAACAACAATTATGACGACTTCGTAACATGTTGTTATAATAAGTCTGGGTATGATATTGCGGGCCGGTGCTGAATTCGTCAGACAGGAGCTCAGGTGTGGGGGGATCTTTACTTACGTGATGTGCCTTTATTTTACGGGATCGATTGCGAACATGTTGGGCGTACTGTACTATTACGACCAATCGTTCACAGGGTATGACATATGACACCAATTGTTCACTGGGATAGGTGTTCAAATCTCCAAGTGACCAATGACCAGGGAAAAAATTGTTCACGCACTAGAGTAAACCCAAAATTTCATTTTTTTTTTTCGAGTCGTAGAGGGTCAGGTTAACTGTTTTTGGAGGGGTTACTCTCCAGGTTCGTCGATTGAATCGAATAGAGAAAATATAGCCGAAAGGGGGGAATTTTTTTCATTTTTAGCCCATTTTCGTGTGTTTGAGGGATGTTCATGGGACCAAATGACATATGACAAGTTGCAAATTTGTTCAGTTCACGACCCTTCATGACTATGACTGAACGATCGGTCGTAATAGTACAGTACTCTATGACCGGAATGCCATATTGCCTCTCCTTTTCCCGCGGGATAAGTAGGACCACCGTGGATTATGCAATTCTGGGTTATGTCAGTATCCATTCCTGAGATGGCTTCCCTAGGAGGGAGAATAACAATGGTTAGCAGTTTAGTTAATCCACGAACTTTTCGAAATCATCAACTCTTAGATGAGATTCCATAGCACTTCTTATTTCGTACTTCGAAGGCCAATGCTACCGCAAGGTTATATCGCTGGAGGGGGTGATCAGTCATAGTAATTCTTCTGCTCACGCCTGAAGGACGCGGTCAGGACAGGCCTCAAGACGTTCTTTTTTTTAGCATCCCATCTGCACATATTCCAATTTGACCTGGATTGTGTGACCAAAAGCGTTGATTGGCGATTCTTCCCAACATGGGTATTGGATTTGGATCAATTTACCTGCCCTTAATTCAAAGAATCAAACCCAAAATTTTTTTTATGATCCTGACCTCCACTAACTGATACTCTGTCACTCCCATTTTACTTCTGCCTTGTACAGTTCTTCGAATCCTCAGGGATGTTTGTCTCTGGAGGTCAGCATTTTTCACCTTCCTTCTCTTCCACTTTTCTTGATGAAAAAGAGCGTCATGCTCGATAACCCAGCTCTTCGAGGAGGGAGTAACGCCCCACGAAACCATTGAGAACAAAATCCCTCTGATCCTTTTATCTTCTCGTCGCTTGCTACGCCTTTTTTGTGCTCGCGCTAACCTTTTTCTCCACAGCCAATTCTAAATACGGAGAGTCCTTCGCTGATCATCAACACCGACAACGGCTTTTTTGGATGGGAATTGTCGATGCATTACTGGAGTTGGGGCCCGAGTGAGTATATTCCTTCCTTTTCGTTCACAACCTCCCCCTAGCCCCACGAGAAAATCTTTTCTCGGTACGCTTGCGTCAATGAAGAGAATATACCTTTTCAGTTATCCCTGTCTTAATTTCATGTCGAGACTTTTGAAATCTGATCCTATTCTACCTTCTCCCTTCGCGCTTCTCAAACATATGCTAACTTTCCTTTTTATTAGTCGTTAATTCGACGGGATTGAGACCCCGACTCTGCCTGGATAAGGTGAGTCCCATTCATCGGTTGATCGTCATATCCATCTACATATCCATCCTTGTGTCCTTCGACTTGCAATAATATATATGTACAACATCATCCACATGGTGGACTCGAAGTTTCGAGGCGAAGCCGTATGCAAGGAAAACAGTTCGCCTTAGTGGTCACCCAGCTTCATAATTGCAAGCTCCAGGTCGGTTATATTATTATTTTTCATTGTAAAGAAAAACAAGCATGGTTGCACGACGGAAACGAGCCGCAAGACATGAAACGATACAACGACGAACAATGAAAATGTAAAAGCAAACAACAAGCTCTAAATCCCCAGACGTCCATCACGCAACAGTACAAGTGAGCTACATATGTTTCATATTTACTTGAACTGTTGGGGTTGGAGCGATTCGTCAAAGATACGAAAAAGGAGGGAGCAACAAAAAAAACTCACGTTTTTTCCATCATTCCACTTTTTACCGTTGACCTCCAAATCCCAAGCGAGGGCTCCTTCGAAGAACGTTTTATCTTCCGCAATATCCTTCACATCAAGCTTGGTGTACGTGTATGACTCCCAATCGGGGGCAACGTTCACGACAGGCTCGGCAGCCGGTCCGCGGAGGATAAGGACACCAGAGATGACCGAGTCACCCGAGGTACCCAA
>Ga0307517_10013980_pt1 | contig 10835 bp, 10 predicted proteins | sample 23_EM_MG_FD_194515 | JGI IMG/M metagenome (GOLD analysis project Ga0307517, IMG submission 194515) | Populus trichocarpa ectomycorrhiza microbial communities from riparian zone in the Pacific Northwest, United States - 23_EM | ecosystem: Host-associated > Plants > Roots > Unclassified | place...
CCTTTTGGTGGTACTTCATATTCTTGAAGTTTGCGCTTGACATAAAACCAGAGGTGTTCAATGGGGTTTAAATCAGGAGATTGAGCTGGCCACCATAATACCTCAAGATCATGATCTTCCATCCACTAAGTTTTGGCCAGTTTGGAGGTGTGTTTGGAGTCATTGTCCTGCTGGAAGTATCGCTTGCCCTCCTCCATCTCCAACTTTTCAAAGCTTTCTATCACTCCCTCCTCCAGAATATCACAGTACTGCTCTGCATTCATCTTCCCCTGCATCTCTATCAACATTCCAACTCCATTCCAATCCATACAGCCCCATACCATAAGGTTATTCCCTCCCCCATGGGTGTTGTTGTCCTGTCTGATACAGGCTCTCCTTGTTGCTTCCAGACATACACCTTTCCATCTGACCCAATCCTATTAATCTTTGTCTCATCTGTCCACAACACCCTTTTAAAGTCCTCCACAGTCCAGTTTGCATGCTCCAGTGCCCACTTCAGTCATCTTTGTCAATGTGTTGCTTTAAGCATAGATACTTTTCACTTGGAAGCAGACCTAAACCCATGCTCCTTGAGTACATTTCTGATGGTTTGAGGGTGGACAGGATTAGGGAGAATGTTGTTGATGAATTTGGTGGCCTGAATAGCAGTATCAAGCTTGCCAGTAGTGATTTGTCGAATAATTGCCTGTTTGTCATGAGGAGTAATCAAAGAGAAGGGTGTTGGAAAAGGGAAGGCATATAAAAGAAATTGTTCTTAGATAGTGTATAAACTAGTTAAAGTTTCTATCCTAATGTTCCATATCCTGTAGAGGGTCTACAAAGAAAATATAGAGAAAATTCTTAATCCTAGAAAAGAAACTCTAGGCTTGGAGGTCTAGGTACTCGGTGTTGAGTCTTCCTGGCAGGGCCTTAACCCATTCTTCGGCAAACACTTTGGCCCATCTTTCGTTGGTTTCTTCTTCCATCACTCCCCACCTGGTCTCCTTCTCCATCACCGCTTCTCTAAACTTCTCTCCTTCAGCAACCCATTCGTCATTGGACTTTTCCCATCCATTGCAGTCATAGGCGTTGACTGGGAATTGGAGGGGTTGGATGTATCCATGTCGTACAAAGGTTCGTTTTCTGGCATACATGAGTCCGATGACGATGGCGAGATCGAAGATTTGTCTTCGGATTTGATGGTAGGAGAGGGCGGTTTCGAGGATACTGTCGGTGACAAGTTTTGCCACAGAGTTGGTGGCGCGAGTGTACTGGGTGAAATTCTGAAGGAGAGTGGGTAGTCGGCTTTGCCTGGAAATGACAATGGCGATGTAGTGGCGAATGTCGTTTGTAAGTCGGGAGGGTCGTCCTTCAGTGAAGGTGGAGAGGAGACAGGTGTGTGCTGCGGTTTGCTCCATGGCGAACGTCTGATAGAAGATATTGAGGAGGGTGACAAGAGTGGATTGGTGGTTTTCTTCTTTGAGTTCGTCATGGAGGTCTGCGCCCTGTTCCGGATCCATGAAGAGTTTGAGGAAGTTGGTGTAGGAGATTTGATCTGGTAGAACTGGGTCAACCTCGTTTGTCGATTCCAGGGTGTTCTGATTGGGTCTGTTGGTCTCAGGGAGGTGTCGGTCGAACTCTGAGTCGAGCGAACTCGGTGGTCGATTTTCCTTATCTGAGGAGGAGAGGAAGGGCATGGAGGAGGCGGTGGAATGGGAGGGTGTTGGGCTCTCCATATGTTTACGAGGGGTAGGAGTAGATAGAGTAGGATGGTGGCGATGATGAGAGCAGTTGTTTCAGTGTCTGGTGTAGGCATGTTGGGCAGCTTGATGGAGCGAGTCAAGGTCTTGGACTCGTCGTCTGAGGAGCACTCTGCGGGTTTTGATGTGCGAGGTAGACAATCGTGTCACTCCGTAGATAGATGGTTTTGAGGATGTATCCTTCTGGGGTCCAGGTAGGAATGTAGGCGGGAATGAAGCGGGGCGGTTCGGGTCTTGCTGGGATAGTTCAGACTTCGTCTTGGTCGGCGAATTGTACGCTCTTCTTTAGTTTGGTGAGGGCGTTGGCAGCGATGAGTTCGGAGGCTTGGATCCACCTTTGGTAGGTGATAGGATCCAGTTCTTCAGTGGGATTTCTTCGCAAGGCGCTGCAATCGTGCGAGTCAAGCCTTTTGAAGAGTGCGGAGGGTGAGGAGTTTTTGGTAGTACTCTCGTGCTACCTGGGAGTCGTGATTATGGGGTCGCTTGGAGGAGCAACCAGGGCAGGGGCGAATGGTGGAGGAGTAGTTGTGTTGTGAAGGAGGCAGTTTGGAAGGTGTGTTTGACTCGTTGAGCTGAGGAAAATACTCAGGCCAAGTCATGTCTCCTTTTATACTCTTCTAACATTTCCTTTGCATGTTTAAGGTTGCTTGCGGGTTCCCATGAATCGTCCTCTGGTCTGTATCCTTTCCATCGAATTAGGAAGTTCCATTGTCCTCTATTGTTCTTTTTGTGTCAAACAATGTGGTCCACTTCGTATTCTTCTTCATTGTCTATCATATCCGGTGTTGGCAGTACCCTGACAGGTCCATATTGTGGCATTTCCTTTTGTCTTCTCAAGTGAATTGGGTGAAAGACATCATGGATTTTCCACTGTTTCGGGAGTGTCAACTGATACGAGTGCAATCCAAGGACTTTCTTGATTGTGAATGGTCCTTCTCTCTTTGGGCGTATCTTTTTGTTGTACATGGTCCGAAAGTTTCGGGTGTCTAGCCACACCTTTTGTCCTTGACTGAATCGTTCTAGGGGCAGATCGATTCGTTTTGCCATTCTGTCTCTTGCTATCTTGTGTGCGAATTGCGCATCCTTTCTCCATTGTTTGAGTCGTTTCAATCTTTCTTCCAGGTTAGGGAGTTTGGAGGAAAGAGTTGTCTGCAGGGTAGCACGCAGTTGATATCCCATGATGAGTTCAAAAGGGGATTTCTTTCGGTCTGCGTGTGGCCTGCTATTGTGAACAAATTCGAGGGTTGCTATCGCGTTTGGCCAGTCTGTTGGATTCCCAATGCAGTATATTGAAAGGTATGCTTGGATCTCTTGCATTGTTCTTTCCGTTGCTCCATCAGTTTGAGGGTGGTAAGCAGTAGACATGGTTGATTTGATATTCATTAGCTTTAGCCATTCCTGGAATACTTGGGAGGCAAGTCGAGGGTCTTGATCTGAAATGATTGTGTCTGCAAGTCCAAAGCGTTTGAATATGTTGTCTCTCAGGAGTTCCACAATTCCCGTAGAGGTTACTTTCTTGTTTGTAGGGGACAATACAAGTCCTTTGGAGAGGCCGTGATCCACAACTACTAAAAGTGTGTTGTAGCCGTCTTCTGAGGGCGGTAGGTCAGTTAGGAGGTCCATGGAGATCTGGGCGAAGGGTCTTGGGTCCATAGGTCCAGGGATCGGTTTCAATGGTCCTTTCCAGGGTTGGCGGTTGATTTTGTTTTGTTGGCAGATATTGCACCCTTTGACATATCCTTTGACGTAATTGGTCATTCCTGGCCACCAATAATCTCGGGAGACATGAAAATAGGTTGTGGCAGCTCCGGGATGGCTGGCTGTTTCATGGTTGTGGAATTCTTTTAGGATTGTCCGTCGTAGTTCGTTGTTTATCGGAACATATTTCTTTCCTTTGTAGAACAAGATTGGTTTCTTATCCTTCAAGATCGTCCAATCTGGATCATCAGTGTCGGGTTCCTGTGTGAGGAAATTGAGTCTTTCGAGTGCTGGTTTATCGTACTTCATGAGAGGTATCCACATGGATGGAGATGTCCGTTTGAGTCTTTCTGCATTAGGACGCTGCCTGATGCAAAAGCCGATGCGTCGGCTTCCACAAAGAATGGTTGGTCTTGATCTGGCATTACAAGTACAGGCACTTCTAGGAATCTTTGCTTTAGCTTCCTGAAAGCTTCTTCGCATTGTTGGGTCCATTCGAATGTAAGTCCTTTCTTGGTAAGGTTGGTGAGCGGTTTAACCGTGTGAGAGAATCGTTTGATGAATCGTCGATAGAAGTTTCCGAAGCCTAAGAACAATCATACTTGTCTGACGTTCTTTGGTGCAGGCCATTCAGATATTCCGGCAAGTTTCTTGGGATCCATTGCGATTTTGTCATGACTTATGACGTATCCAAGGTAGTCGACTTCTTTCTTTTCAAATTCGCACTTTTCCGGTTTGAGATAGAGATCGTGTTTGAGAAGGACTTCTAAAACTTGTAGGGTTCTGATTCTTAGTTCTTCGAGGGTGGTCACGAAGATTAAGATGTCGTCCATGTAGACTTTACACCATTTGTTGTTAATTTCGACCCATAGAATGTGATTCATCATTTGTTGGAAGGTAGCTGGGGAATTGCAGAGTCTGAAGAACATGACAGTTGGTTCGTATAATCCGAAGGGCGTGAAGAACGCTGCCTTCCATCTGTCTTCTGGTCTGATTTGGATGTTGTTATATCCCCATCGTACGTCGAGTTTGGTGAAGAATTTCATTCCTTGTAGATCTTGTAGTAAATCTTGAATGTTTGGAAGTGGAAATGCGTCTTTGACTGTTCCTTCGTTGAGTTTTCGGTAGTCTTGGCAGGGTCTAAGACTTCCGTCCTTCTTTCCTACAAAGTATAGTGGTGAAGCCATTTCGGATTTCAAGTGAACGATGTATCCTTTCTTGAGATTTTCGTCTATGAATTCTTTGGCGATATCCATCTGTTTGGGGTTTAGGGAGTATGGCGATTGCTTGAATGGCTTGAACTTGGTTTTGAGATGAATTTCGTGGTCATAGATTCTCGGTTCTGGGTACCGTTCCGATGCTTTCTTGTTGAATAGTTTGAGGTATTGGTGGTAGATTTCAGGAATGAGTTTTTCTGGAGTGACGTCAGTCTTCTTCTTTCTGAAGATCTGATCGAAATGATCAGCGATTTTGATCTTTAGGATGTCTAGACATGTTGGTACGTTGAGTTTGTCCGGTTCTTGATAGGTTTCGACGGTCATGGTGTTGATGATGAAATCTCTCGTGTTTGGGTAAAAGTTGGTGAAATCACCCCCTTCCTTTCTGTCGTTGTCCTCAATGATGTATGGTATGTGTTTCCTCCATTCGAGAGTGCCGTTAAGCCAGTTAATGTCCGGGTTTTCCTTTATTAGCCAGGGGAGTCCCAAAATAAGCCTTTGGCTTCCTAATCCGGTAATTAACAAATGAGTGTTTGTCTTTTTCTGGCAATAGTTGCTTCCAAAATTGTTTGGTGTGTGATTTGTCCGTTATGATTCAATGTTCCGTCGACATTTCGTACTTTGATTGGTCGTCGGAGCAAAGTCATTGGCAGTTGTAGTATTCGTGCAGTTTCTGAGTTGATAAAATTTCCTCCTGCTCCGGAGTCTATTAGCGCCATTTCGGTATGATCTTTCTTCTCGTGGATCGTAATGGTGATCTTGATAGTTTGTCTTGTGACTTCGAGGAGAATTACTGAGTTGATGCCTATTGACAAGGTTTCGGGCTCTGTGGTAGGCGTTTCGGAGTCCACTTCTAAAAACCCTGGTCTTTGAGAAGTTGGAGAAGTTCGTTGCGGTCTTCGGTTCCAAGGTTTCGGATTTGTTTCGCTAGATCGCTGGGTTTCTTGAACTTGGTGAACTTCTTCTTCTGTGGACCTAGTGGTTGGGGTTTTTGTGGTTTAGTGCAGTCGCGAGAGAAATGTCCTATTTCTCCGCAATTGTAGCAGACTCCTTGGTTGGTTCCTGCCAGGCAAATGTCCATTTCTTCAAAACTTTCTTCATCTTCGGGATCCTGGTCTTCTTCGGAGGTGTCTTCCTGGGCTTCTTCTTCCAGTTCAGTATTCCTAATCGATCTCGTTTCAGGTTTCCTTTTTCTATTGATGAAAAATGGTCTTCCTTTGGGTACTTCGAATCGCTTCGGTCTGAGTTGTTTGGTAAAACATCGAAGCTGCCTTCGATGGTTTTCTTCGTTCTGTGCTGCTTCCATCCATCCTTTGAGTGTATTTGGTTGAGGTCGCACTCTCCAAATTGCTTCCATGATATCGGAGTTGAGGGATGATTGGTAGTAGTTAAGAAGTACTTCGTAGTTGTTGTCCGCGTTGAGTCCACTTTGGTTGATCGTAAGATTAAACCAGGTGTTGTGTTTTTCAATCGTGTTAGCTCCTTGATGGGCTGTGTTCAATTTGTACAACACGGTTGCCTTGGTATCGACGTCTTTAAATTCTTTCTTTAGTAGATTGATGAAATCTTGGAATATTGGAAAATCATAGGTTCCCAGATGTGTTTCGACTTGATCAAGATATTGCTGTTTCCAGATGCTGGCCGTTCCTTCCTCAAATAGAGAAAGTATGTAGCCAATCCTAGCTTCGTCGGAGGTGTAGACGGCATCGTTTAGTTGCAGGTAGAGGGTACATTCTTGTAGGAAGTTTCAAAGCTTTCCTGGGGTTCCGTCAAAAGGTTTAGGCGCATTGATCCTCAACTCTTTTGCTCTGATGTGAAAAGGATTTCCATCAGAACTTCCAGATCCTAGCGGTCTTCCTCGTCCTCTTCCTCTTCCTCCGAAACCTCTTGGGTTTCTTCCAGGATCGTCAGGGTCGTCGTCTTCTGGGAAGTGGGGAGGTCGAGCAGGAGTTCGCCTGATGGTTTCTTCAATGAAGGCGTCTTCCAATGCTTCTTGGTCTCGTTGATATTGTTCTTTGGTTAAGTTATCAGGGTGATTGTATGTAGGATGAGCTGGATCATGGTAAGGAATTCTTGGTCCTGGAATTCCTGGTCCCGTCAACGGTCCTGTATGCGCTCTTCTGATATCTATGTTTCCTGTGGTCGATCCCATTCCTATTTGATTTCTTACGCTTTGGATGAGTCGTTCGGCGTTCCTTCTTCTTTCCTGAGAAGCCTGGATTACCGGGGATAGGATTTCGGGTGTTGTTGGTTCTTCAGCTATCACGGATAGTTGATTTGTTTCGTAGATGGATTCAGATTTGTTTGAGTCTGTGTTTGCGATAGTAAAGGTAGCTATGTTGACTCAAGGATTCTGACAGTTCAGTGTCTGGCAATTCCGGTTGCTAGATCGCAGTGGAAGGAGTGGTAATGGGTTTGGGAAACGTAGGAAATGTAAAAGTGTTGTGTGGAGTATAGAATTGTAACCGTGAAGGTTGATGTGATTATAGTTATCCGTCCAGGGATGGTACAAGTCGTTATCTCGTCAATTGGGATCTCCAATCGCAGTGCAGATCCGTTAACCTGTAGTCTCGGTTGTAGAATTGATGGTTTGTCAGGACACGGATCTCTATTTCAAGCTTCCAGCCTAGAAGGAGTGTCTTGTCTGACTTGGCCTGGGATTACTCTCCCAAAGACGTTTGTCAAGTTCCCTGATCAGCGCAGGGTGTCCATCAAAATGGTGTTTGTCTTTTGTGTTACCCTATCCTTTTGGAATTAGCGGGGACCCAAGCTCTTTCGAGTCTTACATGGGAGGATGTCTATCCAAAGAAGCGACACCCGTGATTGATCTTACTTAGGTTCAATCCCGGAAACCTTACTGATTGATTCTTCTATCGTTCTACCGTTAGATGCGGCTTTAATGCTTCCAGTGTCGTTCGAGCCTGAACATCGTTGATGTTGTTACGTAGGGTGATGATGGGGCCTTGGTGCTTGTTATTACTGTAGGTTAGCCTTCCTTTGTCCTTTAGACTAAAGCGTCTTGGGTATAGATGTTGATACTTTGCTTGGCGATTGAGTTCTAACCCTGTTTACCCGTTGCGCAAGAGGTACTAAATGTAACGCAGTGATAACAGTTACTAGGGGGTTCTAACTCACTTGAAGATTTTTCGAAAGGTTTTCGTAGATACATTTGATAGCTTTTGTCTTCAGTTTAAAGGTTGGCCAATCCTTTGCTGGTATATTGAGGTGGTGTAAAGAGTTTTTAGATGTATAGCAAAGCTTTGAGTAAGAGCTTTGAGAACTTGTTCAAGTCGGTCGTAGAAGTAAGCAAGAACTTCTGTTAACAGTTGTTAAGTCGCTGTGTACGAAAGGTTGAAGCCTTTGTACAAGAAGCTAGTTGTTGTTCGCAAGGTCTAACTTAGACTTGTTCGTGCTTGAGAGTAGTTGCCAAATGGAACTTTGTTGCACAGCTAAGCTAGTTCTTGCTTAGCGTTTCTATCAAATACATGCTGTCTTATAAATGTAATATATGTGGCTGTGTAGACTTTCAAGAGATAAACGATATAAGGTTCGTATCAACGAAACACGTCAACAAGTACTACGTGTCTGGGTCATGTGTGGCGCATTGTTGACACATATACTACCAGATATGGAGGACAATGTAAAATGTCGCTGACGTGTATACTACCAGATATAGAGAACAATGTAAATATGACGAGAGTGTAATGACAAGAGATGACTAAGGAGACGTGCGTTCAGTGGTCTGGTGGTCCGAACAGTCCGTGAGTCCGTTTATTGTAGAAGTACAAGAAAGAAGAAAGAAGTGAGCACTATCGGGCGCTCGTATCCGTAGTGTTACAATGTAGTGAGAGGAAGTGATAACGAGTAAAAATAGAATCGTAACAACGGAGGAGTCCAATCATGCTCAATTTGATCTTCTGAGAAAGCTACATGTATTTCCTGAACACTAGATGTCATAGAGCGAGTACGAGGGGGTGCCATCGTCATAGTACAAAGCTGAAGGAACAACACAAATGACTAATTACTATATTAGGCAACATCAAAAAAAATTTCACATGATTCCCAAGGTTTATCAAAATGGCTATAAATAATTTCAAAGTAACTTGTTGCCAATTATTCAACCATTGTACAATTCCCATTTAAAACTTATTCAAATGGTATATTAAAATAATATCTGAATGAGTTCTTAGTACATGTTGAGTAATTGTTGAATAAATTAAAATAAATGGAATTTGTATAATAGTTAAATAATTAGCCACAAATTACTTTTAAATCATTTAATTCCAAAACCGAATAAATGTTAAATAATACACCACAAATGATTTAATCTTTCACCCTGTGTGTGTTCTGAATGGAGTAGTACTCCTTTTGGGGTTCCTCCTCCACTTCCAAAAAGTCCTCTAGGGTCACGGTATTCGACACAATAACATTGTTGTTGTCTTCTGAGTCAGAGTCGGGAGGACATAGGACCATCCAGGCCACGATTTCTTCAGCCATGGCAGTGGTTGCCTTCAGCTTTTCCTTTTCCTTCTCCCTGCCATTGCCATTCTCCTTTTCCTTCCACCACTTCTTCTTCTCCTTTAGCCAACTTGGTTTCTGTCCCTCCTTTCTGCTGCCCTCTTCCCAGCAGTCATCCTTCTGATGGCTGGGTTTGTCGCAATTATAGCAGTTGCTTCTTTTGAAATTCTGCCCCTTCCTACCATCATCGGCAGAGAAGGCTACATTTTCATCTTTCTTGGAGGCTTTACCAAGATTTTGGTGGTTGTATTTGTCAGTAAAGGCCTGCATTAACTTGTCGGATAATAAAATTGTTCCCAAGACAGCTGACGTGGTGTTCAGGGCAGAGATAAAGGGTTCGAAGGAGTAAGGGAGCGATCCGAGAATGATTGTGTAGAGTTCGTCTTCACCAGAGGATGGCCCATTAAGGCCAGGTCTTCTCTCATCAGACGTAGTTTGGAGAAGTGCTTGCGCACATCTCCTTTTTCAGCACAATGTTCCTGTTGCAGGCAGCGCCTCATGTCAACTGCAACCATGCGCAACTTGTTCTGGAAGTCACCCCACAGCGCGTCCCAGATTTCGAGTGCTGTTCCTTTGTTTCGAATTTTCATGAAGAGTGAGTCAGGGATAGTAGTAGCATCCTGCTGCTTCACAATAGCTTCCCCTCACTTCCACTTCTTTAACTCAGCCTTCCACTCCTTGATACCCCTTTTTTCCTCCTCTGTATTGGCATCCTGGACAAAGTCTTGGGTGTCCTTTCCCTCAGAATCCCTTCTTGGAACCATCCAGGGTTTACTGAGCACACCGGTTCTCTTTCGGAACCATCCACGTGCTCAAGGAGACCCCTAGCATCAACTGCCCAGAGAAAGCGGTCCTTGTAGACCACCCAGTTTGCGCCACCAGCTTCCAACCTAGGAACCTTCATGAGGTCGTCTTCGAGCTTTCCAAGTGGGGAAATTTCAGGGAGATAGGGTAGAGTAGGAGAGTTTGTTTACTTGTCAATTAGATAGGGTCAGGGCCCATAACCTATAGAAAATATAATAGGGATCAAAGATGATCTATTGTAGCTACATGTCGTGTTTATATACAACATAGAATAAACAAAAGAATAATAGACTGTAGTCTAAGTGTCCAGTCACTAGGAAAAGCAATCACACAACTATAAATGGAAGGTTTGTAATACTAAGAAATTCCAACAATCAGCTCAGAAACTGAATCACCAACAAGCTCGATGGTCACTCATTCTTTCTGAATACAACATGAAACTCTGACATGTACCGTGACATCATAGGACATATCACCTGACCTCCGCCATCTTCCCACACGCCTCTGCACTCTTCTGCACTCTTCTGCGCCCCTCCGCAGTTTTTCCTGCTGCTCTGATGTTTCTTCTTCCCGCTGCTTGTTTCCATTCCCGGCGCAATTCTGATCACTTCGGAAGACCTCTGGCCATCCGGAGATGCTTACATAATGTTCCTTTTATATCCTGCACCCTTCCGCACCCTTTCTGACCACTCTATCATTCTGCTTTCTATATATATCCTTTTTCCATCACCTGGCTGTGATTTATGTGTAGTATATAGTCTGGTACCTTTGCTTGTATGTTTCTTTAGTCTGAATATCAACTACAGTTGTCCCCAGCATTTCTGTCTGCTCCCTCAGCTCTTCTGTCTGTTCAGATCTC
>Ga0307517_10013981_pt1 | contig 10834 bp, 8 predicted proteins | sample 23_EM_MG_FD_194515 | JGI IMG/M metagenome (GOLD analysis project Ga0307517, IMG submission 194515) | Populus trichocarpa ectomycorrhiza microbial communities from riparian zone in the Pacific Northwest, United States - 23_EM | ecosystem: Host-associated > Plants > Roots > Unclassified | place...
CCCTGTCCTGGGAGTCTATGGGAAGGTGTTGGCGGCGAAGAGGGGTTAACCTGCTGATGGGAAGGATAACTTGAGAACGCTGGGTGCGGCGGTGATGCGACATCCGGCGAATGGCCTTGATATGAAAAGACGGGGACCGGTGGCTGCAACGTCGGTTGGTAGTTAGTGTGTACGTTCTGCTGGACGATGTTGGGGTCCGCGACCACTGGATGATGATAGGTATGCGGAAACCCGTACGATGGAGGGCTGCGAGGGAGAATCGGAGTCGGCTGCGTGGGCATCGCATATTGTACGGCATAACCAGGTCTTTGTGTGTAAGGTGAAGCCACTCTTGTAGGATATTGCAGTGAGGGTCCCTGGAAGCTATTTGGATGACGATTTTGGATGATCTCGGTGGGACTGGTAGCCGGTGTTCCATAACTGTAAGCCGGGGAAGATTGAGGATGAGAACCGGGAGATCGGTTGGATTTGACTTGCTGGGGGCGAGAACGCCGTCGACTGGATCCAGACCTCGCTTGATCAGGTGGGGGGCCCTGCGAATTATATCCATCACCCATTGAGTCAGATTCAGTCTGAATGTCAGGATCTAAAAAAGCATGTAAGTTTTCGAGGCAGGTACTGGGATAATGATGTTGGCGTTGACATAAGTTTAGGCCATGGAACGAAGAGGAAAATCCTGGAAGACTCAAGAACGTACCAGGAGAGTTTGGAGGCGGAATAGTGGAGGAATCAACTAAAAAATGGATTTAAAAATCAACATTAGAGACAGAACCAAAAGAGGCGAAAGAAAGGGAGAATAAAAAACGTTGCTGCCCCTTCCCAACCGCGACGCCTGAACCTAGTCTCCCCTAGACAGACCTAAAAGTCGCAGGAGGGCGGTCGTTCCCACGTAGAGCCTGAACCTTGAAAACAGAACACGTTGGGGGAAACGAGTCACGTGATTCTGACCTTGGCTTTGAGTGAAATAACCTCTTGAGGTCGGAGTGCAAGCGTTTGTACTCGAAACAGGATCATCTAGTCGAGCTTCCACCATTTTTACAAGTTGGAAGAACCTATGACAATTTTCTGAATTTCGGCGCTTTGAGCAAAGAGCGGGCCGCCGACAGAAGAGCGTTTCTGTGGCATAGTGATGATGGAATATACTGCTCACCGGTGTTATCAACGAGCTTAGCTGGAGTGGGTCGATGCCTGCCTTTCGCCTTAGTGGCTATGATGCAGCGTTTGGGAAGGCGCACAGTCAGACTTTAAGTAGCAGCTCTCCTCCGTGCGAACAATGACGTCACGCTACATGTCGGCTGTTTTTTCTGCGGGTTGACATGTCAGGGCAATAAATTGTCGGGGTAAGAAAGTTTATAAACGTAGTGGTGTTAGTCAAACATGGGTTGTCTGGCATGACTTCGACACTGATCCACTCAACTTTTGTGTCTCTTCCAGAGATATTCCCAAGATATTCCACCACTCTTAGTGTGCACTCGATCCGACTCGTCGAAAACGCAAAGATATCTACCCGAGGCCGAACAGGCCGCCTCTAGGCGTCATGGTTACGTTAGATATACAAAGATCCCGAGGGTCCCGCCGGCATCATATAAAAAATGGGATGACCCCAAGATCTATGACCCTAGAGAAGTATGTAGGTGGAATAAAACAAGAGGAAAAGCCCCAAAAAAGACCACACACGAACGTGGATACGTAAACATCAGAAGGGAACCCCGACGTCATCGATTCATCCCTTGCTCTAGTTGCGTTAATTTCAACTTTGCTCACCACCGGCACCGAACCCTGTGACGCGTTTCCGACTGCGAAAGGGGCCTTCCAAAAACAAGAAGGCACAGTGCTACTAGTACAGTCTGAGGCTGTCCAGAGCTTTCTAGCAAGATCAATCGCCGACGTCACATAGGGTTTCGACTTTCGATAATTATGTAAGTAAGCCGGCAATCACTTGGCACTCAAATCATCATGAGGCCCACTCCATTTCGTGCGGTCTCCACGATTACTAGTGCCCCAGATCGTGATCGACAGGCGTCTGTACACAGCATACAATTTACCTCATCGACACGTTACTCATCGCTTTGGAAGGAGTTATCTTCGATGTCATTGGAGAACTGAATATATATTACACAGAAACTGCGGAATCAACTCCTGATAACGAGTTGACCAATTAGCTAGGTATTATAAATTAACGTAAGTAATAAATTAATGTAATAACGATTGACAGAAATGGGCGTGACTAATATTAGTGGGTATATGACAGAAATAAAACCACGAAGGGGATTGCAGGCCGCGAATTGAATGGATGGCTACGCAACACACCAGCGTGTGCACCATAATGCTCGTGGAGAGATGAAGAAAAGAAAACACACACGAAAAATCATGGCAGATCAAAATGATGATGCAGCTGTTTCGACACCAGCTCTCGCTTCCTCTTCACAGCTTCCAGCGCTCTCGCTTTACACCGCGACTCCATACACACTCCCAGCAACAAATCCCCCGCCAAGTTGAGTTCAAGCCACACCAGCCGTTTCAATACATCGACTTCGGCAAGAGAGCACGGTCTGTCTCGGATGGCAGCGACCCAGCGCAGCTGCCATGCGCCGACGCACTGCGTGTGGTTTGCGCACCCCTCTGCAGGCTCAAAATCGAGAGGGTGGGAGGCAAGGTGGGCCCAGAACGCGCGGAGGGAATGATACCCCGACAAAACATATATAAGCAGCCGCGTGGTCAGCAAGCCCCGCTCATCTTGAATCGAATTATGAGTAAGCCCGTCTGGAGTCCCAAGCGCCTCCTTGATACGCGCCCCTATGGAGAGTAGGTAGGTATAACACCCATGGGCGAGGAGATCGCGCAACCCCAGTTGCTCTCCGCACACCATCGCCCACACGGGCCGCAGTTCCCCCCAGTGGAGACGCGATACCCACTTGGATTGGATCGAAACGGTGACTTCGAGGCTATTGTATATCACGGCAAGCCGAAGGAGGCGGAAATAGATATCGCTTTTCGCGTTGCGGAGGGCTGGTTCTGTCCGGACGCGATGTTCCAGCGTAGTGCGGTAGAGTTGAAGGTCGGAGGGTTGGCGAACGTGCCGTAAAGTTTGTTCGCCAAAGATTAGGAATTCCTGAAGTGTTCGTGCGCTGGGATCGGGACAGCTGATCAGGAAACGCGGTATCAGAGAGGGTCTGCAGATACGAGGAAACGTAACGCTTACGGAAGAGAGTTATTATTGACTGTATACTTAAATGGGTCGTGCGAGCTGTCATGAGTGGGAGTGGGAGGTGGTGGAGCGGGGTCTTGTGCTGATGAGGGTGTTGACACTAGTTTTTGGCTCGACATCATCGCGTTTACTGGCTAAAGATAAACATATTAGCGGAAGCTCGACGAGATGGATAATAAGACTCGCCTTCGCTCTAGATTTGTCTACTCTTAAAGAAACCGACTTCTTATTCTCGTGGGTTCGAACTTCTGGAGCAACGACTGGTCCAGCAGAAGGAAAAGGGAAGAAAAAAGACACAGCATCATCTTTGGGAGAGCTCCATAGACGCGGACAATGGCGTGTGTGGATAGAAAGCAAAGTCATGAGGCGGGCCAGACGCGTCAACGCGCCGGTGAGAGTCTGTCGTGAGGAGGGGGCGAGTGGCAAAAGAGTCAAAAGAAGTCATCGATCGGTCGCCAGTATATGAGGGCCCCAAAAAACAGACAAAAAAGGGAGACAAGTCTGTGTGTCATCCATATCTGACTTGAGAGAAAATGGCCCTAACGATCTGGTGGGCTATGTTTAGGATATTATAGGCCTGACCTCGGGCCTTAGATGATATCGAAATACGCCAGAAGGGCAAACGGCAGATACTTGCTATTGTTTTGTGTCTTGGACACCATAAACCTTGTTGTTGTCCTCGATCATGTTCTTGTTGTTGAGAAAGACAATCGAATGTATGTGATAACGAACACTAGTCGATAAGGACCCTGATCTTAATTGTTGTGGTGTCAGTGTGGAAGATTGTGTAGGTGTGTGTGGCAGATACCGCAGTATCACTATACAAGCCACGTGTCACAGGTTGTATATAAGCCACGTGTGGTTTCGTTGTTCCGCCACCAGCCGCTTGTCCCCATCTCTCCCTCATACCGATTCTGGTATGCCGCAGAATGGTTTGAGCCCATTACATATTTATTTCTTCGCTGCCCAAAAACATTTCATGAATGACCCTCCCCTTTTTGAGGATATATACTGGCTCATCGTCATCCAATTCGCGTTCGTGCCACTTATATCACCAAGCTCCTCCTCAACACAATTATACCTGCACCGCGGAAACCTCAACAGCCTTCCACCCATTCAACGGCCTCTCCATAATAGCCCTCCTGAATGGCGCCCACAATGTGCCGAGCATTCACCACTAGTGGCACCGAGGATGGTAATACTAGCCGGTTGGAGTTGGCTACCGTGTCGGTCAAGTATCGATACTCTTTACTCTGTATTTACCATAGAAAAAATATTTATGAACACCAAGACAGTCCGACCAAGCATAATATCTAATGATGATGATGATCGAATGATGGATGATGGATCCTTGACATCTAAGCAAGTATTCATGTTCCCCAAATCTACTATCCCCGGCATAAATTATACCTGAACTCATACTCCAGTTACATATTCAGAGGTGATATTGAGTCTCTCTCTCCTTTTTTCTTCTTCCTTTTATTTCCTATGTTTATTTATAATCACGCCACACCGCTATTGAGCCCAATTTTTTTTTAATTCAGCACTTCGAAAACCAACACCGGCTACTACTTTGCCAGCTTATATATCAGCAATCGAGCCCAATATCTTGAAGTACTCTGGCCTAGTAAGGTGGACTCCCAAATTTGCTACTCTGGGTAGCATGTGTGTCTCGAGGCCCATCACTTATATGGCATTGGGCTGCACAGGTCCGAGTCGCCCAAAGCTTACTGTACGTACTTAAGCTGATCAGATCAACGAAAAAGGCAGGAGATCATCAAAGGGCCAAGGCCGATCGGCAGTCTTCCACATCTCTGTTGGCGAAGTCCCAATGAAGTCGCAATACACACCTTCTGTCCCGTTGCAGGCGTCTCAAGAGGAGTTAATGGGCCTTTCGTCTATTGAATATAATTTGACGATTTCTGATTCCCCGCATTTGTGTTTATCATTTAAAAGCTGAAGTCCATACTTAATCCATCAGAAAAAAGACACAACTCGAAAAAAACAGCCGCTCGCTCGAAGTGCTCAAATGGGTCACAATCTAATATTATTTTGGTGCCCACGGTCGCAAGTCCGTGGTAATTTGTCTTGGAAAAGGGTAAACGGTGACAAAATGCGGGATGGAGATCTGCAGTGCCGTCTCAAAAATCAGCAATTGAGAGGAGATGATGCCGAAGCGCCCGCGTGAGAAGTTCAGATGGCTTACATAAACTTTGGGCGGCCTTGGGCCTTGACGTCTGACACTCATGACATCGTACCACGATCAACGGCCACTATCACCTTTCTGCGGCTTACAAGTGGACTTGCAACGTCTCAAAGCTTCACATCCTCACAGCTCACTAGAATCATTCGAATATAATTAAACCTCTCATGTCCAAGCTCTCTCAATCGCTCTCCGAGACTGATAATGTTCGCGATAACGATTTTTATCACGAAAGTGGGGACTGCGTTGTCCTTGTTGACAAGACTTTATTCAAAGTGGGGGCTCCCATTCTATTCCTCCTGCACTGAAAAATAATTGTGGGGTAGATACATCGTTATCGGCTGGCAAGCGATGGATCAGCCTTCGGCGATATGTTCAGTCTTCCCAACGGAGAAACTTGCGCAAATTCGACCACAGAAGACGATCCTCTTATCCTGCAAGATGGAGTTGTCGAATTCCGTGCCCTTTGCTGGGCTCTTTATGCATTGTACGTTTATTTTTTTCACTCAACGGAGCGTTGGATCTGGAATTACGTCCCCTACTTCTGAAGACCCCTTGAAATCGACACACTAAACGACACTGAAGCTTTCAAAGCTAAATGCAAATGTATCTTCAATCTCTTCTCAATCTCCCATAAATATCACTTTAAATCTCTTGAAACCTGGGCTGGACGCCTCCTTGTCCGCCACTGCACGCCCCACTCCAAGACTGAAGAGAGGAATGCGATTCTCGCATCCCCGCTCCTTTTCGAGAATCCAGAGCTCGAGGTCTTGCTCCGCCTTGCGATTCGAACGAACCTCGATGCACTGTCGGAAGCTGTCGAAAACGCTCTAGTGGATCGGGTGAAAGACAACGTTGATAACGTCCCTCTTATACGCAGTTTGTCGCTTGCCGAGGAATTGGGGATGCGGAAATTTCAAGGCAGGTTATACTACAGCGAACTTATAAGACAGGAATCCCTACAAACTGGGCTCCAGTTATCTGTCACGTCCCACACCAACGAGTTAATCGAGAAGCAATTATTGGCCTTGTTTCGCGGGTATTGGTCCTTGATGCACTATTGGAAAAGTCTCCCATCCATTGTCACCCAGAAACCTCTGCCTTTAATCACTCCATGTACGGATTATGGTCACTCAAGATGTCAGATGATATGGGAAAACAGATGGAATGCGGACGATTCCCCGCTCAGCTTCGATCCTTTGGGCAAGCTCAAGAAAATTTATTCGTCATCCGAGATGGGTTCAAAGGCTCAACCTTGTGGACCGAGAAAGCTGAATGAAATCACAAAGGAGTTTCAGGAGACTTTAGCAAATCATTTTCTTGGTCCCGAATCTTGAGCTTCGTAAATAGTAGACATGTATAGGCGTATTCTTCGCTCGCTTCTGCTAAATGGAAAATTCTTCGCTGAACATTTTGTCGGAAAACCAATGTCTATGCGATCGCAGGAGCTCTTGTGGATTGCGCTTACTATTCCGCTTCTTTTTGTGCTCTGAACATCGGCTGGGAATGCTTATGGCATGGTAGGTATACAAGGTCGTCGATGTCCGAAAGCCACCAAGCTCTTCTACGGCCAACTCGAGTCTTTGGAGAGATAAAATTCTGTAGAGTATGATAGATTTTGGGAGGGAAACTGGGGGGAAAATGTGTCCATCTGCCATTTGTAAAATTCAAACTTGAGGGCTCAGAAAATGACCCCTCCAGAGTATCTTGAAGGCAATGCTTATGATCTCATCTAACGCGCTCAATCCACATAAGCGCTGCATAGTCTTCCCTTGTTGATTTTCGATGACCATCTGCGGCGATCAGGAATCAACCTCATGCCCTGGTCCCGTGTGGATTCAAGCAGCCTTGAGGCCACCGTGCATCCTTATGTCGACCTATAAAACGTTGAAACTGGTGGGGACGTTACCTTCCCCAGTTGTCCAGCGGCCTTTTACCCTTTGGGCCCTCACTACACATACTGCTCGCTCGCAAACTTCAGTTGCTTGCTCACCCACCTTAAACCTAGTCGTTGACCCATAAACGTTTACACCCATTACAACGAGTCAGTTATCTTCGTAGTTCACATTTATTGCGTTCTTAAACATGCCCACAGCATTCTCCACTCGACTCCGACCTCGAAGATAGGCATGCAGGACCCATTCAACAAAGTTCTGACTACGCTTGGCGCAGACCAGGTCCTACAGAACACGGCTCCCATTCTTACTGCAGCCATACACGTAGCAAATAACAATACTCTCGAAGTTCCCTGTCGCATCCAAGGGCTTCAGCCAAACATGTCTGCTGCCGATAAGCAGGAATTGGCTCTAAAACTCATCAAATATATCCGCACAACTCCCCTCGGAGCGGCCACACGAATTCGTCCAATAAGCCTCCGAGTCACCTGGGACGTAAATGGAAGGCTGCAGGTGCGGGCTGAACCTATACATATGCTCGTCAATGCGGCTGTTTACCCTGCTCGATACCGTATCCCGCGGTCCATGATCAGCGGTCTCCCGTTGGAAGAACGAGTTTGGAGATCCGAGAAGTTCGCCCTGGGTACACTGCTGTATGAAGTCTATACAGGCCCAAGAATTTTCGACGGACAGTCCGATGTCGAGGTCCAGGACCAATATCGTAGAGGGGCTACATTTCCGAACCTGGAATCGCTGCCCGCTTTCATTCAATGTGTGATCTACGCCTGTTGGAGTGCAGAGTTCGGACGCTACCTTTCGCTCGATAAATTCACACAATATATAGAAGACAACCCTGTCCGCTTCGCACTCCAAGTCACAGGTGCAGTCGTCAGCACCGCTGCAGTTATCGCCGTCCCTATTCTCGGTGCCATTGGATTTAGCGCGATAGGTCCTGTTGCGGGATCTGTGGCTGCAGGATGGCAGGCATCGATCGGGATAGTGGAAGCAGGGAGTTTATTTGCGCTGTGCCAGAGTGCGGCGATGGGAGGTGCTTTGGCTACTACTGGGGTTAGCGGCGTAGCTGCTGCACTTGCAGCATCAGGGTTGCCCAGTCCGTCGAATCTAAGGGACACATTTATCCGCATAATGCCATGAAAGGCCATGATTACTTGTTGGGAGAGAATGCACGTTGTCGGATTGTGGGTTGCGGCTGGACTGCTATGGTCATTCTAGCACAGGTTATCATATCTGATCTGGTATTAGTGATAGTTAGAGTATGCGATTCTCCTGTAAGTTTACATGCAAATTGACTTTGTATAAAATCAGAATAACGATCCTGATGGTTCATTGATTCCGAACCTGGAGAAAAGCACAATGCCGTTGAACAGCTCAATGACGGGCGGCGTCAGATGGCTAATCTGTACATCGCAAGTTCTTTATGGGGCCTGACGCTGTTCAACGAACCCGCTGTCGCCTCCACGAGGTGCACGAACACCCTGGAATCGGATACGCCAGAGTTGAGGATGCATAGCAGTAACACGAGTAAGTTCGAAAGCAAGTCGGATGATACGCAAGAACTCCGTTTTGTGATAGTTCAAAGTGGGCGTGGCCGTCGATGGAAGGAGCACGAAGGATGAGTAGATGAAATGCCGCAGTGAATAAACCCGAATATATGCGCATCATCTGATCGTTCAACGAAACGACATCAAGAACTTTGGTCTGGAGTATCCATCAGCATATGGATAATGGACGCAAATATCACGCACTTCATGAACAAGAAGACTCCACAACACTGCAATGCATGACTTGTACACCGCCCTCTACGTATTCTGGAACTCGAATAACCCCCCCGTGGCGGTCGACTCAAAGTACTAATAGAAAAATTTAGAAGAATAAACCCCCCCAAAAAATAGAACGCACCTAGATGTATGATCTTACGAGTGTCCTTCAGGTAAAATACCTCCAAAAAGGGATTGCACAGCGCAAGATAACACATGCTCTCACTTTCTCTGCTTCATGTAGGTCCGGAATTCTGTTCGTTGGCGGTGACGTGGTGCCAGCATAAATTACGGTGGGGGGGTGTGGAGGAGTATCTTGCATTGCCAGTGCCACGATTTCTGGTTGGTCCACGGGGAGGATGCTTTAGAGAGCCGAGCTCGCTGGTTGATGTGGGAGGAGTTGAGCACGTTGCTGAGGCTGATGGTCGTGATCAGGGGCGGGTTCCCACGGTGGAATTTGCTTGCTCTCGCAGTATTGCTCCATTCCATAAACATGATGCATGGAATGGGTGGCATCTGTAAGTTACGAGTCTTTTACAGCCAGCTTCCCTCAACAGGCTAAACATTTTTAAATAATCTTTCGGGTCTTGATCGCTGTGTGCCTAGAACCCCTGACAAATATATCTCAAAAAGAAAAATGTTGGAAATCCCCCTCAAACCAGCGAAACGGATCTGAACCAGCGGGGGGCTCAGCCAGCTTGCCATTTTCTGTCATCACCAAACTCCTCCCACGCACCGGTGCGCCAGCCTCGAGGCTTTGATCACCAACACACACGCTGCTGCTTCGGAGACGTGTCTCCTTTCCCCCAACCCCACAGCGACGAGCACCGCTCTAGTGGAGGTTGCGTCATCGAACATACATCGACTTCAATGAAACACCTGGACCCGACGGAGCTCGCGTTGATGCTGAAACAGCAAGAGACTATGTCGGAGTGGCTATGGAACATTCTTAAAGCCGCGTGTACGTGGACGTTCTGTGTTTGAATAGTGTTGGTTAACCTGAGACGTTTGTCCGATGTAGGGCATTCAGTGGCCCACGTTTTCGGGGAGTTTGGGACGTGGGCCTCGCAAATGGGTCGGTTCATTGCTTTCTGATTCTAGGGTTGTCAAATGTTAGTTGATCTTGAATACTGCTAGCAGGTCTATGGATATTCGAAATCCCTGTAGCGTGGACGTTCCAAGCTATTTCCGATGCGTACTTGTTCCGTACGTGTCAACTCGACCCCTTCACTACCGCCGAGACCTTCTCACATCTGATACCCAGTCCAACGACACCCTCACCCTTTCCACATCATCGGATGGTCAATATTTTTCGGGCCCATCATCCTACTCGTTCCTTGCCTATTACTCCTGGAGCTCCTCATCCTCGCTCTATTCCATTTGGGTTTCCTGTTTCACGGGCTAGCACCTGGTACATTTTCTGAGCAACTTGCGAACTCGTTTCCTCAAATTCTCCTTTTTGCAGGTTCAGCTGAAGAACGCTTCGATGGACTAAAAGAATACTTCATGGAGACGCGCGAGTCGATATACGCGACGGTCGAGGAATGGACGGCTACGTTAAACAAATGGACCATGGAGTACCCAGCTCTATTGATGTTGCGGCTCGCGGCGGGTGCTGCGAGTTTTTTTATTTTTGTTGGGATTTGGAACGGGTGGTCATAGATCTGTTGCAAGAGTATCTAAAGGTTTGATTTAGGGGCAACATCTAGATATAATCAATAAGAGTCTTTTCACGCAGTGGTCCGAAGAG
>Ga0307517_10013982_pt1 | contig 10833 bp, 12 predicted proteins | sample 23_EM_MG_FD_194515 | JGI IMG/M metagenome (GOLD analysis project Ga0307517, IMG submission 194515) | Populus trichocarpa ectomycorrhiza microbial communities from riparian zone in the Pacific Northwest, United States - 23_EM | ecosystem: Host-associated > Plants > Roots > Unclassified | place...
CGCAACGGCGACGGCCCCTACCTGTTCATCGCAGAGATCCCCGAGGACCGGAGGCCCCAGACGCGGATCGTGCTGAAGGTGCCGGACGCAGACGCATTCCGTCCCGATGCTGCCATCGAGGTGGTCGCGCCGTTCGAGGAGACCCATTACGGGACCAAGGAGATGACTGTCCGCGACCCCGACGGGCGTCTGTGGAGCCTCCAAGCTCCCGCCAAGAACTGACCGCAACAACAGAGGGAACACCATGGCAGTCGAGCAGACCGAGGTACCGGACAGCTCCGCGGTGCGGACCGCCCTCTGGCGGGCGTTACACGTCCAGGTCGACCCGCCGCCCCACGTGATCGAGGACGAGATCGGCCTCCAGTTGGCGGCCCCCGACAATGACTGGCGCGACCGCCCGGACATGGACCCGCACGCCACCAGCGGGTTCCGGGCGGCCATTGCGGCCCGCGCTCGTTTCATCGAGGACCTTGTGGCCGAGCAGGCCGACCGCGGCATCACCCAATACGTCATCCTGGGGGCCGGCCTGGACACCTTTGCCCAACGTAGGCCAGAAATCGCCTCTCGCCTACGGGTTTTCGAGGTCGACCAGCCCGGCCCCCAGGCATGGAAGCGCCGACGCCTGATCGAGCTCGGTCACGGCATCCCCGACTGGTTGCACCTGGTGCCGGTCGACTTCGAGGCCAGCGATTCCTGGTCCGAGCAGCTGGCCGCTGCCGGCTTCGATTCTGACCGGCCTGTGCTCATCGTCTCCACCGGCGTCACCATGTACCTCACCAAAGACGCCACCGCGGTTACCCTGCGGCAGGTCGCCGGGCTTGCACCCGGCTCGACGCTCGCCATGACCTTCCTGCTGCCGACCGAACTTGTCGACGCAGCGGACCGCCCAGGCCTCCGGGCGAGTGAGGAAGGCGCACGAGCATCCGGAACACCGTTCATCAGCTTCTACACCCCGCAGGAAATGCTGGCACTGGCCCACGAAACCGGCTTCAAAGACGCCCGACACATGTCAGGAGCCTTGCTCGCCGAACGCTACTTCGCCGATCGCAACGACGGCCTTCGCCCGTCAAGCGGAGAGGACCTGCTACTGGTCACCACCTGACCGCCTCGTCAACGCCATCTGTTCCAAGAAGCCTCGGAGATCAAAACAGGCTCTGGGCATCCTTGTGTTTCACCCGAACCCGCGGGTGCATCGGCCTGACGCGCGCCCGTGCACCCGTGGGTTCACTCTGAAGAGCCTTCGGTTTCCTTGAACCCGCGGGACTCTGTGCCCCGGACTCCTATCTCTGACCTCAGGTGCAAACTAGCGATCAGGACTTCGCGACCGTGGTCTTCCTGGGCTGGCGGGGGACGGTCTTGGTCTTGTCGAGGGGCCCGTACACCGTGGACCGCAGGACGCCGAACATGTCGAGCCGGGTCACCTTCAACGTGTCGCCCTCGCGCAGCAGCTGCATGACGAGGTCGAGTTTCGGGCGGGACGCCTTCGCGCCGCTGGCGACGTCGACGTGGATGTTGTCGCGGTCGACGCCGTGGCGAAGTAGTGCATCGATTTGGTGATCAGGGTTCTGGTCAGCCATCGGGGTGCGGGCAGTAGCCGATGAGCATTGTGGGAACTACCCGAAGGGCCGTTCTCCGACGTTGATTTCCGACGCGAGTTGCCGACACTGCCCACCTGCGGGTTCGTGACCACGGGGATGAGTGTCGGCAGACGTTCGTTTGCCTACGCTCCTGGGGCTTTATGCCCTCTACTGCACGACGAGGCCGCTGGCCCGCAAGGAGGTGACGAGTTCGGCCGGGGCAGTGGAGATGGATCCCGCGTCGTACGGCGGCTGGGGGTCGTATTCGACGACGAGTTGGATGGCCTGGGCAATCTCGTCCCCGGCGATGCGGCCGGCGAGGTGGAGAGCCAGGTCGATGCCGGCCGAGACTCCGGCGGCCGTGGCGTACTTGCCGTCGAAGACGACACGCTCATTGCTTGGTATGGCGCCCATGCCTGCAAGGTGGTCGAGGGCGATCCAGTGCGAGGTGGCGCGGCGTCCGTTCAGCAAGCCGGCTGCCGCCAGCAGCAAGGAGCCCGAGCAGACGGAGGCGGTCCATGTGGTCGCGGCAGCCGCAGTGCGGAGCCAGTCGAGCAGGGCTTGGTCGGCCAGTGCCTCGACGGTGCCCGGCCCACCGGGCACCAGAAGGATGTCTGGGGCGGTGACTTCGGACAGGGGCCGGTCTGCGGTGAGCGCGAGGCTGCCGAGCTCAGTACGGACCGGACCGGGGCGTGTGGCAGCGAAGACCACTTCGGCCCCAGGCAAGCGGGCCAGGATCTCGTAGGGGCCGACAGCGTCCAGGGCGGTGAAGCCGTCGTAGAGCGGGATGGCGATTTGCATCAGGAACTCCTCGGATCAGTGGTGGCCGGTCGGAAGCGGCGCCGCGGGATCGGGGTTCGCTTCACCCGTGGCTGGGGTGGTCGTGTCGGTTCTTGTCGTGCGGGCCGGGTGGGAGGGCAGCAGCGACACCGGCAGGAGGCCGAGGACGGCACATCCGGACAGGACCACCAGAGTGGAGCCCATCGCAGGGGCGGCCGTGGCGGAGGTTGCGGCCATGACCGCGGAGCCAGCGGTGGACGTCCGGGTCCCGCTGGCGGCGATGGCGATGCCGAGGGTCGGGCCGATGTTCATGGCGCTCTGCTTGAGCCCGCCGACGACCCCGGCGTACCCGGGTGCTGCGTCACCGACGACGGTCCCGGTGGCAGTGACCATCACGGTGGCGAATCCCGCGCCGAGTACGGCGAAGGCTGCGCCCATGGCCAGCCATGTGCTGGTCGGACCGAGCCGGGACAGCCCCGCGATGCCGAGGGCGACGAGGAGTGTGCCGGCGGTGGCGCTGCGGCGCGGGCCGAAGTGGCGCAGGGCGGTGGCGGCGACGGGTGCTCCGAGGACCATGAGCGCGGTCAGCGGAAGAACGCGCACGCCGCTGGCGAACGCATCGAGGTGAAGCACGTCCTGGAGGTAGAACGTGGTCGTGAACAACGCGCCGAACAAGCTGGCAGTGGTTACCAGCAGGATCGCCATGGCCGCGGTCACCGGCCGGGACCGCGCCACCGCATGAGGCACGATCGGGTACGCAGTGCGGCGTTCGTGCCAGGCGAGCGCGACGGTCAGGCCCGCGACGGCGGCGAGGCCGAGCAGCGTCATCGTACTGGTCCATCCGTGCGCCGGTACGCTCGCCAGGCTGTGGACCAGGGCCGCGAGCGAGGTCGCGAGCAGGGCCGCGCCGGTGAGGTCAAGTCGCGATGGACCAGCACGTTCAGGTGCCGGCGGCCGGACAGTGAGGGTCAGGACGGCGATCACGATGGCGACGGGCGCGTTGATCCAGAACACGGCACGCCAGCCCCAGTGAGCGACGAGGACACCCCCGAGGACCGGACCGGCCCCCGCAGCCACCGCGATCGCGCTGGTACGGATCGCGACCGGCGTACCGAGCCGGTTCGCCGGGTACGTCAGCCGCAGCAGCGCGAGCGTCGCCGGCTGAAGCAGCGCACCGAACACGCCCTGGGCGACGCGCAGGCCGATCACCCAGCCGACCGAGGGCGCGAGCGCGATTGCCGCCGAGGCGGCCCCGAAACCGAGGACGCCGACGAACAACAGCCGCCGGTGCCCGTACCGGTCCCCTAGACGCCCGGTGATGACGAGAAGCGCAGCCACTGCGAGCAGATAGCCGGTGCTCGTCCACTGGACCTGAGCGACGCTCGCGCCGAAGTCGCGTCGCAGGCCAGGCTGCGCCACCAGCAGGACCGTTCCGTCGAGTGCGACGAGCATCGCACCGGCCACGCTGGCCAGGAGCGCCGCGTGCGGCCGTACGGGCGGGGTCACGAGTTCGCCGGGGCCAGGTGGGCATTCAGCACTGCTGAGACGACCTGTTCGAGTTGGTCGCCGCCAGGTGCACCGCCGGGTGCTGGGGTGTCGAGGACAAGCTGCAGGCTGCCCCACGCCCATAGCTGGGCGATGCCGTGCAGGTTGGACCACAGAGCGGCGGCCGTCACGGCCGGAGGCGGTGCGGCCGTGCCCTGCTCCTCCTGGCATCGGGCGACGAGGGCGACGATGCGCTCGAACAGCGGGAGCGTGGAATCCCGCAGGCGTGGCTCGGATTCGTGCTGCCCGCTGTCGAGCAGATCATGTCTGAACATCAGCTCGAACATGCCGCGGCGCTCCAGCGCATACCCGACGTACACCCACGCAACGGCCTGCAACTGAGCCCGCGGCAAGGTCGTCTCGCCCATCGCGGCCGCGAAGCGGGCCCCGAGTTCCTGGAAGCCGCGTCGGGCGATCGACGAGAGCAGGGCGTGGTGTGTGGGGAAGTATCGGCGCGGCGCCCCGTGCGACACCCCCGCCCGCCGCGCGATCTCGCGCAACCCCAGCGACGCGGATCCCTCGGTCATCACGAGATCCACTCCGACGTCGATCAACCGCTCCCGAAGAGAGCTCTCACTGTCCATAGACACTGTCTACCAAAGTGCGTAGACAGTGTCTACTAGATGTGCGGGGTACACCGCTCCCGCTGCCTCAGCCCCTGACGACGTCCGCGCGCTCGCTCCGGGCGGCGCGCTGGCCAGGGATGGTCACCGTGGACAGGTCAAGGCGGGTGTCCATATCGAGGCGGAAGGTGCCGTACGGGTTGATGTTCGGCCAGAACAGGGCGGTCAAACCGCGCCGGTCCTCCTCCGGCAGCTTCTTGATCCACTCCGGTTCGGCGAGGACCCGCTGCAGCAGCACGGTGTTGATATGCACGAGCGCGGACTGGAGCAGGTGCAGCGCGAGCATCGAAGCCTCTGCGTGCTCCTTGTCCGGGCCGGTCAGCGCGCCGTCCTTGCCGTAGCGCAGCACGGTGTTGGCACTGTTCCAGTTCTCCACGACCTGCAGGCCGCCATGAATCTCGCGCCGCAGGTCGGGGCTGGCCAATCTGATGCTTGACCTACAGACGGGCGTCACAAGGAGGGCCCTCGGTAGCCAGCCAGGTTTCAGAGGCGTTTCGAACCAACTTGGGCGCGGACCGCCTGCTGAGGGCAGCCTGCGTACACGTGATAATTCGGGCCTGGGAAGGGTGGCCCTCATCGCGGCACGCGCCCCTGGCGGTGCAGCGGTACGCCCGGACGTCATGGCGGTGCACCGACGAAACCCTGTGCATCAGACCGACGTAACTCGATATCGCCCGAAGTCTCGGAAGGAGCGCCTGGTGGATGTGTCCCTTGTCGTCCAATCCAGGCGTTTGGCAGCGAACCCAGCCCTTTCGGGTTCTATGACAGTGAACCTAGTCGCGCGGGGTGAGCACACTGGGGCCGCCGCCAAGTCAGCCGCCGATGTGGATAGGGGGAGGCGCTGCGCAGTGCTGTCGATGAGCTGGACTGGGTCACCCTGCCAGTCGGGCGAGGGCCAGCGCGTGCGCGTGGTCGAGGGAGTTGGCAGCTGCGCAAGGGATGTCCGGCTGCACACCGGCGCCCTCCCAGTTCGTGCCGGAGACGGGGTTGATGGCGCGGCCAACGGGGACGGTGGCTTCCAGGTGTGGGTGCACGGTCCAGCCCTGGCACGGGTGTGCGCCGCCGCGGGTGCGCTCGCCGACGACTACGGCGCGGCCGAGCTGCTGCAGGTCGTACGCCAGCTCCTCAGCGGCAGAGAAGGTGCTGTCACTGGACAGCACATACAACGGCTTGCTGCCACCGAAGCGGGCGCCGGGAACGTGCGGCAGGCTCCAGGACTGCTCGCTGCGCTCGCCGCTGCGCCAGTGCATGGTGTTGAGGTGGGTGCGCTCGTCCAGGAGGTAGCTGCAGACGAAGGCGACCGTGTCCGGGTCGCCACCCCGGTTGGCGCGAAGGTCCACGATCAGCGCCTGGGCGCGGGAGGCCAGGGTGAGCGCGGCGCTCAGCGGTTCGGCGGCCCACTCCAGCGGAAACAGCATCGGTGCCAGCTGCACCACGGCGACCCCTCCGTCGAGCAACTCCACCCGGGGTGCACCGCCCAGCGAGGTGTCGAAGTCCCGGCGCATGGCATCCAGGTTGGCTGCCCCCTGCTTCGGGGGCACGGGGTCGGCGTGGTGCTTCAGTCTCAGGTGTCGGTCGCCGTTGACGGACTGCAGGTCCGCGGTGACCAGCCGGGCGAGCTCCTCGGCGCCGTCGACGTCGTAGGCGCCCTCGGTGAGGCGTCGTTGCAGCAGGCCGGCGAGCTGCTCGGCTATCTCGGGGAAAACGTAGTGCTCGATCAGGAGCCGGGCCGTCTCGTCGATGACAGGGGCCGGTGAAAGCTTCGTTGGAGACGTCATGGCAGGGAGTAGAGCACCGCCCTTGCCAAAGCGTCAAAGAATTTAGACACTTTCGGTATGCGTGACCAGCCTTCCTACCGGCCGCCTCCTGAGGACGTACTGGAGATCGGTACGCCTGAGCAGTTCGCGGCGCTCTCTCACCCGTTGCGTCAGCGGTTGCTCTTCGCCCTGGGCTACCGGCCTGCCACCGTCAGCCGGCTCGCGGCGCAGCTCGACGCGAAGAAGGGCAACGTGGCCCACCACCTCAAAGTGCTCCGCGAAGCCGGGCTGGTCCACGTCGCTGAGTCCCGCCAGGTCCGCGGCGGCACCGAGCAGTACTACCAGCGCACGGCCCGTCGCATGGTCGTCGCCGAACCCCAAGCGGCAGGCACCGCCGCGATGCTCGCCGCGGTCGCCCAGGAGCTGGACCGCTCACCCGCCGAGACCCACCTGACATTGCGCCACCTGCGTCTCAGCCCCGCGAAGGCGAGAGAACTCGGCGAGACCCTCGCCCGACTGGTCGACGATGCCGAGGAGGATGCAGAGGACCAGCCCGTGCACGGCATGTTGGTGGCGCTCTATGAGCAAGCTCTGCCGATCAGCACCACCAGTTCCGCCTAGCGGCACCAGCCTCACGAGACAGCACACCTACCTCACTCGAGACGAGCCGCACCCATTGACATCCAACCCAGTCGCCCCAGATCAGCGCGCTGCACGCGACTATCTTCGATGTCGAAGGACAGGACGGCCCAAAGCTGCAGTATCCCCTGCTTGTGGCTCTGCCCGGCGGCCGAGTGCAGCACTCAGCTCGCCTCATGGGAGACGGTCCGGGCGTGGTCACGCTCTGCCGCAAGCGCGGAGAGCCGACCGGCGGGAACAGCCTTGCGTACTGCAGGGGTTGTCTGGGACGCCCCAACCCACAAGATCAGCGGAGCTACGGATCGGGAAACAGCCCCGCCTAGCGCGGGCAGCGGCAATCGTCGTTGCTGCGAACCCGCTGGTCGCGTGGTTCCGTCGGTGCCCCATGGCTGGCGAGAGGAATACGGCAGAAGTCAGGTGCGGGGCCAGCTCTGCCTGCCTGTCACTTCGCGGGCGATGTGACGCCACTGCTTCTCCCCGCCGGACAGGGGCCAGGCCCAGGTCGGCTGTTCCGCGGTGTTCAGGTCGTTAAGGAGGCGGACGAGCTGGGGGCCCGCTGCGGCGGCGCCGCCGGGGACGGTGAGGCCGTGGACGGCGCGGAGTTCTGTGAAGCGTGCCAGTTCGTCCTCATAGAAGCTCACGGCTTCCTCGGTGCGCGCCGCCAGGTCATCGCGCGGGACCGTGCGGTGCAGCTGCAGCAGCGGAGGCTCGACGGATTCGGTGACAGCCGCGGCGTATCGCGCGTGACCGTCCAGGATCAGATGGCAGTCCAGGCCACTGACCCACCACACCAGGACGGGCGGGAGCGTCCCTTCGCGGGCTTGCTTGCGGTATGCCTTGACCCGGCTGTCGTCGGCATCGGGCATCGGTCGCAGTGGCAAGACCTCCCACGAATGAGAATGGAGGAACCAGTCGATGTATCCATTGGGATGGCCGTCGACGAGCATCGAGCTCCAGTACTCGGCATGCGAAGTGTCGGAGTGGCGCCAGCGCTGGAGCGGACTCTCGCACGAGAGCAGCCAGCGGCCCTCATGCAATGGGCTGCCCGGCGAGTCGATGAGGTACTGCGCAAAGCGGTGAGCCCACCGTTCACGGCTGCCCGTCAGGACGCGAGCCCTATCGGCACGCAAGGGCGGGATGAAGGAGCGGTACTCGTCGGTCCGCCAGAAGTCCACACCCTCGTGTTGCTCGTCAACAACGGCGAGCAGCACAGGCTGCGACAGCTGGGAGACCAGCAGTTGCGCCCCGGCAGTGAGCACGCGCAACCCCGACTGGTGGCGGTCTTGCACGTCCAGGGACAGGCCCACCCACGTGCCGTCGTCCCGCGTGACATCGCTGCGCTGCATGCCGAGAGCGTAGACGGCTGCCATGCGGAGACACTGGTGGCACCCCTGTCTGTCCGGCATGACCCGCCCACTCCACGAGCCGGCGATCCTGGCCGAAACTCGCGCGGTGCTCGGCGAAGCTCCTCACTCCGTTGAGCACCGGACCGACTGAGGCGACGAGCGGCCCTGGCCGATTTCAGGGCTCTGACCGGAGTTGCGTGAGCGACTGCGCTGCCCGATGCCCGCTGCCCGCGGATGGCCTGAACTCGTGCCCCTGCTAGTCGCTGGCGCCCGGCCCGGTATGGGGCAACCGCGCGCCCCGACCGAGTCGCTGGGCGGACCACATCATCCCGAGGCCGACAAAGGCCATCACCGTGGTGACGGCCGTCATTACCAGTTCGACCGCCGGGGCGACATGCACCAGTTCGACTACCGCGTGGTACAGAACGACAACGCCGAACAAGGCGTAGCCGGCGCCCCACAGCCGAGGCCTGGACACGTTGCCAGCCAGCCAGGGAAGCATCCGGAATGACGTGGCCGCCGTTATGCCCGCGGCGAGGCAGAAGAAGGCGGTGACGAAAAGCAGTACGTTGATGGCTATGCCCACTGGCTGATCATCGCACTGTTGGGGCTCCCTGGAACGCAGAGATCCCCATCACGAGCCGCCTCCGCCGCGTGAGCACGTTCCCACGTATCCGGCTGAGCATCGAGGGGTGTACGTCGACACCTGTTGACGGAGTTGCGGGGTTTCATCGGTCGTGCTCTTGGGTTGCAGCGGGGCTGGTTGGCCGTGTTGTTCGCGGGGCCCGATGCTGTGGCGCAGATCGGGGTAGAGAACTCCATGTGACTGGCACTGCGAGCAGTGCGAAGGCGCTGATGGTGTTGAGGGCGGTGGTGAGGCCGAGAGCTGCGACGAGGGCTGGTGCGCCCAGTGCGCCGATGACGGCGGCGAGGGAGTCCATGGCGAAGAAAAGGGCGCCGATGCGGCCGAGCATGTCGGGCGGGGCGGTGCGTTGGATGTGGGTCTCCACGGAGATGAGCAGGATGCTGCCGGGCAGGCCGAGCAGCACCGCGGCTGTGATGGCGATCGGCAGGTTCGGTGAGTTGAACAGGGCGAAGTATGCGACTCCGTTGGCGAGTTGGGTCGCGCTCAGCACATGTCGAATGGTGAACCTGGCGAGAACGTAGCGGCTGGCTGCGGAGCCCACGATGAAGCCTGCGCCCAGGCCGGAGATCAGGTAGCCGACGGTGTAGCCGGGCGTGTTCAGGTGCCTGATGACGAACGGGACGAGGAGTGCGGTCAGGGCTGCGTTCGCGGTCAGGAACACTCCGTTGCCGGCCAGGGGACCGCGCAGCACCGAAGTCCGCATGACCTGCCTGAGGCCCGCGCGCAGATCGGCGAAAGTGTTCCGGTCTTCCTCCGGTGCCTTGGGTGCGGGGATGTGGCGGCTCACCCTTGCGATGAGACCGGCCGATGTCAGATAGCTGACGATGTCGATGAGCAGCACCGACGTGATGCCGGGACCGGCCAGCAGCAGGGCGCCCAGTGGTGGTGCGGCCAGGCGGAGCACGCTGCTGGCGAGTGCGTTGAGCGTGTTCGCCGCGGCGAGCTCCGGCCCGGTGCCGAGGACAGTGGGTGTCAGGGCGCGGGCGGCCGGACGGAATACGGTGCTGGCGAGGTTCTCCGTGAGTATCGCGAGGTAGATCAGCCAGAGGTCTGCCGCACTGTCGGCCAGCAGGATCAGTGCGACGGCTCCGGCGCTCGCGAGGTCGGCCAGCCACATGGCGCGGGCGATGTTCCAGCGGTCGAGGAGGGCGCCCGCCCAGGGACCGATCAGCAGCGCGGGCAGGGCCTCCAACGCGAGGGCGAGTCCTGTCGCGGTCGGTGAACCGGTGAGCTGGAAGACGTAGAAGGGGAGAGCGACTACGAGCAGCCAGGAGCCCAGACCGGACACGGCACTGCTGGTCCACAGGAGACGGAAACTGGTGTTCCTGAGTACGGTCGTGTTCACGTCGAGCAATGTATTTCTATAAGATACTTACCAGCAAGAGTGTTCTGGTGAGATAGTTCGTGAGGTCGGGTGGACAGGGTTGAACTCGGGCGGGTGTTGCGGGCCCGGCGCAAGGCGGCTGGACGGACGATCGCGTCCGTGGCGATGGACGCCGGTCTGTCGGTGCCCTACATCGCCAACCTGGAGAACGGGCGCGGCAATCCGACGATGTCCGCGCTGCAACAGTTGGCGGCCGCACTCGGCACACGGCTGGAGATCGGTCTGCTCGGCGAGACCGAGGACACGGCAGAGCCTGGGGTGCCGGATGCGGTGCGTCGGCTCATGGAATCGCCACGTGTGCTGAAAGTGGCTCAGCGCTTGGCAGGAAAGAGCTGGGGGGACGTGTCGCTCGTGAAGGAGCGCCTGCAGGATGCGCTGCTTGCGCTGGGTGCAGTGATCGGCGGCGAACTCGGTGAACGGGACCTGGACCGGCTCCTGGACCTGCTCCTGCTGTCCCGGTCCGGACTCGGAGACGCAGACTGAATCTGCGCGTACGACTCGTGCGCACCTAATGCCTGCCTGGGAGATCGCCTGGT
>Ga0307517_10013983_pt1 | contig 10833 bp, 5 predicted proteins | sample 23_EM_MG_FD_194515 | JGI IMG/M metagenome (GOLD analysis project Ga0307517, IMG submission 194515) | Populus trichocarpa ectomycorrhiza microbial communities from riparian zone in the Pacific Northwest, United States - 23_EM | ecosystem: Host-associated > Plants > Roots > Unclassified | place...
AATATGGTCCCGAAGAAAGCATGATCAAAGGTTGATGGCATAAAGATTGAACTTTGGAACAGTGCATAAATTTAACACAAAAAGAGAATAAACTCTATACCTGTCAAAACGTGAGGGATCGGCAGTCTGAAGTTAAAGAGGATTTGCCCAGCAGAGTCTCCGCCTCATAAGCAATCAACTAAGGACGAACTCAGGAATTTCTTCCACCACTACGAAGCAAATACACACATATTTTTGAAAAAATTAATTATTAATTTATATACATAAATTTCTCAAGTTAATCATAAAGTTTCAATTCAAATACATAACACAAAATATAAAAAATAAAATTTAAAGTATATAAAACTGAAAAAAAATAAAAAATAAAAATAAACTACACTGTTAAAGTTGCACTCATTGATATTTTATAAAATATAATTCATTTATGATAAAATTGACTCTTGAAACTTCTAATTCCAAAATAATTTTTTTATATTTTATTCTATATTTTTTACCATAACTAAATATGATATATATACAGTTACACAATTATATTAAAATTTCATTTTATGTCTTATCTCCTCTATTTTCACTGTTTTTTTTTTTTTGTTATCTTGGAACAATAACCTTTTACATATAGATATTTGCATTTTCAAGCGTGTGTCATCCAACTGTGAAAATATAAATTGGATCCTGAATTGATTTTTTTTTATTAAGATAATTTTTACTATCGTCTTACTTTACATTCAACTGCTTTGGATGAAAATAATTATAATATTTATATTATTTTGTTGGACAAATTTAGTTAGTAATGAAAAACGTTATCTAACAAAAAGGAATTCATAATATATATATATATATATATATCGACAAGAACTATTGAAAATAAAGACAAAGGGTCTAATACTAATGCTACTATTGTTATATTAAGATTTAATAGGGCTCTGGATAAAATCTCTGTTCACACCATCTATCTTATCTATCCATGCAATATAAACAGGTGTTATTTGAATAAATAATTCTTTTGACAAAAAATATTGTAATAATGATAGTAATTGTGGTTGGAAAAATGTGAAAATTTCATAATATTAAAATGCAAATATAAATGTTTAACATCCAATGATTTATTAAGTCAATGTGATATATTTTCTTATTTTAGTACTTTCAAAATTAATTTCAAATGTTTCAAATATTTTAATTTATTACACTCTGAAATTAATTCCTTTATATATAATTTTTTTAAAATAATCTATAAATAAAAATAAAATCATAAAATAGTAGAATAATATATATGCGAAGAACATAAAAATACCTCAATTGTTAACAGGGGTGAGTAGGTGACGATGAAAGCTGGCTGACAGGGATCATTGTGCCATAACTGCCTCCACATGTGTTCCAATAAAAAATTGTCCAACCATATACACCAATGAAACAAACAATTCTCCAATAAATCAGCGCCATGTCATAAACAGAACACCGGCACCCTATATAAAAAAAGATCCGGTTGCACAAGATTCAGCCTCTTAAAGAAAGTCCGAAATCCAAACAAGCCCGTGATTCTCAATTTTCAAAAAATTTGCCCACCACTCCCCTTTTCCAGATCTATCACTCAGACAAGACACATACAATTTATAGTTTATACTCCTCCCCTCCTCCTCATCCAATAACTCCCTCCCTCCCTCCCTCCCTCAAGCAATCAGCAGCAATGCCAACTTCTGATACTGACTTCGATCTCAGCGTACGATCTCTCTCTCTCTCTTGCTCTTTCATTTTCACTCCCTGTATGTATCTCTTGACTCTCTCTCTCTTTTCTTTGCAGTCCTCTCCCGCATCTGCCTTCTCAATCGGGTAAGTTTGCTTTAATTTCTAGGGTTTCTTATCGATTTCAAAATGCGCACACACTCATGCGTACTCTGACTGTGCAGAGAGTATACATTTGCTGATGTGAATAACTTGGAGCATTGTGCAAAGTACTTGAACCAGACTCTTGTTACCTTTGGTTTCCCTGCCTCTCTTGATCTTTTCGCTAATGATCCGGTCTGTTTTACTTCTTTTTTCTTGTTCGCATTTTATTCTTGTTAAATTCTATGTGATTTTTGTCAAATTTGTTGTGATTAGGTTTCAACCGCCCGAACCTGCAACTGCATTTACTCTTTGCTTCAACAGAGGCAGCGCGACGTTGAATTTAGAGAATCTGCCAGTGAGCAGAGACAGAGGTAGAAATTTGGGGTGTTAGTTTCTGAAGAGTCACTTGATTAAGTTTACTTTCTGAGTAAATGTGTAAATTTTATGTGGATTGACGGGTTACATTCAGCATTCAATTGTTTGATTTAATTTTAGTTCTCATTGTTTATATGGTGTTGGTATGGTATTTGGATGCTTAAATCTATGTTTCTACATCTTGTAGACTACTATCAGATATATCGAGATTGGAAGCTAAGGTTGAGAGGCTTGAGTCGCAGTTACAAGCCAAAGATAGAGAGATAGCGACAATAACTAGAACGGTTAGGGTTTTTTAGTTTTATGACATGAAATTATGTTAAGTTAGAATGATTGATCAATTTTTGATGTTTGTGGTGCTAATTTATCAATAGGAAGCCAAAGCTACAGCAGCTTTTAAGGCCCAAATTGAAAAGCTTCAACAAGAACGTGATGAATTTCAAAGGATGGTAATTGGTAATCAGGTTAGGGTGCTTTAAACTCACTTTAAGTTTCTTTGCTTGCTTAGTTACTAGTAGTGGAAAATGTGCTGAACTTGATGAGTATTGTTGATGTGATGCATTGTTGCTGCTAAAGCAAGTGAGGACTCAACAAATACATGAAATGAAGAAAAAAGAAAAGGAGTACATAAAGTTGCAGGTAGGTTCTCTTTTGCAAACAGAATTGTGCAGGGTTGCATGAGTACACAAGTTACTAACTACAGCAATGTTAATTCTCTTAATTATTTGCAGGAGAGGCTAAACCAAGTGTTAATGGAGAAAAAGAAGGAATCACGATCAGGCATGGAGATAATGAATTTGCTTCAGGTACTAATTCATGTAGTACATTGTTTCAATGTGATATAATTTTTGGCTTCTTCTGATGTAAAGATGATATTGCCTATCTGATTGATTATCTAAACAGAAAGAAGGGCGGCAGCGTGGGACATGGAACGGAAAGAAGGCTGATAATGATTTCTACAAGAAAATTGTATGCGTGTTGATTGGCTTATTTAACAATTATGCTAGTGAGTTGTATTTGACAATGTGCTATTGGCAGGTGGATGCTTGTGAGGCTAAAAATCAAGAGTTAATGGCAGAGAATAATGATTTAAGGGCATTGCTGCGGTCAATGCAGGTAGATTTTCATCACTCCACTGTTTTTATGCATGCTATTTTTGTTATTTCATTAGCTTCTTCCTTGTTTTGATGGCGTGTAGAGTGAGTTAGATCATAGTAAAAATAGTGTTTTTCAATTCATAACATTTTTGTAGAGAATGGGCTGGTATATTTTGTTTGATAGTAGTTTTTCATATCAAATTAGTGTCTAAGATGTAAGCCTTATTTTTCCCTTCATTTCCCAAATCTTTTCCATATCCTTAGTCTTAATCCTTTGTTTGTAGAGCAGAAATTCCAAGTGCTAGAATCTATGATCACAGGTGCAATAAATGAAGTTTATCTCACTTTGAAATTCAGCTTGCCCCTGGATCTCTTATTTCAGATAAATAAAGATATTAGGAAGAACTTTCTCTTTGAAGAAAATAAATATAAAGATATAAAAGATTTTATACAACAATAAATGGCTTCACTATGTTTAATCATCAAGTCTTCAATTATTAGTGGTTTATACTAAAATCTTTGACTTTCTCTTGTGGCAACAAATTCTAACCTCAGTTGGCATGCTTGGCTTATAGGTTGATATGCGTGACTTCTTCAATGCACCAAATGGGTCATCCAAACAATCTCCACCTGCCAATGAGAGACTTGTAACAGACCCCTCGCAATCTCCCTTGGGTGGGAGGACGGTATGAGAACTCCTTAAAGGATGCTTTTTTGTTTATACTTAATGGGTCGAATGTTGTCTGTAATCATTGAATGCTTCCTAATTTACAGGATGTGTTTGACTTGCCTTTTCACATGGCTAGAGATCAAATTGAAGAAAGTCTCCGAACCAAGATGTCTTCCATAAAGGTATTTTCATTTATATCTCTACTTTGTTGGAGTATTGACCAACTACTCTGCCAGCAAATGAAAATTTTAGTTTCTGATAAATTGCAAAATTTGAGTAGTACTTCGTGTGGATCTGAACTATGTGATCATTCTCATCTTTAGATTCATAAAGTAGTAACTTTGGGAGTTGATCCATAATATTGGCCGCATCAAATTGTTGACACATTTATACTTTTGTAAATTTGAAGGAGCGTATGGTTCAACTACAAGATGCACAGAAAGGAGCAGAAGTCACCTCTGAAGCGACTGAGAGAGAACTAGAGCTCGAAGCTCAACTTGTTGAGGCAAGAAGCATAATCCAGGAGCAGGTATTTGCCATTGTTCAAACATCATAAATTATAGCATTCTAGTTTAGTTGCTATTTAGTCTAAGTGATCTATAAGACAATTGATTTGCTGTTATTTTTTGTTTATCATTGAAGAGTTTGATTAAGCAAACATCAGATTTGCGTTTAAAGCAGACTACTAAGCTATCTGGATGCATTGAGGCTGCACTAGTTCTTTCTGTTCTTTTTCATTTTTTCGCAGTCTCCCCTCGCTTGACTTATCTGTTCAAATATATTTATTGCATTTTCTCTAAAATTTTGTCATCTAGGTTCTCTCGTTTGTTTGGAAGTTGTTTTGATAACAATACTGTATTTTTTGGTGATGAATCACACCTTTCAAGATGTTTTCATCTTTTCATTTCTAACATAATATTGTTACACTTAAAACACCTAGAAGTATTATTATCCTGCCATTTTGTTATTGTTTATTGTTTGATGATATTAGGAATATAATTGTTGGGTTTTGTTGCAGGCATCTATAATGTCTAAGCATCTTGCGAAGTCAGAGAGGCCAAGGTATTCCACTGACTACTCATGTTCTGTGGAACACTGTATTTCATTAGGCAACTTTGCAGGAGATTAATGGCCTTTTAATTTTGACAGGGAATCTATCATCTCTTCACCAGCTGAGGTACGATATACATCTTCATTGCATTAAAACCAAAAGAAAAAAGTTTCATCACTCTGCTTTGGTGGTACTTGCCAGATTTAGATACTTAATGGTCAAACATTAGCTTTTCTGATTTTGAGAATTGTGGTCAATGCTGAAGGTGTTCAGTTTGGGTGTTGACCAATAATTTAGTGTAACATGGAACTCTGCTTGGAGTATTAGCCTACTTTGCCCATGCATGAACATGTCTTCCAGCAAATCATAAAATTTGAGGAAAGTGATTCTTAACCATGTGATCAAACTGAGCTTTAGATTCATAATTGTTGTCTTTAGGAGTTGATACATAATTTATGGGTTTACACGGAACTCTGGTTGGAATACTGACCTTCTGGTCTGGCCTGTTTTTGTAAATACTGACAATCTTCTGTCTAATTTCTAGTCAGCCAACCTGAAATGCAATTTCTAAATGTTAATGATGTCATAGTTTTATTATTATTTGGTCATTATATGGATTGAAACTAGAAGGAAATGTAGTTATGTTCTCAAATATTTTATTTATTCTCAAGAATGGAGGATTAGGAGATTGAGTTAGTGGAGTTAGATTGGTTACATCTGCTTTTACTAGGATGTATATTGTAAGATTTTCTGTTGCATTTGTGTATACAAAATATATACCATGGTTGTTGATCTCATTGTCTCCCTCGATTTTCTTTCAGGGAGTACGAGACCAACGGGGTTGATGGCACTGTTTCCATCTTTGGCATGAAGATCGATTCAGTCGGCTGCATACGAAGGTGAAGGAGCCCAGCATGTATGTAAGCATTGTATACTTTCCTAACCAGAATATCCAGTATGGGTTGTCCTGTTTGTTGCAAAACCTTGAGAGCATAGTTGATTCTTAGCTGTGGTGTTAATGTAATTAGTGTCTTGCATGTGCATACAATTGCTTCTAGTGCAATTTCATCCATCCATCCATCCCTTAGTTGTTTATGGTTCTGCGAATCGGGTTCCCCATCTAACATTATGTTGCTTCTGCAAGTCGTTCTTGCAGCTCATATTCGTAGTTGGATTTTGCTTGTAACCTTCGACTATATAAATTATAAGGTTTAAGTGGCAGTTCTTCCTTGGAATTGTGTTCCAGAACAGCTACTCCTTGAGAAAAGATACCGGAAAGGTTACACCGTTTTTCTTTTATTAGTGCATAAAAAAAAGAGAATAAGGTGTTGGAATTTTGTTTTAAATATGGTTAATGAATACATTTAAAATGAAATTAAAAATGGGGTCTATTTATTTTTTAGATTAAAATTGTAGAAATTTATTTTTTTAATATAATCGATATGAAAAATTAATATGATTATAATAAATTATAAAGAATAAAAAATTGATTTCAAATAAAATTTCTTTTAAAATAAAAGGTATTAAAGTTTTTAGAAGACTTAAGGAAAGTGTGATTCAGACTTAAGCCAGATGGGTGTCTTGACTTGGGTAAAACTTGGAAAATAAAATAATTTTTTGAATTATAAAATAAATATTTTTTGCTATTAATCTATTTTGGTCTTGAGTTTGGGTTTATAAATTTTTTTGTGGAAGAAGAATTTTTTTTTCTAACCTATTAGTTTGTTTAGAGCATTAATAAAAGTTTGATCAGGTATTTTTTTTTCCATGAACTTGAATATATTTTTCAATGTAAAGAATATAAGATTTAAAGCTAAAAATCATCAAGTATAATATTGTTTGATGATGACAATTAAGGGTGATAATGATAGAAATTAATTCACAAAAATTAATATTTTTTTTTATCAATTTTAGTTCCAAAATCTTCTATACAAAAAAGGATGAAAAATAGTGTTTCTACACTATTTTTCCTCTCTAGATTTTATAGACTTTTCTTAACCTTTATTTATCAACTTATTCTTCTGTTTTAATCTCTTTATTTTTTTCTTTGTTTTTACTTTTAATCTAGAATTTATGTTTAGTTTTTTTAGAAAGACATCCAAGTTATATTTATTTTTATTTATGTACTTTTTTTATAAATGTATTTAAATAATGTGATATTATTAGAATTTTAAGTCTTATTGCATATATTCTATTTGCATCAAGTCATGAACAATAAAACTTTAAAAACAAAGGATTAATCCTTAACAACAACTAAATTCAACTTAATCAGATTTAAGTGCTTTAACAAGTAAATGCTCTATATTGTTTTATCTTAAACTTAATATATTAAATCATTAGTATGTATGCTAGGATTGTGTTTCAATCTTTTATATAATTTTGGATATACACTTAGTTTGTATGCTAGAATATTATATGATGTTTAGTTTTGATTGCATGTTTGTCATGATATATAATATTGCATACTTATAAATTAAACTTGTATGAACTCTTCTATGTATTTGGACAACTAATTTGATTAGTTTACTCTTATAATGATAAACTAAACAATTTCAAGCTTTTATTAAAATTACATCTTGAATGGATATGATAATATACTATATGATGTATGTAGTTCTATTAAGAGTGCTAAGGCTCTATGAAAAGATTTGGATAAAAAATACAAGACTAAAGATGCCAAAGTTCATAATCTATATATTTTTGGATTTTAAGATTATACATTCAAGGATTGTTATAAAATAAGTTCAAGAATTTCAACTCATCTTGCATGGTATTCATGTTGAAAGTATGTATCTGGGTGAATCCTTTCAAGTAGCAACAATTATTCAAAAATTGCTATCATCTTAGAAAGACTTCAAGAACCACTTTAAGCATAAGCACAAAAAAACAAGAGTTGAAGACCTTATTTTAAGGATAAGAATAAAAGATGACAATAACTTATTCAAAAGAAGAGCTAATTCTTCTAGTATGGCTCCTAAAGAAAATATTGTAGAATAAGTGGTAAATTTCCATAATAAAAACCAAAAGAAAAAGCTTATTGTGAAGGAGAAGAGAATTGTTACAAAGTTTAATGGCAAATGCTTTATCTACAACAAGACTGAACACCCAACCAAGGATTGCAAAATTGGTTCCAAACAAGGGAACCCTAAAAAGAGAAGGATTTATCAAACCAATATCATCAAGGTTGATCATCTTATAAATAAATTTTTATAAATGAACTTGTTTGCTATTATTTTTGAAGTCAACCTGATTAATAATTCTGAGCAATGATGGGTTAATATCAGTGCCACAAGACATGTATGTGTCGAGAAGAGATTTTTTTTACTTATAAAAAAATAGATGAAGAACACCTATACATGGATAATTTATCAACCTCCAAGGTACAAAGTGTTGGGAAGATCATATTGAAGATGACTTTTGGAAAAACTTTCACCATTAACAATATATTTCATGTTGTTGACATTAGGAAAAACTCAGTGTCTAGCTCATTGTTGAGCAAAAATAATTTCAAGATGGTATTTGAGAGTGACTAATTTGTACTCTTTAAAAATAAAAGGTTTGTAGAAAAAAAAGTATCTTAGTGATGACCTATTCAAATGTAATGATCATTATAATTAATGATGATGATGATGATGATGATAATGCCTTTTTTTTTTTACTTGTTTGAGTATTGTGATTTGTGGTATGACAAGTTAGGATATATGAATTATAATTGTATATAAAGATTAATTAACCTTGAATTATTACCAAGTATGGTTTTTGAGTAAAATCATAAATGTGATGTTTGTGTAAAATCAAAATTCATAAAATCTTCTTTTTAAACAATTAAAAGAAGTAATGAATATTTGTACTTAATTCACTTGGATATCAGTGATTTAAAATTTATGCAAACTAGAGATGAAAAAAAATATTACATTACTTTTATAGATGATTGCATAAGATATTGTAATATTTATTTGCTTAAAAGCAACAATGAGAATCTTGAAATATTTAAATGTTACAAAAATAAAGTTGAAAATCAACTCAAGAAAAAGATAAAGATCTCAATTCAACCATTGGATCGAGCTAAAGGTATACCAGAGGTTTCGAGAGATCTTGTTTTATATTGGGTTAAAATGTTAGGTCAATTAAAGTTCGGATAGACATCGTGATATAGACAATAAGTTGTACAAGTTTTGCTATTTATTTCCTTATGATTTATGAACTTCTTATTTAGCAATGACTCATTTTCTACAAGAAAAATATAGGTGGCAACAATTGAGATTATTTTAACAACGGTTTCCATGTCATCAAATTGTGCTTCCTTTTGTGTCGTGGATTTCCTTATTGGAAATATTTTCTTATAATTCAAGGAAATTAGAGACAATTTTGGCCTTATATTTCCGAATGCATAGTCTTACTCTGACAAACATAATTTTTTTCCCAACAATTGGATTGAGTGAAAATTTTTCCAAATAATTATAAAGGCCATTATTATTAAAATCACAAGTTGACTCTTAAAATCGTACGATTTTATGAGTCAACATGTATTTAATGTGAGAAATCAGATTAAAAACTTGAAAATTAGTATAACCAGACTTAACTTGTGTAAAATCAGTAAAATTGGTAAACTTAGTAAAATTGGTTTGATTTGACGAGTTTACTAAGTTTGTGATATGAACCAAGTTAGGTTCAAATTTAACCTTAAAATGTCTGCTATCCAGTTTTGCGAGATTGAACATATCTTTCAAACTGTACATTGGATAAAACTAAAAATTTATAGGGAACATAATATTATGTTGTTACATTAGATACATGATAATATATTGTGGTAATTTTTCAGGTCAAATTAAGTTCGGGAACATAATATTTCAGAGAGTTAAAGTTAGTAGACGAATCTTGTTAAATATATCAAACTAGACCTTTGTGTACTGTTTGAGACATATCTGGAGCTATCGGTGGACTTTTTATGCGATTAAAATTGTGCGGAAAACTAAACATCTAAAGCTTTTCTACCATATATCGTAGGCCAAGTAATTCATCTAGACGAGAGAGAACAACATGTTTTAAATCAGAACACAAATCTGTCAAGAATATGCGAAAATTAGAGATTTGGGCTACATAGAGAAATTTCAACATGAAGATTATTTTATTTTATTTATTTAATTTTAAATAATTATTTTGAATTTGAATTTTTTCTAGCACATTAGATATTGTTTAAGGGTTTATTTAATTTTCAATGCTATATATCTCTCTCATTTTTTCATCTCTCTCTTTTCTCTATCCTTTCCTTTGGGTCAAACTCTTCTTTATTATCAAGGTAATAACTATGAATAGCCTTGCATTGGCCTAAAAAATTATAAATATGTCATGTTATTTGTTTATTATATCAAGTTTGATCATAATTTTTTTTATTGTTCTTTATTTCGTTTTGAATCTTTTTTTTATTGATTTTATTTCAACGTTGTCCATTAACATTTGGTTTCATTTGATTGTTATATAAAATTTGGTCTTTATTTTTTTTATTGCTATTTGTTTTTTTATCCTTTTTTAATTGTATTTTTTTTTCAATTTCATCCATCAACATTCTATTCTATTTTATTTTTATGTCAAATTAATTTGGGATCTATTCTTTTAATTGTTATTTTTTTTATTGCTTTAGATCCTCTTTTAAATTTGATTTTTTTCAATTTCATCCTTTAATATTGAGTTAATTGAGAATTAGCCTTCATAATTTTTTCGGTACAGTAATCCTGGTCTTGTGACTTGGGTCATGAGTATAAAATAATAACTTGGGTTGACATCAATTTTTTTTAATCTATTTTTACATCGGTTTT
>Ga0307517_10013984_pt1 | contig 10833 bp, 2 predicted proteins | sample 23_EM_MG_FD_194515 | JGI IMG/M metagenome (GOLD analysis project Ga0307517, IMG submission 194515) | Populus trichocarpa ectomycorrhiza microbial communities from riparian zone in the Pacific Northwest, United States - 23_EM | ecosystem: Host-associated > Plants > Roots > Unclassified | place...
ATAGAGATTTTCTACTGTTCACCTTTTCCAAGACAATAGTCCGTGGTGATAAGGCAAATGGTTGTGCTTTTCCAAGAATACAATCAAATGTGGTAAGACATGTGGTTATGTTGAAAAAACAATTTGACAGCTTTGATTGGTTTAGATAATGATGTCTGATTCACCGCGTCTCTCCGCTAATAAAAGTGTTGGTGTTAATACAAGTAGAATTTTATGAGATTGTGTATAGAAGAAAACAAAAGAATTTTATTGGATTGTGTATAGAAAAATATAGAACATATTTGCAAAATAAAAGAAAGAGTAGGAAACAAATATGCAACATAAAAAAATGCAAAAAAAGGATTCGGGTTTTCCTGTAACCATGTTGACTCAGGCAAACAACACCTAGCCCAGGCAAGCAGCCTCCAGCTCACATGGGTCGAGCCCAAGCAAGTTGCATCAGGCCTTTTGGCATATGTTTTGCTTGGCACATCACCTATCAATTTTTTATATAAAAAAATCCAGGTGTTATTAATCTGTTCTTTATCAAGAAAAAATATTAAACTATATGGAAATTGACTTGATTTGACCTTGTCAACTTGACAATTTCAAAGATAACCCAAACAACCGATAAAAATATAATTTGACTAAAAAAATTAAGACATTTTTTTAAAAAATATTGAAATGACAACATATTAGATCTATTTCAATTAACTGAAGTTAATATGTCAAATCCATTACCCTGGTCAAAACAACCTGATATCCCTATAGAAAGTAAATAAAAAAAATATTAAACTCAATTCTTAATCAATCTAATGTTAAAAGATGAATTTAAAAACAAAATTCAACTAAAAAATAAGACGAGTCAACTCAGGTTAAACTGTCAAACCTAGGTCATTAGATAACCCCATATAAATCAAATTAAAATAAATTATAAAATTCAATTCTCAATGAACCCAATACTAAATGATGAAATTAAAAAAGAACACAAAAAACAACATGTGTCAACCGACCAAACTCGTGACCTAGGTCATAAGACGAGGATAACCTCATAGAACACAAACCCAAACAAATTATGAAGCCTAATTATTAATCAACCAATGTTGAAGGATCAAATTAAAAATAAAAAAATAAATTTGAAATAAAATAACAAAGTCCTAAAAGACTTTAAGGAGCAAATTGAAAAGGGCCTTAGCATTTCGCAGTTCATTGCTACAGTGAAATGCCAAGGCATTTTAGCATATACTAAATTATTGATCCCTGTTACGTTGTGTGTCAAGTCAAATTTTTCTTAAACGTAAAAAATTATTAAAATGTTGTTAATGTTTTTTTTTCTAGCGGGAAAAAGTTAAATTGTGCAAGGGTTTACTCGATGTAAATCGGTTGACTTTACTAGTCCAAAAACAACCCATACGTACAACCCATGAAAACAATATTTGACTAAATAAAATTTCAAGATAATATCTTTTTTAATATTAAAATAATTGCATATTGGATTGACCTGGGATAACCCGGCTTAACTTGTCAAATTCATGACTTGAGTTATGAGATTATGATAACCCTATAGAAATCTAATCAAAATAAATTATGAAGTCTTATTCCCAATCAACTTAATATTGAATGATAAAAATGAAAAAATAATCAATTAAAAAAAGAACCGTAATCAGCATGTCAAACTTGCAACCTAAGTCATAAGACCGAGAAAACCCCATTAAAAGCAAATCAAAACAAATTATGAATTCCAATCCATAACCAACCCAATATTGAAGGATGAGATTAAAAAAGAAGTCAATTAAAAAATAACATAAAAAAATAACATGAGTCAATCCACCCAAGTCATCAAATCGAGATAACTTTATAGAAAAAAAAAATGACATGATTTAACTCAGGTTAACCCGCATCTGTGGTCTTTAGACTAAAATAACCACATAGAGAGAAAGTCAAAACAAATTATAAAGTTTGATTCTTAATCACCCCTATCGGACCTAATGTTAAATGATAAAATTAGTAAAAATCTAAATAAAAAAAATGACATAAAAAATAAGTCAAGTCAACTAGGGTTAACCGTTAAGCACTATTCCCGGGTCATGAGATCAAGATAACCTAATGAAAAACAAACTGAAATAAATCATGAAGCCTAATTTTCAATCAAACACAATGTTGATTGATGGAATTGGAAAAAAAAAAGTCAATTTAAAAAAGAAAAAGAAAAAATGAGTCAATTGAGTTAATTCGTCAAACTCGCAACTTGGGTCATGAGACAGAGACAACTCAATAAAAAAAAAATCCAATGTTGAAGGACTTGTGACTTAGGTCATAAGATCAATATAACCTCTTAGAAAGAAAATAAAAATAAAAATGACCTAATTTAACCAGGATTAAAATGTCAAAACCCGTGACTTTAATCATAAGACTAAGATATTCTCTTGAAAAACAAATCAAAATAATGAATGAGGCTCAATTCCCAACTGACCCAATGTTGAATGATAAAATTTAAAAAAATTAATTAAATAAAAGATATAAAAACAACCCGAGTCAACTTAGGTTAACCCGTTATGCACTATTTTCGGGTCATAAAACTAGGATAATCTAATGAAAAGTAAAAAAAATAAATCATGAAGTTTAATTCTCAATCAAATCAATATTAAATGATTAAATTGAAAAAAAAATATTAAGAAAAAGAAAAAAATCAGTTATCAGTTGGGTTAACCCACCAAACCTAGTTAACCTATCAAACCTGGGATTCATATCATAAGAGTGTGATAACTAAATAGAAAAAAAATCTAATATTAAAGGATGAAATTAAACAAGAAAAACATTGATTGAAAAAATATCAAAGAATAAAAAAAGAGCAAAACAAAGCACTATTCTAAAAAATAGTGTTTTGTGAAAAGAGGTAAGACCCCTTCTCTTTTAGTTGTGTGTGTGTGTGTGTGTGTGTGTGAACATTTGGACAACTTGACATTATAAGTTATAAAATTGTGCACATATTTTTTTTATATAAAATTACTCTTATTTTTAGGCAACTACACCTTTAATTAAGATAAATGATTTTAAAGAATTTTTTTTAGTTAAACAATAAGGTGTTGAAAATTTATTTTAATTAACATGATTTAAATAAATTATAGATGAATAGCAAATTAATCTAAAAAAAATCCTTGGTTTTTCCACTCAAAGAACCATTGATTTTTCTAAATTTGATTCTTGATTTATTTGTTGCTATTCAAAAGTTGATAACAATGAGAATTAATTCTTATTAGTTATTCAATATTTTTTCTTTCAAAATTCACTAAAAAAAAGAGATGAATGAATAGTTTCTAACTTGAATTTTTAGATTTTACGCATTTCTCCTCACCTTATTTTTAGTGTTTTTCTTCTTCTTTTCATACTTTGGTTTTCGTTTTAAATTTAAAGATTAAGTTCATCTTATTGAGAGATATTTGAGTTACATAATTTTTTGTTAAAAAACCTTATTTAAAAGTGCATCTAAACCAAAATGGTATTGTTGGAATATTAGAAGACATATTGCGAACATCCTAATTGTACAAGTGATAAGTAATAAAATCTTAAGGACAAATGATTTATCATTGACAACAATAAAAGACTCATTACAAGTGAGGAGCAAAGATATTAATTTTAAGTATAATTAATTTTATTATTAGTATGCATACTAAGACTTTTTTATTTTTTTATCAATTACAAGTTTGAATATATATTTAATATACATGCTAATATTTTATTATTATTTTTGTGTTAAAAACATGTTTGCTATTAATTATGCTCTTACATGCTTATAGTTTTAAATATATATAAATTTTAAGTTTTTATTAGTTATCTTTTGTTTATCATACCTTTGTAATCATAAACTAAATATCTTTACTCAATAGGCTAATATATAATTTATAAACTTTGATTTACATGAGTATTCTCTAGTTAATTTAGGCTTAATTCAGACTAATTTCTATTTCAAAACAATCTTAAGGATATATCTACCTGATGTATTTCAAAGAAAATTAATAAATTCTTCTAAATTTTAGCTGATTACAAATAAAAGATTATACCTGCCAATGACCTATAAGTTTCTTAAGTCTGTCAAGTATATTGTGAAATGAGAATTCTACTTCAACGCTGCCAAGTAACTGGAACTAAAATTATTCTTTGGAACTCAAATTTATAATTTTGTTGTAAAACTCTTGTTATTGTATTCTGTTTGAAAAAAATCAGTTGAATTCATATTCATTTAACCCGGCTTGGCGGGTCAACCCGAGACCCGAGTGACCTGGAGCCTTGGCCGGGTTTGGTTCATTCAAAACCTAAGCCAGCAATTGACCCGGAGAAAACCGTTTGATCTGTTAAGTCAACCCTGAACTTGAGTAACCTAACAAAACCCGGTAGAGACCTATTTTTTTTCAAATATATTTTTATCCTAGCTAAAGATTTTTTTTATATATATATTTTTCAGGTGGTTATTAACTCATTTCAAAGTTCACTATATAAATATTAGAAAAATATTTTATTTTTTTAATGTAAGATTTGAAGTCTTTTAGTATATATACTCTAGTATATATATTCTATATTCACAAAAAAATTTGTATGCACAAATAAATCAAAGCTTATATGTTGAAGTTTACTACTGCACTGAAGCCTCCCTTTGGTTTTTTGAAGCCAAATCTAGTTTAAAATGAATGCTCCTCTTAAGCAGAACTATAAATAAAATCTTTTAAAATACTTAAAAAATATTTTTTATATATTTCTAACAAATAGGGCCTTTGATAATTTTTATTTTATACTTAGAGCTTTTTTAAGTAAGAGCAATTTTCATTTTATAAAACATAATTGATAAATATATTTTATTTATTTAAGATTTTTTTGTTAAATATGAGAGCCTTAAATTATTTTTTAAGTAACCCTTAACTTAAAACAGCTCTGTTTAAAACCTTAAGAGTTCATCTTTCATGATCAAGATTGTTAGTGCACAATGAAATCTCCACAATTTAAGCCCATGTATTAAAATAAAGTTCGGCTTTTTTTTTTCCTCGGTTGAACCACTGGGTTGATGTGAGATGCGGTCCATATACATATTATAGCTCTTGAATCTTCAAATCAAAATTATAAAACTCAAATTGCCTTATATAGGTTATCTAAAAACCTAGCTGATCTAGAATTTGGACCGGTCCCAATTAAAAAATAAATTAATTAAAGTATTGATATAATTAAAAACTCAGGTGAACTCGTTATTGATCAACCTTGGATAAAACCTTGATCTTCAACTTTTTAACTTTTATAGTAAATAATTTTTTTGTTAAAATGAAATTGTTTTACTTTTTATTTTTTAAAAATTATAGGATCAACCTAAATAGACTCTCCCAAGTCCCAACATAACATGTAATATGCCCAATCAATCGCCTGACTATGCCTCAAAGTTTGCGGGTTTCATTTGTAATTGTTGTGATGCTTTTGATTAGAACCATTTAATTATGGCATGGACAAATGACAACAGCTGCTTTCTATATATTTGATTATCAACCGTAGAAACGTAGAAAGAACTCTAAGTTTGCAGGCTAGGAAACAAACAAACATTTTCGAAACAATTTATGTATCATGGGATCAAATGGAATTCACAGCAGAATTTGACATCCTAATCATCTCGTGGCTTACTATGTATGTATGTTTCATATTTGAGGAATTACAATGAAGTTTAGGATATTTTCTAGCTAATATGATTGCATGATGTTGCCGCTCCATTTTCAAAATATATTTTCATTTTTACTTTTTTTAGTTAAAATTATTTTTCTTTATTTATGTATTTTTTTCCTACAAAAGCATTTTTTATTTATTAATAGTGTGGTTTTTTCAATAAAAACTAATGTGATTGTATAAGCAAGTTCCAATAAAAAAAATCAGTAATTATTTTATTTAAAGAGAATCTAATTTTAAAATATTAAAAAAAAAGATAAAAGACCAAGAGAATCAAGCTCAGCATAAGTTTGAAAGGTTAGATTCGTAGGCTTAACTAAAAAAAAAAAAAAAACCTAAATGTACCTAACCTTTTGAAAAAATGAACAACACATGGTATACCTAAACAAACATCTCCTCCAATAATTTCCAATCATTTATGATGACCAGAAAATCAAAATTTGTATTTTTTACTAACAAAAACTATATTTTAATAACCATAGAAAACAACTGTTGTCATTTGTCCATGCCATAAAATATAGTTTCATTTATAACCCAAACCACCTCAACCTAAAAAAACACTCTAAATAGTTTAAAAACTCAAAATCAAATCAAAACACACTTTTTGGATTCTAATTTACCTTTTCTAGTTTCATTTATAACCCAAACCACCTTCATTGAACTTCTATTCTAAAAACAAAAATAGTTATATCAATATTATTATTTTTTAGCCAAACAAAACCTTTCTCTCTCATCTCTTATCTATTAAGTAGAGTTTGATTATTATCTTGAGATATAAGAGATAGAGATAGTAGAGACAAAAAGGATAAGTCCTCGTGTACCTATTATTTTGAAAGTATAAAAATTTACTCCAAAATTGTCTTAGAAACAAATTTATTTATGAATGTTTGTCTTTGCCCCTTTAACCAAACCTTTCTCTTTCATATTCCTCTCTTCATCTCTCTTTCCTCTCTCAACTATTAGGTAGTGTTTGATTATTATCTTGAGGTAGAAGAGATAAAGATAGTGTGGTACAAACACATCCTAAGACATGCTAAAATCATATTTGAATGATTTACAACTTGACCCAACAAGAACCTACCTTGAAGAACTAAAGTTATACGCAGTGATCATCCCCACCACCTCACATCTATAAAAAGATGCGAACGAGTAATATAAAATCATAACAAAGTTGATCAATCATTCAAAAAGTTTACAAGTTAAATAAAAAATTTAGTATGGAAATCACTCAACCACACAAAAGATAACAAGAATATTGATTTCTCTATTAAAAATAGTCTAACCTTAAAAAGCTTGTACAAAAGAGTAGAATCCTAAGTCTAATAAGATATTCCTAATGGATATGGATAAACATAATAAATATTAATGATCCAATGAACCCAAATTTAAATAAAATCTCTAATATCTCTAAAAGGCCTAATAATAACTAAAAGATAAATAAAACAATAGCCCAACTAATTTAAATAAAACTAAAGTTGTTTTTGTAATCTATTGGCAGAATCGAATCTCAACTTCAAATGCATGGCTCTATCTCTTCTTAATGAATTATAATGCTTTCCATATATCACTAGAAAGATATGGATGTATATTTTCCAATACAACTATAATTACATTAAAATTCCTTATGAATATCCAATTATGACAAATTTAGCTAAAGGTCAAAATTATCAAATTTGAATCTTCTCATTCCAATCTTTTTGTAATGCTTGAATGCCTATCTACAAGCCCTTCTTGAACATGAATCAAATTAATCAAGACTTGGTCTTCATTATTTATTATCTTCTTGAATTTCACCTTAGCTCATGTGTCTTGAAGAAGTCCATTGAAAACCTATTTGAACCTTTTAATCCTAAGTCTTGTTACTGGACCAATTGAAACCTCAAATTGATCTCTTGGTGTTGCTTGGATTGCATCATAATGGAGACAAAAAGGAAATGTCCCCATGTATCTATTGTTTGGAAAGTATAAAAATTCACTTTAAAATTATTCCAAAGACAAATTTATTTTGTATCTTTGTCTTTGTTCCTTCAACCAAATATGTTTATGTTCTTTTTGTATTTATCCCTTTTGTCTTGGGATACTAACCAAACGCAACGTTAGGGGTTAAAATAAAGTTGCATGATCAAAATGTAAGTTTTCAAAACTATAACAACAAAAATGCGAAAAGTGTCACCTAAACTATTAAGTTAATAATGATTTGTAAATATGTGAAAAAATATTTAGTGAATAATAAAAACATGTTCTCTTTTAGTTTATAGCTATAGAGAACACAATTAAAATTGTTAAATTCAACCCTCCTCAACTAGTTGATTTAGAAAACTCGAGACTCAGAGCTTGATCCATACCAAGTTTTTAGTTGTTCATTGCCTTGGCAAAACTTAGTTGACAAACTAGTTTTTTAGTGACCTGATTTATCCGGCTAAACTTGATCGAGTCAACATATACATAAAAAAATGAAACATTTTTGTTTTAATAAGAAAATGGCTTACCTAAATTGATAGGATAACTTAAAGGTTGATATGGTGATATAATAACCTTAATCTTAACCCTTTTTCAAAATAATCTTTAATGTTGAGTTTGAGAAATATGAATAGAAGTACTAGAACACATATAAAATACTTCTTTAATCAAACTGGACCCAAAATAAAAATTGAAGCTGAATAAGTTTTTTCCTCTCCATCAAAACAAAAAAGAATCGATATTTGCACAAACATAAGAAACTTAAGAACTTGTTATTTTTTTAAGAATGCATTTGGCGTTTAAATTTGGCTCTGGTAAGCAGGAAAATCTTGGGCTTGTTATCATGAAACTGTAGGCCAACTATCTTCAAAGTTTCTAATTAAAAGAGCGTTTGGAAATGCGGGCCAATCTATGTTTTCAAAAAATTTAAAATTTTATTTTTTGCTAAAAATTATTTTTTTTTATGTTTTGAAATTTCAAAAATGATTTTAAAAAAATAAAAAAACATCATTTTAATACATTTCAGCATGAAAAATACTTTGAAAAGCAATCGCAACCACACTCCCAAACAGGCCTATCTATTAGCTCTTTAGATGGGTTTGATAATGGTGGGTGTAAAGGTTTTTGTAACTGCCTTTTGATTTTTTTTTCCTCTCATAGTTTCAAATCAACTTTAATTTTACATTTTCTATATTGCTAACGGGCTTTATTGATCAAGTCATCTAATACCCAAGTCCAAAAAATTTTGGCGATGTCATTCAACGTTAATGCACTCATATAAATTATGCAAAACCAATTATAAGGGTAAGATGAAGTATTTTATGATCATAAAGTTGTACGGTAATTTCTTTTCTTATTTTTCTTCCTCTAAGCAAACTTCAAACATCTCTTCGTGAAAAAAAGGAAATAATAGTTGTATGTTTCTGTATGGATTATGTAAAATCATCCCATAAGTTGGGTTTAACAAACATAGTAAGTAAAAAATGGATAAATACAAAAAAAAAAGAAGACATAAACACGTTTGGTTTAAAAGAAAACATAGATAGCGTTTAATTATCGTTTTAGGACAAAAGAGACAAAGACAATAAAACAGATGAGATATAAACAAAATTGTATTTGATGGTGGCGTACAAGACATGATAATTGTCTTTATGTTCTGTATGGCTAATGATGTACGAGACATGGTAAAAGATATAAAAAAATCTATTTTAGCTTAACATGTATCACTATTAAACTTACAACTTTTAAAAGATAATTAGATATTATTTTTTTACTTTAGATTATATTAATTGTTGAAATAATAGTACAATAATCCTAATTATAAAACCTAAACTAGCATAGTGAATTAATTGATATGAGACTCGATAATCTTGATGCTTGAACCATTCCAGGTTTGAAAAAATTTAAAGAAGGATTGACTCTGCATAATCCGATAAAAACCCTAGGTAAACACATGACTTGGTTGCCCTATGATAAAACCCAATCAAAACACATTGATTTTTTTTAAAAAAAACATTAGTTAAAATGATATCGTTTTGATCCTATAAAAAAAAACTTTTGGGTTAACTTAGATTGATCCTCTCGAATTATGACTTGAGCATGGTCTCGGGTCAAGTTTTAAAACTATAATAATAATCACCTTTTTTCCTTATATATCTTAGTTGAAAACAAATTGGAATTAAAAGTTTTTTAAAAGGATATTTTAGGGATAAAAATAATAAATATTATATTTGAAGATATGTTCCCTCTGTACCTCTTGTTTTTAGAAGTGTTGTTACATATTTTTGGGGTCTATATAAACAAAAAAGAAAATACAATTTAAAAAAAAAACACTGGAAGAAAATAAAAATATACCAGTGAGATGAATATACTAGAATGTCCAAGAAATTGCTAAAGACTGGTTGATAAAGATCAAAATATACAAGATTGAAAAATTTGACAGTGTATTTTTTACTGATGAAGGCCTTATTGACAAATGAAAATTCAATTTGAGGAAGAAAATTCAAAATTGAAGGTTCAAGGACTCAATTGAAGTTTTTCAAGGTTTAATTGAATTTATTGAGGGCTTATTGCAATAAAAAATAATTTTTGAAGTCAATTTAGATTTTAATTGGAAGAAATTAAAGTTTGGAGGTCGAATTGCAAATTTTAAGAGTTAATTTGATTAAATCAGGGGTTTAATTGCACAAATAACATGAGAATAATAATAATAGTAGTAGTGGTGATAGTTCATCATTTAATGCTAGATTTGCTGGGAATTGAGTTTCACCGTTTTTTTATGATATTTTCGATCTAATATCCCAAGTTACTGGTTTGAAAAATTTACGTGTGGCTTGACGTTCTTTTTTATTTTTTATATTATTTTTTTTAAAATTTTATTATTTAATATTAAAATTTTAAAATAAAAAATCTATTATTCAGGTTTTTTTTTATATTTTATTAAAAACTCAAGCAAACAAACATTGAGATTTATTTTATTGTTGAAGTTTATTGTATTGCCAAAAACATCCTCGCAGTATCTCCTTCAAATGAACTAGTATTATAGTACAGTAGGAGAAACAAAATTTACAATATAACTAGTTACATGCTATTTTTTTTATATATAAAATATATATATAAAAAATAAGATCTAAAAATATTAGATTTTTCTGTAAAGCTATATCCAAGAGTCTTGGATTTGACTGCAACGCCTGATTC
>Ga0307517_10013985_pt1 | contig 10832 bp, 11 predicted proteins | sample 23_EM_MG_FD_194515 | JGI IMG/M metagenome (GOLD analysis project Ga0307517, IMG submission 194515) | Populus trichocarpa ectomycorrhiza microbial communities from riparian zone in the Pacific Northwest, United States - 23_EM | ecosystem: Host-associated > Plants > Roots > Unclassified | place...
CGCACAGGACGTAGGGGTCCGTGTCCGGATGGCGTCAGGACGGATGGCGCTAGGTGACGCAAAGTCAGGACGCGACGTCGATCCGACGTTACGTCCTGATTCGCGATTAGCATTCCGACGTCCCGGGTGTCCGACGCACGGGGCGCACAGGACGCAAGGTATTATTTTTGCTGATGTACCAAGTCGCCGACCTCGATGCTGGGCTGTTCCGTTGCTTTTCGGTCATAATATTTCTTCATCGATTCCCGTGTAGTCTCTAAGGTTTGTTTCGCCTGTTGATGTATGTCTTGCATCCCATGAGCATACATTGTCGCCCCAGGGTTATGAGCTTCTCTTTCTTTCATCCACTCCGTTTGTGGGTGAAAACCGTAGTTGGCGAAGAATGGGATCATTTTATGTGCGTTGGTTGCTGAGTTGTTGTAGAGGTGTTCGGCTAACAGCAATAGTTGGTACCAGTCGTCCTGATCGTAGTTGACAAATGTCCGTAAGTAACCTTCCAGCCTTTGGTTGGTTCTTTCAGTTTGTCCATCAGTCTGAGGGTGATACGCTGTTGACATGCGCCTTTTAACTCCTAGCATTTTGCACAATGATTCCCAGAATTTGCCGGAAAACTTCCCGACCATGTCCGATATGATTTCGGTCGGTAATCCGTGAAGGTTCCAGACTTCCCGAAGGAAGGTATCCGCAACATCCTTTGCGGTCGCATTTTCGTGGAGGCCGATAAAATAAGCCATCTTGGTGAACCGGTCTACTACTACCATGATCTGGGTCTTGCCCTCCGATTCCGGTAGTTGTGTGAAGAAGTCCGTCGATATGGAGGACCAGGCGGCATAAGGTACTTCTAAAGGTTGAAGTAACCCGTACTTAGCATACTGTGGGGACTTACTGTGTTGACATTCGTCGCAGGATCGTACGTAGTCTCTGATCCATTCTGCGAGTCCTTTCCAGTAGAAATCCCTTGTTACTATCTCAATCGTTTTTTCCTGTCCGAAGTGCCCTGCTACTATTGAGTCGCGACAGCCTTGGGCTATCTCGGTGTGAAGGGCTTCGTTTTCAGGGATGTACAAACAATTTTTGTAGTATAGTAACCCATCCTTCTCTATCCATTCGTCCGGCATCTTCTTTCCGCCTTCTCTTAGCATAACCAGTTCACGGCCTCGGTTCTGCTACCTCTCGTCCTCCTTTCCACCCATCCTAATCTTGTCTAGAAATGCATTGTTCATTGTTCGTGTCGGGCTGCATTGACATGAGCGCTTGATAACATTTCTCTTTCTTTCGTCAACCGAGGGTGATAGCCTATATCTGCCGCGCTAAAGAATTCGTTGTTGTCTGTATCTGCGTTTAGGAAACATGTTTTGACTCCTTCTTCTTTAGCCGTAATCGATCGCTTGGGGTTTAGATCACTTGCCCCAAAACCCGATTTCCCTCGCTCGCTTGTCTCTAGATCGTCTACCTCCATAGCGTCGGCGTTGGCAACCTTTTCTATTATGAGTTGCGCTATCCGATCTTCTGCCTGGAATAGGCAGTCTGCCTCGCCATGATTACGAAGTATGACCTTAACCTCTCCTGTGTAATCCGCATCTATTACACCACCTCCCACTGCTATTCCCATCTTGCTAGCCATACCACTTCTCGCCGCTAGCCTTCCGTAGGTTCCTTCCGGCAATCCTATTGCAATACCCGTTTCAATCATTGTCTGTCCTTTTGCCGGTACCAGTCCGTTTGTCAGGGCACAGATGTCATCACCAGCCGCAAACCTTGACCCTTCGTTGGGATTATTGCCTTGTCCAAAAGGTTCATTATTCGCAGGCTGGTTGGTTCGCGTTTTTCTGGGGTGAGGGCCGTCTCTGCGCTTCACTTCTGATGAATTATCGAAATTTGAAAATGTTCGCTCTTCAAAATTGACTGTTCGTTATAACGAGCTCCCTCGTCAGGACGGTACTTCGGCCGTCTACTTAACGCGTCGGGTTTCCCGCCCCTGATTCCTGGTCGATAGACTATTTTGAAGTTATAATTCGTCAACTCCTGTGCCCATCGAATTTGCTGCTGGTTCCAGACTTTTTTGGTTAAAAAGGACTGTAGATTTTGGTGGTCGGTATATACCGTCACGGGCTCTTCTTCTCCCCAGAGGTATCTTTTCCACTCTTTAAACGCCTCCATTATTGCGATTAATTCTTTGTCATGTATCTCGTAATTTCTTTCAACGCTGTTTAGTTTTCGAGAATGGAAAGCCACTGGGTGAAGCCGTCTCCCCTGGTATTGAGATAGTACGCATCCAAGCGCAAAGTCGCTTGCGTCTGTCTCAACCACCGGTTTTCTCCCTGGGTAAAAATGCGATAAAATTGGTGCCGTGGTAAACCTCTTTTTCAACTCCTCAAACGCCTCTTCCTGCTCTCTTCCCAAGTGAAAATCCTTTGGGTTGCCCTTCAGCGTCTTGGTTATTGGCTTGCATACTTTTGAGAAATCTTTGATGAATAGTCGGTAAAAGTTTGCGAATCCAATGAAAATTTGTACTTCTTTAACCGATCTCGGGTGTGGCCAGCTTTGATCGCTTTTCACTTTTCTATCACTCATGCTGACGCCACTCGTTTTCACAATGTATCCCAGGAATTCGACCTCTTCCTGATGAAATACTGACTTCTTCAACGAGACTACTAAGTCATGTTGTTCGAGCCGGTCAAGGACTTTTTGGACTAACTTAATGTGATGCTCCATATTTTCGGACTATATCAGGATATCGTCTAGATAGACGACTACTCCGTGGTCCAAGAATTCCCTTAGGATTTTGTTCATCATTGTCTGAAAAGTTGCTGGGGCGTTCACCAGCCCGAAAGGCATGACTTTGTATTCGTACTGACGGTATCGTGTACGAAAGGCTCTTTTATGCTCATCGCCTTTCCTCATTTGAATAAGATGGTATCCGTCTTTTAGGTCAAGTTTTGTGAATACTTTTGCTCGTGCAACGCGGTCTCGGAGTTTGTCCATGAGTGGTAGGGGGTATTTATTCAGGATCGTCAACTTGTTGAGGTTCCTATAGTCTACGCATAGTCGCAGACTTCTATCTGGTTTCAGAACGAAGAGGATTGGAGCGCTGTAAGGGGATTCGCTGTCAGCTATTTTTCCCTCAGCCATCATTTTCTTGAGGTACTTACCCAGCTCGTTCAACTGGTATGTCGACATTGGATAAATTGGACCCCATGGGGGCTCGGCCCCTTCTTTAAGGTTGATGGCGTGATCGAAAGTCCTTCGAGGCGCCAACATTTTAGCTTTTTTCTCTTCAAAAAGCTCCTTGTACTGCCAATACGGTTTTGGCAGCGCCTCCAACTGTACTCCCCCATCTTCCTCTCGTTCTATCTGTCCCACATACTGTACTTCCTCATCGTAAGCCACAGTTTCATCCCATTCAAACATATCCGCCACCGCTTCATCTTCTATATGAGCGTGGCACCTTGTTTCTTCAAAGGCCCATTTACTTGGGTCTGCTATATTTTTGAGGGGGTGTTCGTTATGCCACCACCCAAAGGGTCTGATTAAATCATATCTTCCTGTGTTTGCAATTTCGCAGGATATCATGTTTCGGTGGCTGTTGGCACCGATTTCTAGGAGAATAGGATGGGTATAGAATATTCCTCCGGTAGGCGCGGTTTCGCCATCGAAGGTTGTGATTTTTAACGGTGAATCCCTAGCTTCGGTCGGGATTTCGAGCCGTCGTGCGGTGTCTTGGTTCATGAGAAAAATATTTGAATTGGAATCTAAGCGTACGCTTATCGCGTGTTTTCGTCCTTTTAATTCAATAAATGCCTTTCCCTCAGGGCAGGCATAATGCTTAGGCTTTTTAATGGGTCTAGAACTTTCGCTCGGTTCTTGATGAAATCTTTTCATCGTTCCGGTTACAAGTAGCGTGGGGGTTTGTTACCGTGCCTGCGCAGTTTCGGCTCCTAAAGCCTCCTCAGACAAACCTTTTTCAATAAGTGTCTAATTTTTGAATATCGGGCAGCCCACTACTAGCGGTCTTTACCTCCTTCCGAGGAGTTCCCATATTTCAGCAGTGGTGGTTCACTAGAGTACCCCTCGAGTTCGCGACTAGGGTGCGCGGACCATTATCGTCGACTTAGCCCTCATGTGAGGCTGTCCCCTGTAACGAATCCACCTTACCTCCGGCTTCGAGTTTGGTCTCACTCCAGAGACCCCCTCGGACACCATTCGTCGGGCATGAACCTTGTGCCCAATCGAGGCGCCCCCAGGTTCTATTTGCCCGGCTGTTTTACCTGGAGAGAAAGTCAGGTTGCCCTGGATTTCAACCCTCCTTCGCTTGTCGTGCAACTCAAGTTCCATTCCGACGAATGGTAGTCTTCTCTTTCCCTTTTAGTCTCGTCGACCGCTTTCTTCACTTGTAATTTTTTATGGCTCCCGTGGTGAGCACGGACTACCCATTTTTGGACGTAAAATGGCAACCGCTATCCTTTGGTCTTTTAGCCTTCCAGTGGGATATCGTCACCGACTACGCCGCAGGTCTTTCGATTCGAGGAGGCAACCTCACTACCTGATCACCGTGGTTGTTGGTACCTTGATGACTTTTCATAAAATTTGGTCATCGTCAAAAGCCCAAGCTGGGGGCCTTTGAACCGCCCGTCGTGAGCTTGCTCCGTGGCCATCAACGGCCACAGTGGCTACCTGGGGACGTCGTTTCGGTGCGAATACGGACTGTCGTTTGGGCTTCGATTGCCCTCGGTATATAGCCGATACATGTATCGGCTTTCGACAGTATTTCCACGTGTGGTTTCTCATTCCGCACCGTGTGCATTCGTTGTCAGATTTCCGTTTATCGACAACCTTTTGATCGACGCCCTGGTGGGCTTCCGGCCACACCTTGTGTTTGACCTCCCCCGCCGGTGCCACCGACCCTTCCTTTTTCACCTTGCTCTCCCCAGCCTTTTTCTTCTGGTAGTCCGCCTTTTCTTTAGCCGTATACTGCTTTTTTACACGCTTTGTAGTGACCGTTGGCTTCGAATCCTCGAACTTTCTTTTCTCGCCTCGTGTCGCGCCTGAGGGACCACCTCCTCGAAGATCTTTTCTTTCCTTGAAATCTTCTTCCGCTCGGGTTAGGGTCCTGACTGCTTCCAACCATTCCCCATCGTCGACATATTCTCTATGTGAGAGCCGTCGCAAGGCTTCTACGGGAAGTTCGTCTTCAATCATTTTTCTCCAGGCTATCCCGGTGACTCTTGCATGGATGTTGAGATTTTCCATTTCCATCAAGAATTTGGCAACATCACCGCGATATTTGACCGATCTCATTTCCCTTAGGGATTTTTCCGCTTCATGGGTCGGACCGAAGCGTCACAGGACTTGTTCTGCAAAGACATGTCAGAACTCGTATCCTTCTTGTCTTGTGTAACCTATTTCTCCGATCATTTGTCGTCGGTAGGTTAACGCAAACGGTGCGACTTCTTTCCCATCTATTCGGGTTATGGTGTATCGGATTCGTTGTGCCTCGTCCTCCCACTGTCAACTGTTTTGACCAAAATAATCTGTGCATGTCATTTGCCACATGCGGATATCTTGGTGTTTCTCGTTCCTAAACATGGCAGGGGGTTCTGGTGGGACTCTCGTTTGTTGTCCTAAGGCGTTGGCCATGACTCGAGAGAATAGGTTAAACTGTTCATCGTTCTCAACGTCATAGTCGTCTTCTGCTAGCTGGGGTGCGGGTCTCTCGTCCCGTCTTCCTTTTCTATTCTCATCTGGCTTTCTTCCAGATCCTTCCCCTTCATGATCAGGGTCTCCTCCCCCTCCTCCGCCTGGAGCTCCAGCCGCTCCGTGTCGTGGTGGTGGTGGTGGTCTTCCTCCACCAGCCCCAGAAGCTTCTGGTGTTGGATCTGACACCTTCCCCTTCCCTTGACCTGTCCCATCAACTGTTCCACCAGAGCTTTAAGCACCGCGATCTCACCATCCTGGGCTTCTTGAGACTCCTGGTGGTGTCGTAGCTCGTCTCTCACAAGACTAATAAGTATCTCGTGATTTACCAGCTCCCGTTTGTGCTGCTCGTTTATCCGAACGATCTCCTGGTCCAGGAGTAGGTCCCGGTGCATGGACTGCTCGCCAGTCCCTTGCACGGCTTCGTGGAGATGGGAGGTGACTGCCTCGTGTCTGGTTTGTCTCTCGTCTGTCTCCCTCAGTCGTTCCGTGACCTGGGTTGCGAAGCTTTCCTGGACCTTTTGAGACTCCAAGTCGAAAAGTTGTACTTGTTCGTCTATTCGGGTGAGTTCTCGACCGACTATCTGGACCCTGGCTTTCAACTGATTTTTGACGGTTACCAGTTCTTTGGCCATTAATAAGATATTGGTCGGGAGGGAGCTGAACGCAAGATGTTGTCTGTCTTGACTGGTGGTAAGCTTTGGGTTGAATCGGCCGAGGATCTGATCTAATCTTCGGATTCGAACGGCTATGAGAGATTCGGTGGGTTCAGGCTTTCGGCGACCGCCTCCTCGTCCTCCCTTCCCATATTTGTCTAAGAAGCCTAATCGGACAGGAGAGCGAGGTGTATGGTCGGCAGAATTTGACCGGACTAGGTGGGTAACGGTGGTTTCTACCCTAGGGGCTTGGACGGAGGAGAGTTCATCACCTCCCTCGTCTCCTTCTTCCTGTAGCCATTCCATGACTTCAGTTTCTTTTGGGTTAGAAGTCATCTCTTATGGCTTCTTTAACAGGAAACTTATCTTTTGTTTCCCCCTCACATGTCTGGTATTTCAAAGCACTGACTTGAGCGCGAGTCGATGTCTGGGTACACAGTGTACCAAATGGAGTTTGATTTCTCCGAGGGGGTGTGATAGGTGAATTCTTTACCATACTGGTATTGGTATAGGGCGGCTATGTCTTCAAGGGTAACGGTATTTTCTGGGTTTGTCCACCAGAAATAAGATTCATGGTAGGGCTCTGGTGTCCCTAATTCGGGTATAGGGGTAAGAATTTCGTCAATCAAGATAGTCCTCAATGGTCTTGGTTTGAAAGGTTTTTTAGGTTTGGGAGTATGAGTGTTTCTGCCAAACATTCATCTCGGTAACGATGAGAAGTATCAATATACTGTGAGATGGTAGCTTCGGCGTGAGGTATTCCGACAGCCAGGACCTAAATCGATTCATATCGGAGAACTCGCTAAGAAGACGCGAGCAATGTAGGCTAGATATAATAGTATACTTAGGGATAGATCGTCGAAGTATTTGTAACGATAAGATAAAAACTTATTATATTGATAAGATCTCTTCTCCGTGCTTGTTGTGTCTAATAGCTGCGAAGATGCTTCGATATTTATATTCCGCCTCTGAGCAATCGTGGTATACATGCTAACTCTATACTAACTAAGTACCTTGCCCGCAACTCTGCGAACTTCATCTGAATGCGAACACTCGTAGACCCTGAAAACTCTCTAGCACACCTTTTGCTCCCATGGCCAACTTATCGGTCTGCGCTTTTGTTATTCCGGAGGGTGTGGAGACCATGTCAGGTGTCAGCTCATCCGTTTTATCCGTTGGCAACAATGGTTACGAGTTATCTTGCCCCCGTGCTCATCGAGGGTAGTCTAACTCGCTGGACCGAAGATGGCCATTCTTCATTGGTTGTTTCCGTCGAGAATTCGACATGCGACTGCATGTCGTATTCTGGTCGTCCGGCATTACACGACTTGTCCTCGGGATCGTACCTATGGGCTTCTTCCCTCGGACTCCATCTTTTAACAACTTGTCCTCTGTGGATGCACCCGATCCACATACTGGGCATAGTTACCTCCTTGATACTCTACACGACTTTGTAGGTATGAGGGGACTAACCTTTGTGCGAAACGTCCCGTTACTTCCAACCCACTCTTCCGACTGTCTGTCTTCAAGTGTCTGTAACATTATGCGCCGTTGTCCGATTCACCTGCCTCCACCTGCAGAAGGTGTCCGAAGGTCTCCCCTCAGATAACCTGCGAACAGGATCCGGTCGGACGGACGGCCGCGACGTATGCGGTGTTATAAGATGTGTTCCATTGATAGTGGTCTTAGGTGTTGGGACGCAACTACCCAGGCGGCCAGTGATGACGCGCCGTCCTCACGCCGGGCCTGGAGGGGGGTGTTATCTTTTTCCTTCGAAGTTCGTGTGCGTCAAGGTAGGGTAACTTTACCCTGTAAATCCTTACGGGGAGTCCGTGCGCCTAACAGGAACTTGACAGCCGATTCATTTTCAAGCCAATTTTTCCCCTTTCTCTAAAGCAAAATAGTTACTTGTGTACCATTGCAATCCAGTTGGAATCCCTGTCTGTGTACCATGACTAAATGCTTGACCCTTGTATATCTCTCCGTCTAACTATTAATATTAAGACAACACGGAAAAACTCCCGAAACTCAACGAACTCTAAATAAGTACGCCAAGCAGGCAAGTCCCGAATTCTAGCGATCTCTAGCGATCTAGGACCATCCTTATATTACATGATCCTCCGTTGTCCTAAAGCCAATGCCCTGCCAGTCTACCAATTCTGGTACCGCAAGAACTCGAGCAGCATAATGTGCTAGGGCATTGGAATTTCCCTACCCGGCTATGGGGGGGAGGCACCGCAAACTCAGCCATTAGTTGGGGAGAAACAATAGGAATATGGGTAGCGCCTTACTACAAGCGCGGCCAATAGATATAAAAGTCACGTGGGGGGTCTGATAAGACAAGTATGGTGAGCCTTTTGGTTGCACTGCGTTTAGATAAGGCACGTGACTGTTATATCTATCGTCTCCTCTTGTATGATACAGGGGGGGTTGCAACTGCAATGTCCTAGTACATTTTTCAATGATAATATTATGCGAGTTTTTACGGTATGTCTAAGGACAAAGGGTATGAGAGACATAACCAAATACCCAATACCAAATGCTTAATAGTGGAGGATATCAAAAAAACCCGGAACCAGTACCCACTGCTAAGCGCCAAGTCCCGGCACGCCTTAGAACCATATAACCTATATAACCAGATGTCTCCTCGCAACATATCCGCCTATCAACATACCTGCTGATCAATATATCGGTACGTTATAACTGCATACCCGCATAATCACATGGCCACATGTCTTAACGTAATTTACGGGCATGCGGCTCTTCGCCGGGATGTGGCTCACCATGGCAACCACAGGAACATCAAATGTATATTTGATTATCTGCATACATTGTACTGGTAACATATTGAAAATTAGTTAAATAGTACTTTTGAATATGGAGATTCAGAATCTGGTATTTTCATTTGATGATAAAGGACTCTTCTTCTTGAATATTAACTTTATTATGAACTGGTTCAAATAACATTCTTTCTACAATAGTAGTAAAGAAAATTGAAACCAACAGCAAATAGGATAGTTTAAGCATGTAATAAGATCTTAAAGGGCTAGTATTTGATGTGAAAAGTGTTTTATTATTGGTTTGTAGCTGTGTTGGAAGATGTTGTAACAGTAAAAACAAGAATGGTGAAATATATACTGTATAAACTAGATAAAATAATATCAGCTAATGGGGTTTACCTAAGATTCCAATACTTTCTGATATACTTCGATGAAGTAATTCACGATATGATATAAACTTTCAAGGCAGTTGGTTAAGTCATGCAAATTTTATTCTATAATTATTGGTAAGTAATTTATTGGGAAATGATATCATTTAGCTACAACCATGAAGGCTACATATGCAGGATAAGGCTAAAAGCTGAGTAATAGTATCTACTAATATATTTCAAACTGTCTAAGAGATTTTACTGAGATTGAGTATTGGGATTTGGAGATTTCGTATCTCAACTCTATAAACACATTAGCAAAAAAAAAAGGCTACACCCGGACGCACCCCATGCTCCCTGTGCGTCCGGCGGTCCAGGCGCATATAACGTAAACTCGCGTCCTGGGTGTGCGGTCTATTGGGGGGTGCGTGTAAACAGGGGTCCATGCCGCCCGGAGGCACCAGACGCAACCAAGGACCCAGAAGGTACCAGACGCAGAAAGGTTCTCCAGACGCCACCCGATAGGATAGTAGAATAGTGGAAGTACTCAGGTGTAACTGGCTATCATCGGATACCTGCTAAGTCAACAACTCTACCTTTGAGGACTTTGAATGAGATAGTGAAAACTGTGGAGAATATGCAAATTGTTCGGAAAGATCCATCCAGTATTACTCATGTTTACTTATTTGAGTCATTTAGATACTAAAATAGGTATATATTTATTAAAGCTAGTCTACAAAACAGTAGCACTCCGGAGCTAACAATGTGAAAGTACATGCCCGGAGAACTAAAGTACAAAAGTATTGATAACCCTTAAACCGGCGGTCGGACAGCATCGGGACAGGGTGCGTTGGAATCCGCCGGTCGAGTGGAATCGAATGGTATAGGTCTTGAAGCGTCCGCATGGCTAGAGAGGTCAGCAGGATGAAGTGGCAGATACCTCAGCGGGCAGATGTCCGCCAGAGTCGGGAAGGGTCTCATTGGAGTCCGCTCGCGGAGGGGAATCGAATGGTATAGGCCTCGAAGCGTCCGCATGCCTGTAGCACCCAGTAGACAACAGTTTGTAGGTACTTGCCTGGGGAACACATGTACAAATGTATGCATAGCCATTCAACCAGCTGTCGGACAGCATCGGGACAGGGTGCGTTGGAATCCGCCGGTCGAGGGGAATCGAATGGTATAGGTCTTGAAGCATCCGCATGGCTATAGAGGTCAGCAGGATGAAGTGGCAGATACCTCAGCGGGCAGATGTCCGCCAGAGTCGGGAAGGGTCTCATTGGAGTCCGCTCGCGGAGGGGAATCGAATGGTATAGGCCTCGAGGCGTCCGCATGCC